>Ga0247841_10010544_pt1 | contig 12569 bp, 8 predicted proteins | sample LaCruzMarch2015__2_FD_192410 | JGI IMG/M metagenome (GOLD analysis project Ga0247841, IMG submission 192410) | Freshwater microbial communities from meromictic Lake La Cruz, Castile-La Mancha, Spain - LaCruzMarch2015_18m | ecosystem: Environmental > Aquatic > Freshwater > Lake | place: Spain... | reverse complement strand
CCCGCCACCATGGCCGGGGTGTTCACCACGAACCGGGTGGCCGCCGCGCCCGTTCAGCTTTGCCGTGAACGACTGGCCGCCCGGCAGGCCCGCGCCATCATCGTCAACAGCGGCAACGCCAACGCCTGCACCGGCGCAGACGGCATGCGCGATGCGCGCCGCATGACCCAGCTGACAGCCGAACTCCTGCAGTTGGAAGAACCGGCCGTTTTTGTGTGTTCCACCGGCACCATCGGCCAACCTTTACCCATGGATAAAATCGAGGCCGGCATCCGCCTGGCCGTCGAAGCTCTTTCACCCGCCGGCGGCACAGACGCGGCCACAGCCATCATGACGACCGACACAAAACCTAAGCAGGTCGCCGCAGAAATGGAAATCGACGGCAAACCGGTGACACTCGGCGGTATGGCCAAGGGCGCCGGCATGATTCACCCGAACATGGCGACGCTACTGGTGTTTTTAACCACGGACGCCGCCGTTGAGGCGCTCGCCCTGCAGGATTGCCTGGCAACCGCAGTGGACCGGAGCTTTAACCGGATTTCGGTAGACGGGGATCGGAGCACCAATGACACCGCCCTCTTCCTGGCCAACGGCGCGGCCCAGAACGCGCCGCTCGATCGCCGGCATCCGCGCTGGAGGGCGTTTTGCGCCGCCGTCAACGCCCTGACCGGCGAACTCGCGCGCCAGATCGTCAAGGACGGCGAAGGCGCCACCAAGCTGGTCACTGTAACGGTACGGAACGCACCGGGCCGCCGGGCGGCGGAAAAAGTCGCCCGCGCCGTGGCTAATTCGCTCCTGGTAAAAACATCCTGGTTCGGCGCCGACCCCAATTGGGGCCGCGTGATTTGCGCCGTGGGCTATGCCGGCGTACCGGTGAATGCGGACCGGATTGACATTGCCTACAATGGACAGAGCGCGGTACGCGGCGGACAGTCGGCCGGCTTGGCGCCGGAGACCCTGCACGCGATCATCGCCCAGCCGGAATTCGGCATTGAGATTGATTTGCACATGGGCCGCTCAACGTATAGCATGACAACCTGTGATTGCAGTGACGCCTACGTGCATATTAATGCGTCGTATATGACGTAAGAAAGTCGCTTGCAAAAGCTCGCTTTTGCAAGCAGTATATAGAATACAGAAGTCAGGATTCAGAATTTTTACAATCGGCAAAGTGATTGTCGTCAAGGAGTTGCATTCATTCTGAATTCTGTCTCCTGAATCCTGAATTCCGGCAAAACGTGAGTTTTGCAATTGATTCCCATGCAAAAGATAATTGAAAAAGCCAGTGTCCTGATCGAGGCCATGCCTTACATCCAGGCCTTCCGCGGGGAAACGGTGGTCATCAAGTTCGGCGGCAGCGCCATGGAGGACAAGGCCTGCCACGACGGCATTTTGACCGACACGGCGTTCCTGGAGTGCGTCGGCCTGCGGCCGATTATCGTGCACGGTGGCGGCAAAGCCATTTCGCGGCGCATGGCCGAGGCGGGCCTTCAGCCGACGTTCGTCAACGGCTTGCGGGTAACGGACGCCGCCACCGTGCGCCTGGTAACCGAAGTATTGAATCACGAAGTAAACGTCGAAATCGTGGAGACTCTGATCGCGCGGGGCGCGCGGGCCACAGGTATCCAGGGTCCCAGTATTTTACGCGCGGAAAAAATGTTTTCCATGGACAAAGCCACGGGCCAGCCGGTGGATATCGGTTTTGTGGGTAAAATTATTGGCGTAGACCCGGCGCCGATTACGGCCTGCCTGGCGGCTGATATAATTCCCGTGATCACGCCGTTGGCCCGGGGCGCGGATGGGGCCGTCTATAACATTAACGCGGACGAATCTGCGGCGGCCATAGCCCGGGCCGTACGCGCCCGCAAACTGGTCTTTCTCTCGGACGTACCGGGGCTCCTGCGGGACCAACAGAATCCGGACTCGGTCATTTCAACGTTAAAGCACAGCGACGCGGAAACCCTGATCCGGGATGGTATTATTGCCGGCGGCATGTTGCCTAAAATCAGGGGTGCGCTCGATGCCTTGGCCGCCGGCGTCCGGAAAGTGCATATCGTGGACGGGCGTATGCCGCATTCATTGTTGTTGGAAATATTCACAGATCAAGGAATCGGAACGGAGATTATCCAAGATGAGTAAAACGACAGATATCATTCAACAGTTCGACGAGCATGTCATTCCCTCTTATGCCCGCCGGCCAATCGTGTTTGTCAAAGGCAAAGGCGCCAAGCTCTGGGATGCCGAAGGCAAGGTATACCTGGATTTCCTGGCGGGTATTTCCGTGTTAAACGTCGGTCACAGCCATCCGGTTGTCGTGGAGGCAATCCAGCAGCAGGCGGGCCAGCTGGTGCACGTCTCCAACCTGTATTACACTGAAAACCAGGGACGCCTGGCCTCGAAACTCGCCGGCTATGCGCTGGGCGGCAAGTGTTTCTTCTGCAATTCCGGCGCCGAGGCCAACGAGGCGCTCATTAAGCTCGCCCGGCTCTGGGGCCATGAAAAGAACCGCTTTGAAATCATCACGATGAAAAACTCGTTCCATGGCCGGACGCTGGCGACCCTTACCGCCACCGGGCAGGACAAGGTGCAGAAAGGGTTCGACCCCTTGCCATCCGGTTTTGTCCACGCCAAATTCAATGACCTGGAATCGGTCAAGGAAGCTATCACGGCGCGCACAGCCGCGATCCTGGTGGAGGCAATCCAGGGCGAAGGCGGCGTAATTCCGGCGACCACCGAATTCATGCAGGGCCTGCGCGCGCTCTGCAACGAGAAAGACCTGTTGCTCCTGTGCGACGAAGTTCAATGCGGCATGGGACGGACCGGCAAGTGGTTCGCGTTCCAGCATTTCGATGTTGAGCCGGACGCCTTTTCGATGGCCAAGGCGCTGGGTAGCGGTTTCCCCATCGGCGCCATCGTAACCAACGCAAAACTGGCGGACGTCTTACAGCCGGGCAAGCATGCCAGCACCTTTGGCGGCACCCCCCTGGCTTGCGCGGCGGCCCTGGCGACCGTGCAGGTCATCGAGCAGGAAAACCTGCTCCAGCATGCCTCGGACCTGGGCGCCAGGTTCAAGAAGGGGCTGCAGGCGCTGGTGGAAAAACACCCCAAGCACCTCGCCGAAGTGCGTGGGCTGGGACTAATGATCGGTCTTGTGCTTACCACTACCGCCAAACCGCTGGAAGACAAATTGATGGAAATGGGCCTGATCTCACTCGCCACGGGCAAACAAACGCTCCGTTTCCTCCCTCCGCTTACCGTAAAACCGAACGAAGTGGATGAAGCGCTGGATATGATTGGCGACGCCTGCGAAGAATTGTTTGGCGCCCCCGCGGCCGAAGAAACTAAACCGAAATAAACGAATTTTCGATTGCCGATTTTTCAAGCTCAATCCGGAATCGATATCGCGGCATGTAGTTTTACAATCGGCAATCGAAAATCGCAAATTGATTATGTCTTCCCGCATCAATCCGAATGTCGTGTATCTCCCAACGCGCGCGATCCAGCGCGCGGCGCGGCGGTTTCCCACGCCTTTTTTCATTTACGAGGAAAGCCGCATCCGCGCCAACTGCCGGGAGTTCCGGGACACGTTCCGGCGTTATTTTCCGACCTTCGTGCCGCTCAACGCCGTCAAGGCCAACACGAATCCGGAAATTCTGCGAATCATTTTCTCGGAAGGCTTCGGTGCGGATGCTTCCAGCGAGGCGGAAGCTTGGATCACCAAACGCCTGGGCGCCACGGGAATGTACACCGGCAACTACACCACCGAGGATGAGTTCCGGTTTGTCATGCGCCAGGGCGTCTTCAAACTGAATCTGGATGATATCAGCATGTTGCCGACCATCCGGAAACTCGGCGTGCCGGAGTTCCTCTCGTTCCGCATCAATCCCGGCATCAGCCAGGGCGGGATGAAAAGCCTATATTTCGCCGGGCCGGACGCCAAGTTCGGCGTGCATGTGCGCGACGCCGTGGCGGCCTATCGTCAGGCAAAGACCATGGGAGTACGCCGGTTCGGCATTCACGTCATGACCGGCAGCAACGTGCTTGGTGAACGTTATTTTGAGGCGGTCGCCTCCAAACTCTTGGAAATCGCCGGCATGGTTAAAGCCGCTGTCGGCATTGACTTCGAATGCCTGAACGTGGGTGGGGGCTTTGGCGTGCCCTACCGGCCAGAGGAGAAACGGCTCGATCTCGACAAAGTGGCGCGCGGCATTCGCCGCGCCTTCGACCGGCAATGTGCGCGCTACGGCTTGCGCGAACCGGTGCTCATGGCGGAACCGGGACGCTTGATAATGGCCGATACCGGCTGGCTGGTCGGTCGCGTCCACGTCATCAAGCACAGCTACAAAATATTTATCGGTATCGACGCCGGCATGAACGACCTCCCCCGGCCGGCAATTTATGACGCCTACCATCATGTTACTGTCGTCGGCAAGCCGGCGCGCGGCCGGAAGGATCGGGTGAACGTGGTGGGGCGGCTGTGTGAAAACAACGATCAATTTGCCAGGGACCGGCGCCTGCCGATTGTCGCGGTTGGCGATCTCATTGCCATCCACAACGCCGGTGCGCACGCTTACGCCATGGGACACAATTACAATAATCGCCTGCGGAGCGCCGAGGTCCTGATCATCCGCCGCGGCGGACTGAAAAAAATCCGCCGCGCGGAAACCATTCGCGATTTGTTCCGAACGACAATATTCTAGCCAAATTTATTTGAGGTCGGCGATATGGATGGCGCCGATCCGGTCAGCGCCGCCAACCGCGACAAGTTTTTCATCCTTGCTGACGGCGATGCTTGAAAGAATATTACTGGCCGAGGGGCCGTCGAAGTAGCCGTGGATGTTGTAGATGAGAAAGCCCAGCTGCCGGAGCCCCACCTTGTCGTCATAATAGAACACCGTCCCCAGGTCTTCCTCATCGCCGGCGGTGCCCCACAGGCGGGTTTTACGCACATTGACGTATAGACAACGCACCGGGCCGTAGGCAGCGGCGTTGCCCAGGGCAAAAACATCGCCTCCCCTGACAATGGCCAGCAAACCGTCCTTGGTCCCCACAATCTTTCGGCCCCCGTTCCATTCAGCGACTGCCGACGCTTTTGCAATGTATTGGCGACCGACGACATGCGGCAGGATTATTTTGTCGTCAAAAGCGCAGGCGCGTGGATACATGTTGGCAAGGAGCCATGTCTTGTATTTCGCATCCGCTTTATCGAATGGCTTGAAGGTGTCAATCTTTTTGGCTTTGACTGTAAAGCAGTACTTGGTCTTGTCGCCGCAAAGGCCGTGGAGCAGGTTGGCATCATCCCACACCAGGCCGATGATTTTCGAGTCCTCAATGTCAGCATGGGGAACGTGTCGCCAGATACGCACCGGCGTGACATTTTCAATGGGGAAGGCATAGAACGGATTCGCCGCCGTGGTTTCCTCGGTGGCCTTGCCGCGTTGCTTGTAGGCTTCGATCTCATCGGGGGTCATGTCCTTGGGACGGAAAAGCTGGTCCAAGGACACCGGGCCGGGATCGTGCATATGCGGGCGGAACTTCTCAAGTTCAACGCAGAGGACACTCAGGCCGCCCTCATGCCCGCCGACCATGTAAAGAATATCCCGCTTCTTGTCAATGCAGACACCAGAGGTGCGGTGGTGCATGTACTTCACGGTGCCCACCGCGCCGAGACATTCGGGTGCGTTCCCGTTTAAATAATCCCAACGCATCAGATAATTAGGCGTCGCATAGTTACGGAAGTCGTTTTCAGGCTTCTGCAAAGGCCAAAGTCCCATGGCATACCAGAGGACGCCATATTTATCGATGGCGAATTCATTGATCCCCATGGTTGTCGGCATATAATCCACAAACTCGTCAAAGGTGGCCTTCCGCCCGAGCGCTCTGACCTTCAGCGTGGCGGTGTCAAACGTGAAAATCTCATCCGAGCACAGTGGGGTGAAGATCATGGTGTGGTCATCCACGTTATGGGCGTGGGACATATAACGGTACCACGTGTTGTTGCAGTAGTTGTCAGGATATTCGGGAACACGCCAACTGAGATCTTCAAGCTTCTCCGTGTCCACGTTGATTCTCCATAAATAACCCGACTTTGTGCAGCCGTAGATGTGTTTGTCGGGACCGACATGGAGGCGGTAACAATACAGCTCAGCCGCCTTGCCCAGATCCTTGACACTATGGTCGTCAAGCGAGAAGCGATACACATGCCCGCGCATGAAACCGATCATGTATATCGCGTTATGTTTCGCATCGTAGGTGGCGCCGTAGATTGACTCGCGCGGCGCAGGCACACCCCAGTTTTCAACCTTACCGCTCTTGGGGTCGTAGCATACCATCGTCGACCCTGGCCATCCTTCCCAGATGTGGGTGTGGTGGGCAAACGGCATCCATTCGGGATGCGCCGGGGCACGGTCAGTCGAGTGGGTTGTCGCGAAAATCCTGCCATCAGGAAGAAAAGTTAAGGACTCGTGAAACTTCGTGACCGGGAGCTGGCGCGCTTTCGGCAGGGTGACTTCTTCCGCCTTGACGCATATTTTCGCAGTGTCGGTCTGATAATCATACGAGATCAGCCGGGTGTGGCGGGCGCGCCCCGACTCATCCGACGCGGCATAATACAGGATGCCATCCGGCGAAAGTTTCGTGTCCCAGCAGCCGGGATAATCAAGACCGCAAAGGGCGATGCGCTGCCGCACGCCGGTTTGATTAATGACTCTGAAATAATCGTCCGAGAACATTTTGAATTTATATGTTCTTGCACCCATAATGTCCTTTCCCAATTAAGATGAAGTTAAATCTAATGTAACCCTGACCCGCTCTACGCCTTACGCCCTCTTGCCTCCGGCACCTGTCTTCCGCCCAATACGCTCCTCACCCCGGCCAACCGAAAGAAATTGACCAGGATCGTCCGACCCGCCATATAGGGCTTTTCCCAGCGTTCGGCGTGGAATTGTATTCCGTATAACAGCCGCGCGCCATGCCGGATCATTTCAAAGGTACATTCAGAGCTTTTCGCCAGGTGGAAAAAGCCCCGCGGCAGTTTTTTGATCTCGCACCGATGGCTTTCACGGACGCGGATACGCCGACCCAAACCGGCAAAAACCGGATCCGCACGTAGAATGTCCACTTCCACAAAGGCATCCGCATAATAATAGCCCGGATGGCCCTTGACAGCGCCGGTATCCGGCTCCCCGGTGCGGCATTTGCGCATCGGCTCATCCGGCAAGCGGCGGACCTTGCGCAGCTCCCGGTTAAAGCAATGGCCAATCAACTGGTGGCCCTGGCATATCGCCAGGAGCGGTATCTTCGTGGTATGCAACAGGTCGTTGATGCCGTATAAATCCGACACACGGATTGTCGGCCAGGGATCCGGGGAGCCGGTGATAATGATGGCCCGTGGATCCACGGCATTCACCGTAACGGGGCATGCGTCCGCGTAGTGCATCGTCAGAACCGGCTGACCGGCCAACTGCTCGACCCGGCGTTTAAGACCGGTGGCCCCATCCCGCCGATCATAGTCTTTCCGATTCCGCATACTGATCACGAGAATCATGGCCGTGCTCCCCTTAAGTTATTGACCGCATGGCATGGCATTTGTTACACATTCGATGGCATCTGTAAAGAATTCTCGGACCATATCAAGGCACCATGAAATACAGGATCGTCTCGTGGCGTGAAATTGACGCGTGCGTGGCAACTGTGGGCCGGGCCATCCGCGCCGCCCGGTTCCACCCGGACTGTATTGTCGCCATCCTGAAGGGCGGCTTGATACCCGCGCGCCTGCTTTCCGATTTTTTCGGCTCGATTGAAATCTATCCCCTTCGCGTCAAGCCCTACGTCAAAACCCACAAGCTGGAGCACGTGCGGCTCGAATCCTTCCGGTATCCCATTGGCCGCAAAAACGTGCTCCTGGTTGACGACATTCACGATTCGGGCCAGACGCTGCAAAAAGTGATGCGACACCTTCAACGCCACCGCCCGCGCGCCCTATGCGCCGCCACCCTGTTTTGCAAGCATAACGCGCTACAGCCGCCTGATTTTCTTGCGCACACGGTCGCACCCGACGTCTGGGTGGTCTTCCCCTGGGAAAAAAACGAGATGAAGAATGCCCACGGATGACACGCCTGCGGAAAACCCGGAATTCGGCTTGTCCCGCGTAGTTCGCAGAACGAAGAAATTCCTCAACTTGTATTCGACGCAAAAACTCAGATAACAACAAACACGCGAAAGGAATCAGGCCATGAATTTTAACCGACGTAATGCGAGCCGGATGGCGGGATTGGTTTCATGCGGTTTGGTGCTCAGCGTGCTGGCAGCCATGAATACGGGTTGTGTGTATACGGGTGACACCGTGAACGTGCCCCTGGTGAAGGGGGGCCAGCCGGCGGCGAATATTGTGATCGGCAATAAAGCCAGTCGCTCGGCCCAATTGGCGGCCGCGGAACTGCAGTATCATATTGAAAAAATCACCGGGGCACGATTGCCGATCGTGAACGACGCGGAAGCGGTCAAGGGCGCGCGCATATTGGTAGGCGCCAGCAAGGCCACGCAGACACTGGGCTTGCGCAACGCGGATTTCAAGCCCCAGGAATACCTGATCCGGTTCCTGCCGGACACACTGATCCTGATGGGCAAGGACAAGGAAGATTTGGAACGCATGGATTACGCCAATCCCGGCACATTCCCCGGTCAATATGATGAACAGGCCACCTGTTACGCGGTTTATGATTTCCTGGAGCGCTATTGCGACGTGCGTTGGTATTTGCCGACGGAGTTGGGACTGGTCTGTCCCCGGCAGGAAACGTTGAGCGTCAAGGGCACGGAGGTGCGCCGCGCGCCGGCGATGAAGCATCGGGCACTCTATTGTGATGCCTTAGTGCCCGCCGATCTTTGTGATGACTTTGCCCCAAGCCCGGTCCCGCGGACCCGCCTGGATGGACGCGAAGGCGCGTTGTTTGCCAGTCGCCAGCGGCTGCGGGGCGTGGAAATTTTTTATGGCTCGCATTCCTTTGAAGGTTATTACTCGCGGTTTATACAGAAAGAACATCCGGACTGGTTTGCCCAAGGCTACGACAAGGATATGCCGGAAGAGCTGCGCAAAGCGCCGGTCGGTTACACGGCCGGCATTCGGTATTTCCCGCAGATGTGCTATACCAGCACGGGATTTATCCAACAGGTTGTCGCCAGCGCCCGCAACTATTATGACAAGGGCCAGACACTTGGGGGCGAGCCGGCCATGGGCGATTATTTCCCGCTGGGCCCGATGGATGATGATAATTACTGCCATTGTTCTAATTGCCAGGCGCTTTTGCCCAAGCAGCCTCCGTGTTTGCAGTGGCGCAAGCAAGATTTTTTTTGGAATGACCGGGCCAGTGATTACGTATTTGGATTTGTCAACAAGGTGGCCCGGGAGGTGGGCAAGACCCATCCGGACAAGTATCTCTCCACGATGGCCTATCATGAATATTACTACCCGCCGAGCCGGGAACCCATGGAACCCAATGTCGCCATTAATTTATGCTTCTACCCACGGCTGAGCGTCTGTCCCGCCATGGGACGCGCGCGCGATGAATTTATTAACAGGTGGGCCGCCGAGTCCCAAACGCGGTCCAAGTACGCGTATATGTATTTTCACCGGCCGGCCGCGAATTTGCCGCACTGTTTTCCCGGATTTATGGCCCATGACATGGTCCGGCAGATGCAACGCTATCACGCCATGGGTTTCCGGGGACTATTTATTGAACCCTCATATATGCCAGGGACACCCCTCGTGCGGGGGCCAATCATGGATCAGCTCGAGCTTTATGTCACCTTCAAGCTTGCGGATGACCCAACGCTGGATGGCAACAAACTGATTGACGAATTTTTCACCCGCTACTACGGCGCCGCCGCCCAACCCATGCAAATGCTGTACGAGCAGATCGAACAAACTTACTGTGACCCGGCCAACTATACGTTTGACACCAACTATTTCGGTTATCAGACGGATGAGGTTGCCTGGGGCAAACTTGGCACGCAAGAGCGCATGGCGACATTCGGCCAACTCATGGAGGCGGCCAAGACAGCGGCGCAGACCGAGATTGAAAAAAAGCGCGTGGCGCTTTTTGAGAAAGCTATCTGGGAGCATATGAAGGCCGGGCGGAAAGAATACCTGGAATCAAAAGCCCGGAAAGAGGCGCGCATGAAAGCGCTCCCCCCGCAAAGCGGCCGCGCCGCACGGCTAACCGGCGTCCTGCCAGCCGGGGACCTGGGCAAAGTGGATTGGTCAAAAGCCGAAGTTATGGGCCAATGGTTCAGCACGCTCAAGGGCGAGCCGACGCCCAGGCGGCTGGAAGGGCGCCTGCTGCACGACGGCCAGTTTCTGTATGTGCAGTTGCAGGAAATGATGGACCCGGCCAAACTGGTTTGCCTTAACGACAGCATCTGGGACGAGGATGACTGGGAACTGTTCATGGCCAGCGAACGCGGCAAGGGTTGCCGACAGATGGGGGTCAACGCCAAGGGCACGCATCAGGAACTGGCCTATGGTGAAGATAAAAGCGCATGGGAAAGCGGCGCCAAGGTTGCCTCGGACACGAGCGCTCCCGATCGCTGGGTAGTGCGGATGGCCTTCCCGCTGAAAACCCTGTTGCCGGGCGGCGTTCAACCGGGACAGACAATCTACCTGAATGTCTTTCGCGGCACGGATGGGGCCATCGAAAAGGCGGTCAGTTGGGTTCCAACGTTTGTCGCAAGCGCCCGTGAATCGTCCTGCATGGGCGCCATCCGGTTGGATGACTAAGGGTCCGGAATTGAAATGAATTCGAGAACGTGTGCATCGGTGGCGCCAACAGCAGATTGTATATATTGATTACCACAAACGCGTTAAGCAAGCCTTGTTATAAAAAAAAATAGGGGGAGAGCATGAAAAGGAAAGTTATTGTTTTCGGGGCTACCGGCGAAATCGGCGGAAGAATCGCAAAGGGCTGCGTGGAGGCCGGGCATAAAGTCTATGGCATCTCAAGGGGACAGAACCAAAGGCCAACGGTGGACCTCGGCGGCGTGGAGATGATCCACGGCAACCAATATGACGAAAAATTTTTGAGTGAAAAACTGGCCCCGTTGGACTACGACGCCGTGATCTATTCAGTACCCCGCCGGGAAGACCTGAAGACTTGCGCCACCCACCTGAAAAAGGCGGAGAACATCTTCTTTTGCAGCTCCACGGGAACTTTTGTGCCGCTTTTGAACTTTCCCGCCGATGAGAACCATCCCTGGCGCGAGAAGACCACCCTCAAAATGCCGTGGTTTCCGCAGTGCGAGCGCGACGCCTATGGGCTGGAGTTGTGGGCAAAGAACAAATTTCCGCTGACCATTTTCAGGCCCACCAACATAATCGGGCCGGGCCGACTTCCTCTGGAGCTCTGGGGAGGGCGCGACCTGGAGTTCTTTAAAAAGCTCAAGCGCAGCGAGCCGATCGCCATTCCCCCCGCTGAAAACATCCTCGTGCAGCCCGGATTTAACTCCGACCTGGCGAGCGCGTTTGTCAAGGGACTGGACTTCCCGGACAAGGTGCGGGGCGAGATATTCATCATTTCCTGCAAGAAGGCGATAACATTGGGCCGCTACCTGAGGACCGCCATGGAATACCTGGGGAGCAAGTCCAAGATCAGCGTCGTGAGCATCGAGGCGCTGATGAAAATGTATCCCGGAATAGTCTGGACAGGCGGGCTCGATTTCCTGCTGGCGCATATGTGCTTCGACATAGGCAAGGCCGAAAGGACAATCGGCTATGCCCCGAAAAGGACCGCCGAGCAGGGCCTTGTGGAAACGCTGGAATGGTGCGAAAAAAGCGAGGGCCTTTGAGCAAAACATAGCCGAAAAAAGAGGAGAAAAACCGATGAGAAACAAGGGGCTCTTCATCACCGCGCTGGCTGCCTGCCTTTCGGGAATTTTTACGGGAGAATGCATGTGTGAATCCCAACGCTTTCAAGCAGGCAACGATGGAAGCACCGGCCTTGTGACAAAGGTCCCCTTGATCTCCAAAGCTCTGGCCATTGACGGCGTACTGGACGAAAAGGAATGGGCCGGCGCCGCCTGTGTTTCGGGATTTGTATCCAGCGAAAGCGAATGGCCCCCCGAACAAAGCTCCGCGTTCATGGCGACCGACGGCAAGCACCTGTATCTGGCGATGCGCTGCCTTAAGGCGCCGCCTTTCGAGATCAGCGCGCAAAAGCACCCCGACGACTCCATGGAAATTTTTGGGGATGAATCGGCCGAAATATTCATAGCTCCCGACCCCGCAAAAAAACTGTATTACCAGCTGGCGATCAACGCTTGCGGTAGCGCCTACACGGCGGAGTGCGGGGAAACCAGGCGGGAGTCCTGGAAACCCGAGATGGAGGTCGTCTGCGGAAAATTCGAGGGCGGCTGGACGCTGGAAATGAAAATCGCCCTGGCTTCGCTGGGAGCCAAAACCGGACTGGGCGATCGATGGAAAATGAATTTCTGCCGCAACAGCGTTTTGCCAAATCAGAAAAACTCCTCCAGCTGGACCGGGCAGAATGATTTCAATGCACCGGACAAATTCGGGCTTT
>Ga0247841_10010543_pt1 | contig 12569 bp, 8 predicted proteins | sample LaCruzMarch2015__2_FD_192410 | JGI IMG/M metagenome (GOLD analysis project Ga0247841, IMG submission 192410) | Freshwater microbial communities from meromictic Lake La Cruz, Castile-La Mancha, Spain - LaCruzMarch2015_18m | ecosystem: Environmental > Aquatic > Freshwater > Lake | place: Spain... | reverse complement strand
TTTAAGGGGAGGAAGCGCAGCCAGCTTTTCCGCGGCCAACATGTAGGCGGCGACTCCGTCCTCCACGTAGAAGTAGTCACGCACGCACGTGCCATCCGACCGGATGACGGGGCGTTCCTGTCGCAGCAAAGAGCGGATTGCTCCGGGCACGAGACGGTTCCAATTCAGGTCTCCACCGCCGAAAAAATTGCCACAGCGCATGATTACGACGGGTAAGCCGAACGTCACGGCGTAGCTCTGTGCAATCAGATCGGCGCACGATTTGCTCGCGTCATAGGGGTGTCTGCCCTGCAAGGGCGTTGTTTCGTCGTAGGGGAGTTTCTCCTGATCGCCGTAGGCTTTGTCCGAAGACGCTACGACAATTTGCTTCACACAGGGACTTCTGCGGCAGGCTTCCATCAGCAGCCATGTACCCCGGACGTTGCTCTCGAACGTGGAGATCGGATTTCTGTTGGCGATGGGAACAATGGTCTGTGCGGCAAGGTGCATCACGGTATCGATTTCATATTCCCCAAGCACACGCTCCAGAAATTCCTGATCCTGAAGATCCCCGCGTACCACCGTGATCTGTTCTATTGTTTTGGACCGTACTAGATCGGAGCCCGGTACCCAGTCGCGCACCAGACAGATGACGTGGGCTTCCGCTTCGAGGAGTTTTTTTGCCAACCACGAACCTACAAGACCCGTTGCGCCGGTGAGCAGCACGGGTCGGTCACGCCAGAAAGCTTTGGGTTTAGAGCGCGACATGCGGATTTCCTTGAGAAGAAGAACGATGATTTTTCTCCCAAACCGCCCAAGGGGCCCTTTTCTTCTTCCAGAGATCATTGAGCAGCACGTAATCGCGGTACGTATCCATGGAGTAGAAAAAGCCCTCATGCTTATAGGCCACTAATTCCCCCTCTTTTGTCAGTTGCTCCAACGGGCCGTGTTCGAGCACGCAAGTTGGATCAATTTTGAGGTAATCGAAAACGCGCCGATCAAATACAAAGAACCCAACGCTGATCCAGCTGTGCATCTTTGGTTTTTCTTTGTACTTAGAAACGACGCCGGTTTTGTCGAACTGCAGAAGAGCGAAACGGGATGCGGGATTCACGGTTGTAACCGTAGCCAATTTTCCGTGTGCGCGATGGAAATCGATGAGGTGGCGGACGTTGATGTTTGCAAGACCGTCACCATAGGTCACGATGAAGAGATCGTCATCGATGAATTTCTTTGTTTGTTTGATGCGCGATCCGCTCATGTTTTCATCGCCCGTATCCACGAGCGTGATATTGAAATCATGTTCGTGTGGCATGCCGTGGTAATCGATGTGGTTTTTTTCCCCGAGGGAGATCGTGAAATCGTTGTTCATCGCCTCATAATTCAAAAAGTATTCCCGAATCATTTCCCCGCGGTATCCGAGACAGCAGAGAAAATCCTTCTGCCCGTAGTGGCCGAAGAGTTTCATAATGTGCCAGAGCATGGGTTTCCCTCCGATTGGCACGAGAGGTTTGGGGCGATATTCCGTCTCTTCGCGTAGACGCGTTCCTTTGCCGCCGCAGAGGATGACTACTTTCATAACGTTCAGAGGGGAATGATGTGCATTTGTTTATATTATACATTATTTTGTGATTTTAGCCTAGTAGTGACTTTCGTCATCCGATCATCTTCCTAACGATGAGAAACGGGCGTGGGAGTTGGCATGTCGCATGTTGTTGCCTACAATGGGCAGTACTCATGCTCGATGGAAAAAAAATCATTGTCGTGATGCCCGCCCGGAATGTCGAAAAGACTCTTGAACAAACTTGTGCATCCATGCCGCCAAATATCGCAGATGGGATTGTGCTTGTTGATAACCGCAGCCACGATCGTACATGTGAAATTGCCGAGCGTCTGGGGCTTCATGTCATCCGTCATGATCGGGATCGGGGGTATGGTGGTAGCCAGAAGACCTGCTACCGCGAGGCGCTTCAGTTGGGTGCAGATGTCGTGGTCATGCTCCATCCCGATGGTCAGTACCCACCGGAGAAGCTCATTGATGTTGCCCGTTTGGTGACATCGGGAACTTGCGATCTTGGTCTGGGCTCACGCATTCTCGGCGGCGGGGCGATGCGCCGCGGCATGCCGCTCTATAAATTCCTGTCGAACCGTTTCCTCACGCATGTTGAAAATTTGTGTCTTGGCCTGCACCTTTCCGAGTACCACACGGGCTACCGGGCGTTCTCGCGGGAGTTTCTGCTCCGTGTTCCCTTCGTGCAGAATAGCGATAATTACATCTTCGATAATCAGATCATTGCGCAGGCCGTCGCGTTCGGGTTCCGCATTGCAGAGGTCAGCACCCCCACGGTGTACACCGCTATTTCCACTTCCGTACCGTTCTGCGGCAGTGTTGTCTATGGATTAGGCGTTCTGAAAACATCTTTCCAATTTCTGATGCACCGGTGGCGATTACCGTGCGCGGGATACCTGCGAGTTCCGAAGACGTGATGTCTTGGTGGGAGAGGGGATGATCTGCAGCAATGTCCTGCGTTCACCGGCCTGCCCGGGGATGAGGTGTGCTCCTGTCAGTTCGAGTGTTCCTCCGCCCACGCAGACTCCCCATGGTGCTCCTTGTTTTGCCGGCAGGCGCCTGTTGCCCTCACCCAGGAAATAGGGATTTCCTTTTTGGACGTGTGTGACGACGACAGAAAGCGAACCCAGTGGCTGGCGGCCACGGTCTCCTGCGATCTTTGCATTGATGAGCAGCGGGCCTTCCGGAGTCGTGCGCACAGTGACGAGGCAGACGTATTCTTCTTTTTTACTTTCGGTGACGACAGGCCTGCTGTGGTTGACGGAGGCATTGGTATTGATCTGTTTGCCCGTCGGAAAATCCGTATCGAAATGCGATCGGTAGCTTCCCGGATTCTGCTGCTCCATGTTGCGGTCCCATGCGACAGGAAGACCCTGGCCGCCGGAGAGAGGAACGATGAACGTCGTGGTGCCCTGGAAGCCCCCTTCCTTACGACCATCGCCCGTGCGCCTGAAGATGAAACGGACGGTATACTGGCCGCTCTGGATGATTTTCTTGCCTTCCTCCGAGAGGGGGAACGTGACACTGGAAACCCAGGAGTGGTAGCCGGAAGTTCCTTTCAGTATTGATCTTTCCGGCTTGTTTTTGTCCTTTCCTGCCTCTTGCACCACCTCCCAACGATCCCGAACGACCACCCCCTGTTTGAAAAGTTCTGCGAGATTCTCGCCGTCCATGAGATCGACCGTTCCGGGAGGGAGAGCGTTTGTCACATCAATGCTGACATTGGCTGTTGCGGTCGATGTCGCAGAGGGAGGACGCAACAGAGTGCCCCGGAAGAACGGCAGGACCGATGTGTGGCGTCCTTTGAGTTCTGCGAGCAGATCTTTGATGCGTGCGGTGAGAAGTGCGTCGTTCGATTTCGGCTGAGCCAGCTCCAAGCAGTGCATGGCCATGGCGATTGTTCCGGGTCCCGCCGGCGTGCGTACACGGAGAAGCTCTTTCGAGAGCTGGAGCAGTTCTTCGGACGAGAACATTTCGCGTCGTTCCACCCGTGCCGCCAGATCGCGCAGCACAGGATCATGGGCTAAACGCAGGGCGGAAGAGAATGACCAGTCTCCCTCCTCAAGACAGTGGTACGTGCCGACTGCCTGATTTGCCTCCTGATTCTTCGGATCTTTTGCCAATGTGTCCTGATACTCCGCAATGTTTTCTTTGTCATATGTTTTCTGGAGCTGAGTCACCATGCGGGAAATATCGAGGCTTTCTTTTTTGTGCGGCAATGGAAGAGCTTTGTTGAGCGATGCGATGAATTTCCTGGCTTCGGCAAAACTATTTCGCATGCACATACTCCGGACGATGCTCGAGGCATGGAGCATCACCTGCTCCGCATCTTCTCCATGTTGAAGAGCATTGAGCACTGCGACTTTGCCTTTTTCGATCACATCATCATCGATGTCAAAATATTTCTGCATTTCCGAGAGCACAGTCATCACATGGTCGAGATTGTGTCCGGCTTGTGCGTTATTGAGAGCGATGCGCAGCAGAGTCCACTGTACAGTGTGATCTTTGGATCGCTGTGCCTGCTCGATCAACTGTTCGACGGACTGTTTTGCGAGCGTCGGGCTCTGCAGGAGTTCCGGATCAATTGTTTCCTTTGAAGGTACGGAGGAACGAGTGGGACTGGCGGGTGTGTCCGCTGCAGGTTTTTCGGGTGCCGGATCAGCCGGAAGAGGCGTCTGGGCGACGGAAGTTTGCTCTGCCTTCGGTGGTGCGGGAATCTCTGGAATGACGGGGACCTCCGGCGCCGGAGCCGGAACAACCGGTTTCTCAGGCGGAGGAGGAACAACTGTTGCGGTTTTTTCCTGAACCGGAGGCGGTGGAGGAACGACGCTCTTCGCAAGTTCAGGGGCATTCTCCGGCAGGACGAGTTTTGCGGGAGTTGCCGGTTGCTCCGGGGATGATGTTTGCATTTTACTCACGCCGAAGACCGCTGCCGCTGCCGCCACGACTCCCGCGGCACCGTACGCAACCAGCTTATTGTTCTTCAGTCGTGCCAGCATGCCCGCAGGAGCAGTTTTCTTTTTTCTGCGCAGGACCGTCTCCGGCACAAGATCTGAGAATGCATCGTGCAGCGCGTCCTGTTGTGCAGCCACCGGGGAGTCATCCAATTTTTTGATCAACTTGTCACTGGCACTTTGCACCATGTGCATGGCGTGACGTGCAATCTTGTCATCGGGTCCTTCGAGATATCCGGTGAGCAGAAGAAGGCGGGCATCCAAGGCACCCAGGATTTCCTGCCTGCTCGCGCGGGGTCCCACGCCAAGAAGTTTGGTGCAGGAGAAATGCCCGTCCGGCGTAGGGGCAACCTGCAACCACTCGTGTATTTTTTGCACGAGATCCTCGTGGGAAGAAGAGCCTTCGGAAAACGGTTCAGTCCTCGTGGCCATCGGAGATACAGTCTTCTACAAGAGGGCCCAGTTGTCAAGTTTACTGCACATGGCAGCTTCTCCGGTCGAATGACGGACAGGGGAAGATGAAACAAAAAGGATGAAGCCGGGTGCCGTCCCCAGTTCCATCGGAAGCGGAAAATGAGTGGGTGATGCCGATCCGAATTTTGAACCATTCATACCATCTTCAACAACTCTTCCTCCCCGATCGTTTTGACTCCCAGTTTTTCCGCTTCATCGAGCTTGGTGCCCGGGTCCGCCCCCGCGAGCACGTAATCGGTTTTTTTGCTCACCGAGGAGCTGACCTTGCCGCCCCGTTCTTTGATGAGCGACTTGGCCTGCTCGCGGCTCAAGGTCGGGAGCGTGCCCGTGAGCACGAAGATCCTGCCGGCGAAAATCTGCGGCGCGTGGCTGCCTTCCGGCTGCAGGGCGAGCACGCCTGCCTGGCCGAATTTGAGCAGCAGGTCGCGGTTATCTTCATCTGCGATCCACTCTTTCAGGGCTGCGGCGACCACCGGCCCGATGCCGTCGATCGCGGAAATTTCCTCCACAGAAATCTTTTGAAGCGTGTGGGCGACGTTCTCCATGGTGATGCCGTGGAGTTTCACTTTCTTCTGCCCTCCGCCGAAGAGGGAAGTCTGCGGTCCTGTTTCTTCCGAAATTTCCACTTCTTTCTTCTCTGCCGGCCAGTGGATGCGGCGCGAGAGGATTTCGGCGATTTCGCGCCCGATGTGCCGGATGCCCAGTGCGAAGAGGAACCGTTCCAAGGGGGTGTGGCGGGCGCGGGCGATCGACCCGATCAGGTTGGTCGTTTTCTTCTCTTTGAAGAGCGGCAGGCCCATCAGATCCTCCTCTGCGAGCGAGAAGATGTCGGCCGGGTCCGTGATGAGGCCCTCTTCGAGCAGCAGCTCCACCGTTTCCTTTCCCAGCCCCTCGATATTCATGGCGTACCGCGAGGCGAAATGTTCAATGCGCTCCTGCCGCGAGGCCGCGCACTTTGGGTTGGTGCAGCGGTGCACCACTTCGCCCTCGGGTCGCTCTAACACGCCTCCGCAGCTGGGGCAGTGCTTGGGGTAGTGAAACGGCTTGGCGCCGTGCGGGCGCAGATTTTTCAACACTTCCACAACTTCCGGAATAACGTCGCCGGCCTTCTGAATCACCACGGTGTCTCCGATGCGCACGTCGAGCCGGCCGATTTCATCCGCGTTGTGCAGGGTGGCGCGGGCCACGGTCGAGCCGGCCACCAGTGTCGGCGTCAGGTGCGCCACGGGCGTGATGGCGCCGGTGCGGCCCACCTGCAGCTGGATATCCAGAATGCGTGCCGTCTTCTGCTCTGCGGGGAATTTATACGCGCGGGCCCAGCGGGGTGCCTTGGCCGTGGAGCCGAGATCGCGCTGCACCTTGCGATCATTCACCTTGATGACACAGCCATCGATGTCGAAGGGGAGCGCTTCGCGTTCCTTCTTCCATCCGTCAAAGACCTTCTGAATCGCCTCGACCGAGGTGCACATCTTGTATCCCTGATGAATGGGGAATCCTTTTGCGAGCAGGAATTCCATCAGTTGCTTCTGCGTCGCGATGCCGAGCGCGTCCGCTCCCTGCGGGTCTAAGGCATAGCAGAAGATGCGCAGATCCCGCTCGGCCGTCACTTTGGGGTCGAGCTGCCGCACGCTGCCCGCCGCCGCGTTTCTCGGATTGGCGAATTTCTCCTCCTCGGGCAGATCTTTGTTGAGGTGCTTCAATGCCGCTTTGGTCATATACACCTCGCCCGAGATCTCGAGGTACTTCGGGAGCTTGGTGTCTTCCTTTACCGTGAAACTCAAAGGTAACGCTTCCACGGTTCGCACGGTGTGCGTGACATCCTCCCCCTCGTAACCAGAGCCGCGCGTGAGGGCGCGGAGCAGACGGTAGGTTCCCTCATGTCGCTCATACACAATGGAAATGTTCAGACCGTCGATCTTGAGTTCCACGATGCACTCGAAGTGCATTTTTTCATTGCCGAGGGCACGGTGCATCTGATCCACCCAGTCCTCAATTTCCCCGCGACTGAAGGCATCCTGCAGCGATTCTTTGGGCGAGAGGTGACGGATTTTGGGCAGGCGGCCATCCAGCGGTGCGCCCACGCGCTGTGTGGGGGAATCGGGTGTGATGAGATCGGGATATTCCTTTTCGAGTGCGATGAGTTCCTGCTTGAGGGCGTCGCGCACATCTTCGCTTGCCTGAGGTTTATTTTCGATGAAATAGGCGCGATTGAGCCGCCAGATTTCCTCTTTGAGTTTTTCGATGCGGGCGGTGGCGGAGCGCTTGTCCATACGAGCATTGTACGGAGGTTTGAGAAGTTGTTGAAGTTAGGAAGGCCCGAGAAGTTTTGGAGTGACCACCTTTCCAGCCTCCCTAACTTCTAAAACCTCCTAAACCTTTCGAACTGTCAATTGCAATCTCCCTCTGATCAGCAAAGATGCCGCAGACAATCGACATCCCACTTTTTTTATGATGATGACCGATGACATTCTGGCAGCACTCGAAAAGATCGATCAGCAGATCGTGCGGCTGATTGCGGAACGCCGTGAACTCGTTTCACAGATGCCGGGGGGGCTGACGACCGATCAGGAGGTGGAGGCGATGAGCCTGTGGACCGATGAAGCCGTGGAGCGGGAACTTTTGGAGGATCCGATGGAGAAGATGGGCAAACTGATCAATCAGGTGTGTAGAAAGAGAGGGGAGTAAGGTAGGTCAGGTAGGTAAGGTAAGTAAGGGAGGTATGGAACGGGTGGCAGAAGTTGAAGAGGTGAGGAAGACGAAGAAGACATAAGATATAAGACTTAAGCTGTAAGCAGAGTGCTTAAAGCTTATGGCTTACGTCTTACAGCTTCGTTTCATACCATTCCATTGACCGCTTCGCGACAATTATTCAATTCCTGCGAGGACTTCGCATTAAACGGGTGGCAGAAGTTGAAGAGGTGAGGGAGGCCTGAGAGGTTTGACGCGTATTTTTGCCTTATCTTTTCCTTCCCTTTTATTGCGGATGATGCATCTGCTTTTTGGTTCTACAAAGCCATATTTGGCGTTCTATGAGGGGGCAGAACGGGGGGGCTAGTCAGTCCACCGGAAGGTCTTGAAGATCTGTTCCGCAAGCTCCGGGTTATCGGTGACCTGCATGACGCAAACCGCAACGCGGCGGCCATCCTTTTCGGCACAGAGAATATACGAGGCGGAAACGGGTTTATACGGTCGACAATCCGGAACGAGCGGGTTGAGTTCGTAATCCAAAGGGTAGTCCACCTTGCCCCATATGGTATTCCTGCCTACAGCAGGCAGAACTTGGGTCTGAGATGCTCCGATAACGGAGGGGGAGCAGGAAGCAATGGAGTAAATATCGGCGCGAATGTAATCGGTATTCTCTGGGCTCTTGCCATTGGATATTGTGTGGTCGGTTGCAGCACCAGAAGTATCTGTCCAGTCATCTGTCCATTTCCGTGTCCCCATTATTGCGCTAAAGTCGAGACAATACTTTCGTTGCCCATCACATTGCTCAGTTTGTTGGGCAGCAGGGACGCTCCTGTCCGTCCCGGCAGGAGAGCAGGCTGCTAGCAATAGCACGAGTAAAGACAATATCCTGCTCATCATGGTTGAAGAGTGAGCTGTGTCCAGTCGGTCCCGTTCCATTCCTGAGAGTTATCGTCTTCTCGCACCCATCGATACCTCGCTTCGGTTTCACCCTGTGTTCGTACTGCTTTCCAAGTCACACGGAATCGTTGACTGGGATCCTCATGCCATGCCATCCACACATTATTCTCGCCTCCACTCCACCCATTCGCATCCTGAATGAAGATCAGACAGTGTTCCGCATTGGTCCACGCGCCGATAGTGTCATCCCAAACAACGCCCCACTCTTTGCCGCTGTCGTCAGCAGCCCGTGATGGGATATTCAGGTGGTCGGCGCTCAAGAGCGGGCGCAGATCAATCATCCTGCCCTGCGGATCCAGTGCCTCCATGTGCAAATGCGAGAGTTGTGTCCCATTTTTCCCTACGACGGCGAATTGCTCGCCAGCTGCCAGCTCAAGTCCGTTGAAAATTTCCCGCTCATAGAGGATCTGGCCATTGGGATCCATGTTCTCACGTTGCCGCACGTAAATTTTGCCATTTTCCTCCTCAAGCGGCAGATGGAGGAAACGCATGTGCCAAGTCGTCGGCTGTCCATTGATGGATGATGTGAATTCAAGAGTGATGCTACCGATGGATACATTTGGCTGACCAACAATCTTCCCGCCTGCAGGCGCAGAAATGGGCTGTCCATAGTCCTTATCACCTCCAGCAAGCATGTTCAGATCAACGGCGTTCCGTGCATTGCCGAGATGATAAGGTGAACCGATGGTATTTTTCCACCCGGCGCTCAGGTCGAGAGGAAAGCTGCTTGCGATGATGGAGCGGAGAGACTCTTCGACGGTTGCAAAGGCTTCGGCAAATCCATAGCGTTCAAAGACTGCCCGTAGGTTTCGCACGAGGGCATTGCGCTCTGCCTGCTGATCCTGCGATGGCGGCAAATCCGCTGCGTCAACGATTTCATACCAGGGAATGCCAATCTCTGTACAAGCGGAACGGATATAGGGATAGAACGAATCGAAGTTCGGATCCCATGCAATTCCCTTCGCGAGGTCTCCTTGCGGATTGGTAGCCATGAGATCCGCATGCGGCAGGAGTCGTTGCACAAACCCAGCAAAGATTTTCCCGAGAGCGCAGGATATATTGATGCCCTCGGGCATATAACCGGATGGATTGTACAATTGCAGATTCCCGTCGGTGGTAATCGTCCTGGTATCGGGATGCCAGGAAAACGGAGGCGTGCCGTCTCCTCCTATGCCGTCCTCCCCCGCCGTCGCCACCAGCACCTTCTCCTCCTCCGTCAGCGCATCGGTTGTCGATCCGACCCCGCCGCTGACGCCATCCAGAGTGCCGAGCGCAGCGAGCTTTTGCCGCGCGTTGTCGGCTTCCTCTTCACTGTTTGCGTCACTCAAACGCTCCTGCCAATAAGCGATCGTGAGGGCATGGGCTTCCGCAAGGATGATCGGCTCAATCTCCTCGCGGGTACGCGTCGCGGCCAGTTTCGGCGGCCGCACCTGTTGGCCCACAATGGTGCTCTCCCCGTTCGCTCCTACCACTTCCATTGTTGCGATATCGTTATCCGCCGTGAGCGTCACGTTCACCGAGAGGCCGATCGTGGAGATACCGCTTATGTTCCCCACGAATTCCCGGGTGACCATATCATCAGTCGTGCCCGTCTGGCCCACGTGGATCTTCACCGTGACAGGGCCGCCCCCAAGGCCATTTCTGGAATGTAGGGTTTTACCGTTCAAGTGGAGGAGGAAGAGTGGAGAGGGCCGATTTATACTTTGCCCGGAGAATGCATGCTGTTTTACTCTGCCCTTCAATCGGATCGCAGATAGCAGGATTTCCCAACTTCAGTGCGAGTTCCGAGAGGCAATCCTCATAAACATTCTTTTCTCCAGAGAGCGAGGAGCAGTCGTTAAAGTCTCGTAGATTCGCAATCTTCGAGACGATGCAGCACTTCTTCCCGATATCTGAGGTGATGCTGCCATTTCTGCATTCATCAATCGTTGCGCTTTGGTGTGTTCCGTTAAGATAGGACCCCCACTCGACGATGCGATTAAATGCAATGGTGCATGTCCGTTCCCTTGTCTCGGCGGCCCCGATGCAGCTCAATCCATACTCACTCGGCATCAACAGTTCACATGCGGAGGGATCCGAGGCGAGTCTTGCATAATCGAAGATACAGAGGGCTCGCTGATCGTCTGTTGTGGGGCTTAGGAAATTCCAAGGGGTCGTAATAATTTGCTGACACACACTAATAGGTTTACTATTTTCCACAGCGATTTTCGCCACGTACCAACCAGGTTCATCAACGTAGAAGCCAAAGAGTCTCAAGGCCGATGGTAACCAGAATGGCACAAGGATGAGAATCACTAGCGCGAGGAACAGCCGTCGGTTTTTCATAGCAGAAGTAATCATGCAAATTCACTATCGAAACGGAGAATCGTATCTGTGGCTTCGCCGGGTTCTCGGATAAGCAGGGTAGAGGGTGTGGCTCTTGGGTAGATGCCATCTGATTTCTGCTCATATGTTATTCCAACGTCAATGATTCCCTCAAAGATACCGTCGTAGGCGTTTCGCTCGAAGTTTGCAGAGCCATTCGTCGAGGAGTTCATGATGCTCTGAAGTGCAAGATATTCGGAGAAACTACCCGAATGCTCGCGCTCATGGTTCAGGATCTCTGTAAATGCGGTAACAGCCAATTTGTGTCTGATTTTCGGATCCAGTGTTTCCTCATTTCGTACCATAAATGAAACATCCGCCGTACTGGCGAGTGGATCTGAACCGGAGATGATGCTGCTATCAAACGCAACCGAATATCGAGAAACACTGGCGAAATCGATGGGGTGGTGATCATAACCTGACACGAGCGGGATGTTATTCGCCGCGTCCAGGGCCACAAGCGCATTGATTTGTTCCCCGGGCTTCAGTCGCTGGATTTCACTGGCTATCTCGTAAGTTACATAAGTGCCGTGGCTCCATCCGGCGATATTGATGAGTGTGGGAGCAAAGCCTGCTGCAATCAATTGCTGCCCTGCCCATCGTCCTACTCCAACTGCCCACGGGGCATCTTGTGTTGAGATTTCGCCATCTTTTGCAGCGTCTTCCCAGTTGATCGTCACCACTTGGATATTCTCGACTGGAGCATAGTTGTACAGCGCTTCGGATAGTTCTGCCATTTCACTCATGCGCTCGGAGCCATTCATCCCGTGCACCACCACCCAGACGGGCTTGGAGGGGTCGAGTGGCGGAATATTATTCAAATCTGTCTCGCGTTCTCCGCTTGGCAGGAATTTGGCAACACTCATCCCAACCGGCATCGTCGCGCTCCGCTCGGCGATGCTCACCCTTCCTTCGATCTTTTGCGTTTGGTTGGGTTTGATCTCGAAGTGGAGAGGGACACTGACGGTGGTTCCCGCGCTCGGAGTGCCGATTTTGCGGTAATCGGAACGGTCCTGCACCGTGAGCGTGTATGCGCCGGCGGGGAGCACCGTGCTGACGGACTCGCCGGATCGCACCCCTTTGTCGGACGTATAGGAGATCCTGTTTCCGGCGAGGGTGAGCAAGAGGTCAGGGAGATCGAGCGTACCGTCGGTGATGCCGACCTTATTTGCCGGATCCGCTTCACCCATGTCCACCCACAGATTTACCATCATCGGTCCTTCGAGCGTGAAGGTGATCTGCCGCTCGCCGTTTTGTGGAACGGACAACGTTTCTATTCCTGCTTTGCTTTCTTGGGCCGAAACAAGCCCGAGGGGATGGACGGGTAATGCCAAATTCTCCAGACTCCCGTTCATCGCCACCAGCACCTTCTCCTCCTCCGTCAGCGCATCGGTTGTCGATCCGACTTCGCCGCCGTCTCCGATACCGAGCGCAGCGAGCTTTTGCCGCGCGTTGTCGGCTTCCTCTTCACTGCAAGCGTCACTCAAACGCTCCTGCCAATAAGCGACCGTGAGGGCATGGGCTTCCGCAAGGATGATCGGCTCAATCTCCTCGCGGGTACGCGTCGCGGCCAGTTTCGGCGG
>Ga0247841_10010541_pt1 | contig 12569 bp, 15 predicted proteins | sample LaCruzMarch2015__2_FD_192410 | JGI IMG/M metagenome (GOLD analysis project Ga0247841, IMG submission 192410) | Freshwater microbial communities from meromictic Lake La Cruz, Castile-La Mancha, Spain - LaCruzMarch2015_18m | ecosystem: Environmental > Aquatic > Freshwater > Lake | place: Spain... | reverse complement strand
TAGCCCAGGTCAACTTGTCTGTTGTTTTCCCATTTAGTGTTAGGATAGATATTGAAGTTTTCTGTTACTATATCTTTTCTTTCAAATCCTAATTTTATGAGATTAGTTAAAGCATTGTCAACTATTTCTGCGTTTTTGTCTTTAGCTTCTGCTGCTGTTGTTCCAGTTGTTTCCACAGTAAAGTAAATTGTAACTAGGTCAGGAGTTGCTTTTATTTCTGAAGAACCCTGAACATTTACAGTATTTCCCATTGGATTCATTTGCGTTGAAAAATAAACTCCAATTAGAGCAAGTACTATGACTGCTGAAACAATGATTGTTGTTATTTGTACTGATTTTTCCATTTTACCTCCTTACAATTTTTTTAATTATAAAGTATGTTGCGATTGCTAGAACGCTTCCTGCAATAAAAATTGCCCAGGGAGTTGATAAAAACCAATTAAGTATGCTGGGATTTGCAGATGCAATCATTGCGTCTGTTAGTGGTTTCCCCATGCTAGCTCCTGATGTAGCTGATTCTGAAGCCTTGAGGATTTGAGGAGCATTGTTTGCAATGAGAGCTGTTTTGTTTGAAAGGTAGTTTATTCCCAGTGTTGTTAGTCCGAGAACTGCAATAAGAGGAAGGAAGATTTTGAGATTGCTTTTTTGTTTTGGCATTATTACTATGTATTTATTTGAAAGTTTGTAAACTGGAATTTTTTTGCCTTTTACACTCCAGAAAAAATCTTTTGATTTTTCAATAAGTCCTGCATTAACTAGTTTTTTAAGATTATATTCAATTGTGTTTATTGGTTGATTAAGTTCTTTTGCTATGTCGCTTTCTGATTTTTCTTGGTTTGCTAAAAGAGTTAGAATTTTTTTACTTGTTTTATTTCCCATTACATCTGCTAGGTCTTTTGCTTTTTCATCATCTAGAGAGAGCATTAAATAGCTTTTTTCCATGAATTATAGAGGAAGAACTTGTTTATAAATAAACTGATGGCTTCAGTTTTGTTTGAAGCTATGGGTTTGAACTATATATTTTAGTATCTAAATGTTTATATATTATTATTTGTGAAGTTTCTCATGGCAGGCAGTTATTCGGGAAAAACAGTTGTTTTAGCAAATGAACATCCTGCACTTAGGCGCGGTTTATCTGATTTGCTTTCGGGCGAGTTTAGTGGTTTAAATATTATTGAATGCAATGGTAGAGCGGAATTGGATGGTGTGATTAGTGTGGTTAGGCCTGATTATATTTTAATGGATAGAGGACAAGAAGGAGAGGGCATGAGACATTTACCTGTGTTAAGAAAAGCAGGCTATAGAGGAGATGTTGGTATTTATGGTACATCTAGTGATGTATCTGTTAGAGAAACAGTTGGTCGTGCAGGAGCAGATTATTTTGTTAAGGGCATGGAAGAGGATAATTTATTGAAAGCTTTAAGAAAAAGTTTGAGTGATTAAAGTCTGATATTTCCTTCTTGCCAGTCTTTTAGGATAAATCTTGCTGCTCTGTCTATGTCTACTAGTCCACCTTTAATTAGGAGGTTCTTTTTTTTGCCTACATTTTCTATTAATTGTTCTGGGTCATTATTTGAAACTACGTTGTAAAATTTGTCTAGTGCTTCTCCGTATTTTTCCATTAGTGTTGTGACAATAAATTCTGGGTCTTTTACTTTATTGTAGGTTCTTACACTAAGTTTTGCGTGGTGTGCTATTTTTTCTCTGGAAGTTGAGGAATATTCCTTTTCTGGTATAACTCCTGGTGTGTCTAGAATTAGGACGTCTTTTGAGAGTTTTATTTTTTGCATTCCTTTTGTGAATCCTGCTTCTGCTCCAACTCCTGCTCCGTGTCTTCCTGTTAGAAAATTAATTACAGAAGATTTTCCTGTGTTTGGATAGCCTACAACTCCTACTTGTTTTCTTTTGAAGTTGAGTTTTCTTAATTCTTCTACGTCCATTTCTGCTTTTGATTCTTCTGGAATTTTAAGACGAGATGCTTCTATTTTGATTTTTTTCTTTAGTTCAAATGCGCCTTTTCTGTTTTTGCAGGAGATAAATACATAGGGGAAGATTTTTTGTTCTTCTAGTTCTTTTTTCTTTTCTTTTATGTCAACTAGGTCTGCTTTGTTTAGAACATAGATGATTTTTTTGTTCATGCCAGTTATTAATTTTTCTAGGGCAGGGTTTCTTGTTTCTTTTATGAAACGTGCATCTAGGATTTCAAGAATTACATCTGAGATATTTACAACTTCCAGTACAACTTTTGGAAATGGTTTTTTCTGTTTTCTGATGTTATCTATGTTTCCTGTTCTTCTGCTTGAAAATGAATATCGTACTCGCATGGTTATATGAATTAAGATGGGTTTAATAATCTAGGTTTTTGCAATTCTCCAAAAAGCATTGAAGTATTTTTTGAAGCTCGCAACAGCTTCTGGGTTTTGTATTAGAAAACCAACTGGTTCTGAATTCCAAAGAATAATAAAAGCTTTATTTTTGTAAAAAACAATTTCCATTGGGGTTTCTAAGTAGTTTGGCAAATACCTTATTTCTGCTTTTTTCTTTGTTGTTGGTTCTATGTTGCCTCTTGTTTCATGATTCGCAAGCATCTTTAACTTTATTCCCCTATCTGCTCTGTTTAAATGATGTTTATAGAAAAAATCTCTTAATCCTTTTATGTCTCCATAGGTACCTCCAAGAACAAAGTATTCTTCTCCTTTTTTTAGTTCAAATAAAATGTTTTTAAACAGATTAGTAACTCCTTTAAATCCCTCGTATATGGCTGCTTGTGATTTATTTTCTGATTTATTTAGTATTGCTTCAAATTGGGGAATTAAATATAAAATCTCTTTCTTTTTTTCTCCAAGGTTTTTTTCTTTTTCTTCTATGTAATTTATTATTGTTTTGGGATTCATTGGAGAAAAGTATTTTACTTCTCCTTTTAATACGTGTCCAACAATTCCCTTTTTTTCAAGTCTGTCTAGTATTTTATAGACTTTAGATGAAGATACTTGTGCTTCTTTAGCAAGTTCTCCTGTTTTGGTTTCTCCTAGTTTAAGTAGGGTCATGTAAACCCTGCCCTCTCCTTCTGTTAATCCAATTTCTTTAAGTAATTCTTCGTTCATTTATTTAATAAAGAAAGTAAGTATAAAAATCTTTCTATTTACGACCCCCCAGGGTGACGATTAATTATAAAAGATGTCTGGTTGTTACTATTCTGTACTGAATAAGTATGGGAAAAACAAAATGACAAGCGAAAAATTTCAAATTCTTAGCAAGAATGACTTTGGTATGTATTGGTCTGCTCAAATTAGCCCTTTAATGGCATCATTATTAGCAGAGTGCTACACAAAAGACATTGAAAAAAGATATAATGTGGGATTTGAAGAGGTTATAGTATTTTCCAATGGAAGCAAGTGTACTTGTTATTTATCTCATGCTGATCGTAAAAAGTTTGCAGGTTATGTAATAAATAAGTTTGTTAAAAATTTAAAAGAACTATGCAATATTATAAAAGTTAAGGCAAATCAATTGCTTGACTTTTGTGAAAAAGTAAAAGCAAGTCCTTCTAGGGATAATTATTATAAATTTAAGGAAATGTTTTTAGATTATAATTTTTATCATATTGTGCCAAGGCATTTGGCGGATTTCTTGGAGCCAGAAATATTAAAACCTTATTTGCAGGAGTTATCTGATATACGTATTTATGTGGAAAAGCTGCATTATCAGTTAGATATCTTTTTATTAGAAACATTGTCAAATTTGTTTAATATAAATAAAGATAATGTGCTTAAACATACGTTTCAAGAAATTGAATCTGCTCTTTTAAATAATGATAATTTATCAGATTCATTTATGAAAGAATTTACTGATTTTTGTATAATTTCAAAAAAAGAGTCTTTTGAAAAAATAAATAATGAGAAGGCCAAGGAAATCTATTCTGAGCTAAATAAAGTTGTTGATACTTCTGAGCTTAAGGGAACTATTGCGTTTGGGGGTAAAATAATTGGAAGGGCAAAGATAGTTTTGGATCCATCAAGGACTAACAATTTTAATGCAGGAGATATTCTTGTTACAGAAATGACTAGACCCGAGTATGTTCACTTAATAAATAAGTCTTCTGCAGTAATTACTGATGGTGGTGGTACTTTATGTCATGCTGCTATTGTTGCAAGAGAATTGAAGAAGCCATGTATTATTGGTACAAAAATAGCTACTAAAATATTGAAGGATGGAGATTTGGTTGAAGTTGATGCAGATAGTGGGATAATAAAAATTATAAAAAAAGAAGGGTAGGTGTTTTATGTTTTTGGGGGCGTGGTTGTGAGACTTGGGGGTCAGACGATTAATTAATATTACGAAATCTGGGGCGCGTTTATTACTTTTAGCTGATTAGGTTTTGTGGGTGAGGGTGGTTGGGTGCCATAAGCTATTTAAATAAGGATTTATTGAATTAATTATGTTTAAGAAACCTTCATTGTTAAGTATTGTTCTTTGTACAAGTATTGCAGTTTGGAGTGCGGTAGGCGTGTTAAGTTATAGTGTCTATGGGTCAACTCAGCAAGTAAAAAAATCTATTGAAGATTGGGGAAAGCCTAGTGCTGAAGAAACGGCCAGATTTAAGAGATTAGATAGTGAGATGCATCAGAAGTATGCAAAACAAGTTGAAGAAGTAAGGGCGAAATATAGTTTTTCTAGGATGAAGGATTAACTAAAGTGTAATAATTTTTATAAAGCTTGTTTTTTGAAGAGATTTGTGGCATTTGATTTATTTACAAAGGTAAGGCAAGAATTGGAAACAAGAAGTAAATATGTGTGGCGAATGGTAGAGAAAGATAAGCCATTTGATGAGGGAAAAAGAAAAGAGTATATTATTGAGGTTCCTGGCTTAGTTGCTTGCAAGATTAGTCCAGCTGATTCTATATTAGAAAGGTTGGAGCAGGGAAGGAAGCTTTCTGGAAATAAAATAGCAATACAAACTACTCTTTCGCGAAATTTAACTGAAGATAGGTATGCTGCGCATGTTTTGCTTTTTCGAACAGTTGGAAGAGTGGGTGTGCATTCTGCTGTTATAAAAAATTTAAGTGATTGGCATTCTGATTTGCCACAGCCAAAGGAAGTAAGGGAAAATTTTATGCAAGAGTTTCCTAGAATAAAAAGAAGATTTAATGGTTTAGATTTTGGTTTGCAAGGAGCTTTTTCTTCAATAGTAAGTTTGATGAAACAGCCAACTCGTTTTAAACCTGATTTTTATGAATCTTTTTTTAAGATGGGTTATTATTTATCAGAAGTTGAGAAGAGTGGTGAGTTTGTTTGGTGCGATTATGGTGCGCTTAGTTGGGTTAGATGATAGAGATTTTGTATTAAATTTTTTATAAAAAATAGATTTAAAAATACAAAATCGCTAGAGAGAGATGGATTGGGTGAGTATTGCGCTGGTTGTTGTTGGATTATGTTTATTTGAGACAATTTCTAGTATAGATAATGCAGTAATCAATGCAGATGTTTTATCTACTATGTCTAAGAAGGCTAGACGGTGGTTTTTAGTTTGGGGTTTGTTATTTGCTGTTTTTGTTGTTAGGGGATTATTGCCTTGGGCAATTGTGTGGGCAACTACGCCTGGATTAGGACCAATTGGTGCTTTAACTGCTACATTTAGTTCTGATCCAAAAGTTATGGCTGCTGTTGAGATGTCTGCTCCTATTTTACTTATTGGTGGTGGGATATTTTTGATTTTATTATTTTTGCACTGGTTGTTTTTAGAAGATAAACATTATGGATTAAAAGGAGAAAGATTTATTCAGTCTAAGGGGGTTTGGTTTTTTGCAATTGCATCTATTGTTTTATGTTTTGTTGTGTGGTTTGCATTAAAAATTAATGTGATGATGGCATTTGGTGCAGTAGTTGGGTCAACTGCTTTTTTTATTGTTCACGGATTTAAGCAAAATGCAGAACACGTAGAACAGAGTTTAATGAAGTCTTCTATGTCTGATATAAGTAAGATACTTTATTTGGAAGTAATTGATACAACGTTTTCTATTGATGGTGTTTTGGGTGCATTTGCATTTACTTTATCTGTTCCTTTGATTATTTTGGGTAATGGACTAGGTGCTATTGTTGTTAGACAGTTAACTGTTGGTAATGTTGATAGAATTAAGAAATATTTGTTTTTGAAGAATGGTGCAATGTATTCAATATTCTTTTTAGGGCTAGTAATGATGTTAGATGCATTTGGTGTTCATATTCCTAGTTGGATTTCACCTGTTATAACTTTTGCAGTTGTGGGTTTTTTCTTTTGGAAATCTAAGAGGGCTTTGAGAAATAGTGCTATAAAAGATAGCGAAGAGTTTATTGAAAAGAAAGCTAGGAAGTTTGGGAAAGGTGTTAAGAAGGTTGCTAGAGAGTTGAATTAGGAGTTATTAGATTATTGATTAGTAGATAAGGGTAAGCTTGCAAAAAAATCATCAATTGATTTTTCAGTTGGTCCAGAGATTATGAGTGTGGCTTCGTTTGTTTCCATGGAACATCGTGGTCCACTAATGTGAGATATTTGAGCAATTACATCTGTTTCAAGGGTTCTGTATCCCCACAGGGTGCCCGTAGCATATCTTTGGTTATAGGGAACTTGGTCTGGAGGTAATGCTGGAGTTTCTATATTAGGAATTGCTTCATCGTTATTATTCCAACTACAAGTATAGAGTTTAATTGGTGCTTGTTTTTCTACTTCAATTACAAAGTCTGCAAATAGGTGTGAGTCTTTTGAAAATGGTTGTGCGCTAATGTCTATAACTCTTCTATGTCTGCTTTCCATGTTTGATGTAATTTTGTAGTGGTTTATAAATATTGCTGTGAATTGATTTGAGAAGTGATAATTAGGAGAGTTGGATTGAATGAACTTTAGAGATAATTAATGTTAATTTTAAGCAGTTTGGGGTTCTGGTGTTCTTGCTGTTTGGTGGTATGCTAATTGCTGAGCTAATTTTGTTTTGCTTAGTGTTGGATTTATGAGGCAATATTCTCCTCCGCTGACTGTTAGGATTCTTGTGGGGTTTATTGTTTCTCCAAAACATCGAGTGTAGTGTCTGAATGTGCTTATTATTGCACTATCGTTTGTAATTAGAACAACAGGTGCAGTTTTTGCATGGGCTAATGCAGCTAAAATTAACTTAGTGTCAGTTTGTCTTTCGTTGGTTTTTCCTCCTTGGCCCATAAATGCTTGTTGAATTTCATTTTGTTTTATTTCTGGAAGAGGCGTTATGTTGAGATGTTCATATAGGTCTTTTCCATTTCTTAGAATATTTAATATGCGAAGTTGTCGATCATAAGAGGGGACTGCTTGCTTTACTGGGTCAGCTAGAAGTTTTGGACTTATGTGTTGTAGTCCTTCACATGAGGCATCAACACCAAATCTGAATTCTTCGAATACTTCTGGTATTACAACTAGGTTAGAAAGACTTTTGAGTTGATGTTCTGTCAAAGCTTTCATTTCTAAGCTTCTTTCAATAATTGCTGATGTGTCAATGTATTTATATGTTATCATTATGTAGTGACATACTTTGGGGTTTTTAAAGTTTTTGATTGTTAATTTTCTGGATGAAAATCAGCTCGTGTAAAGATTTTAGAATTTTTTGATTGTTTTACTTCTGGTAGTCTTACTTCGAGGTTTTTGGTATGTGCTTCCATCATTAGTCTGGTGTAGCATTTTTTATTTGAAAAGGCACATATTAGACAACACTGATTAATTGGAGTTAAAATCATTTCTTTGCATTTTTTACATTGAAGATTAAATGTGCCTTCTTTTGTAAAGGCGACTTGATTATTTTGATTACAATGTGGACACTTTATTTTTACATTTGCAGGAATCTTAATTACACTCTTTTTTCTTCCCATGATATTGGGTGTGGAGGTTTATTTTTAAATATTGTGAATAGATTTATTCCCAATCACATCCAAAACTTTTTTAATGCTCTAAAACATCTAGATTTATGGAATTTGAGGTGTTATCAGAACCAAAGAAGATTTATTTGAGAATGTTGAATGATATTGAGAAAGCTCAGAAGAGCATTTATCTTGAAACATATATTTATGATGATGATTCTATCGGGGATAAGTTTCTTAAGTTGTTAATAAAAAAAGCTAAGCAGGGAGTTAGGGTTAAGCTATTGTTGGATGCAATGGGTTCTAGTGCAGATAGGGGGTATTTTAAAGAGCTTGTTGCGCTTGGCGGAGAAGTAAAGTTTTTTAGAGAAATTAGGTATGTTTTTAGATTTTTTAGTGAGAATCATCAGAGGAATCATAGAAAGCTTCTTTTGATTGATGATAGGATTTCGTATATGGGTTCTAGTAATATTACTAATAATTGTCTTGATTGGAGAGAGTTGGTTATAAGGTTGACTGGTAATATTTCTGAGCATTTTGTTATTTCTTTTGATAAAAGTTGGAATCTTGCTGGGGGAATTAGTGCAACAAAGATTCGCTCAATGTTTCATAGGGGTTATGAGATTATTCAAGATATTCCTTCTAAATTTAGAATTAGGCGGCCTTATGAGACTAAGTTTATTCATTTAATTAATAGTGCAAAGAAAATAGTGAGAATAGAGACACCTTATTTTGTGCCCCCTAGAAATGTTAGAAGATCAATAGTTCGTGCATTAAAGAGGGGTGTGGAGGTTGTTTTGATTTTGCCTCAGAAATCAGATTTGTTTTTTATTGATGCTGCAAGAAATTTATATTTGGGTAAGCTTTTAAGAAAAGGAACTAAGATTTATTATTTTACTCCAAGTCCTATGCATTCTAAGCTTTTGATTGTTGATAGTAAGTTTTTTTTGCTTGGCTCCTCTAATTTAGATTATAGAAGTTTGCATCATCAGCATGAAATTAATTTGGTTGGAAAAAATAGAAAAATAATAAATGAGTTGGAACGACATTTTAGTGAAACACTTTCTCAGTCAAGAGAAGAAACTTATGCTCAATGGAAAAATAGATCTAGAATAACTAGGTTTTTTGAGAAAATTGCTTTTTATTGGAGAAGATATTTGTAGTTAGTGTATAGTGTACTATAATAATTTATTTAAAGAGAAATAAGAACCCAAAAGAATGGAATCAGGTTATTGTTTAGTTTCTCAACAGATTAGGGATTTGGTTGAAAGTGGGGTAATTAGGGTATCTGGGAATGTGGAGAAAAGAATACAGCCAGCTTCTTTTGATCCGGTATTGGGAGAAGAGTGTTTTATTTTAGATACTGAGGGTGGTTTGTTTAGACCTCGGGTCGATAAGACTGTTTATGGTTCATTGCTTGAGATGCCTAAGCAGAGAAGACAGAGGGTTGATATTTCTAGTGGGTTTGAAGTAAAGAGGGGATTTACTTATTTGTTGCCATTAGAAGAAAGAGTTTCTTTGGGTGAATTTACACATATAACTTCTTCTCCTAAAAGTAGTAGAGGTAGAGAATTTCCAGATACAAGATTGGTGGCAGATTATCATCAGTGTTTTGATCAGATTAATCGTTTTCCTGATAGTCTTCAGCTCTGGTTATTGTTGCAGCCAAAGGCATTTAATGCAATTATTGCTCCTGGAATGAGTTTTAATCAATTGAGGTTTTTTAATGGCAATGCTCGTCTTTCTTCTTTAGAGGTTGGTTCAGAGTGGGATAAGCAGCCAATGCTTTTTAGAAGAAGTTCTGGAGAATTGGTTCCGATGAATTTGCCTTTAGTGGCAGAAAATTTTCAACTTGGATTGGATTTAACAGGAGAAGATACTTACGGAATTGTTGCTCTTAGGGCAAGGGAAAATCCTGTTCCAATTGATTTGAGAAAAAAAATTGCTAAGTCTGAGGATTATTTTGAGCCATTAATGGCTAGAGATAAAACTTTAGTTATAGAGCCTGGAAGACATTATTTAATGACTTCTCATGGTGTATTAAGAATTCCCCCTCATCTGAGTGCTCATTTGGGTGATCATTCGTCTTTAGGTATAAGGGGAACTTTGCATAGGGCTGGATTTATTGATCCGGGTTTTGAAGGAGATATAGTTTATGAAATTACTTCTGAAGAGCCAACCAGTGTTAATTTGCATGATGGAATGCCTATTGCTTCTTTGGATTTTTTTAGAAATTCCGGGGTTCCAGATAAGTTATATGGTAAAAAGGCAGGATCACATTATTTTGGGCAAATTGGTCCTAGGGTTTCTAAGACGTTTAGTACTTTTAATTATCCATATGCAGCAAAACATTATCCAAAGTTAGATAAAATGGTTCTTGTGCAGGATAGGAATGTTTTGCTTGCTCATAGAAAAAGCGATAGAGGATTTGAGTTTATGAGCCCGGAAGATTCAGCTGCTTTGTTTAAAGATTTGCAAGATGGTTTTTTTCATTCGAGATACGATTGTGAAAAAGATGAATTAGTTCTTCAGCCAGCTCATTATGTTGTTATATGTGGTCCAAATGAAACTGTTTTTGAATATAGGAGGGCAAGTGATATTAAGCATTATAGAGATAGGAGATTGTTTGGTAAGCGTTCTGTTGGAATAGGGGGACATATTATAAAAAGAGATGGGCCAAATTATATTGAAAATTCACTTAATAGAGAAATTGAAGAAGAGGTTAGATTTGATGGTTCGAGGCGTGAGCCAAAGTTTGTTGGAACATTGTTCTCTAGAAGAAGAGGGGTTGATAGAGTTCATTTTGGTTTGGTTTATTCTTTGGCTAGTGATGGGAATGTCGTGCCTAATGAAAAGTCTATACCATTTGGCAAAATGAGGCCAATTGATGGCATTAGAAGGTCTTTAGGAAAGAATGAGGATTATGAAACGTGGAGTAGACTTTTAATTCCTCACTTGAAAGATATTTATAGAAATGCGTTTTAAGTGATGTGTTTTACACTTAGTGCAAATTAGCACTTTGTTATAATTTTATAGTTGACCAAATTTTTTACTCTTTGGTTTTGTTAGTTATAGATAGAAAGAGTGAAAAGTTTGCTGGCGTCTCCTATTGAAGTTAATTAGTTTTTAATCTTCGTTGAATAATTTCAGTATTTTTTTAGAAGATGCATGAGCATCTTATGGCTTGTTGTGATTGGGGGTGTATTATTCTTGATTTTCGCGTTCGTTATCTTTTTCTGCAGCTTCCATGGCGATTTCGTCTAGACCATCTGGATCTTCATCATCTGTTTCTCTTGTTTGAGAATAACTTTCTCTTAGTTTGGCTAAAAAATCTTGGTTAATTGTTGTTGGGGATGTTCTGCATCTTTTTTTTACAAGATAAACTAGTAGTGGTTTTTCGTAGCAGGATATTTCAATGGGTGCGTGTCTACTTGTTCTTTTTTTAACTGAGACTGATTTTTTATTTCTTTTTTCAAATTCTTTTACATGGGTTCTGGCTTTGGTAAAATCTAAATTATATTTGGAGCAAAAGACTTCTAGGTTTAAGTATTGTTTTTGTTCTGTTAATGGTTTGTCTTCCATGGTTTTTCTATAAATAAGTGGTTTAAAATAATAGTTGTAATAGAGAATATAGTTTAAATTTACATTTCTTCAACTGTTTCAATTCCAAGAAGATTAAGTGCAGATTTCATTACTATTGCAAATGATTCAACGAGTTTTAATCTGAAAATTTCTTCTTGGCTTCCCAAGACTGAACAATTATGATAAAATTCATTAAATGTTTGAGATAGTTCGTAGCAGTATTCAGCTATTATGTGTGGTGCAAATTGAGTTGCAGACTGTTCAACTTTGTCTGGAAATTCTTGAAGTTTTTTTAGTAGTTTTACTTCTTGTTCTTTTAGATCTAGGATTTTCATTGTTTTTTTAGATTTTTTTGCTTTTTTTAGGACAGAGGATGCTCTTGCGTAGGTGTAAAGTATATAGGGGCCTGTTTTTCCTTCAAAGCTTAGTGCTGTTTTCCAGTCAAAAATTACGTCGTGGGTTCTATTATTTTGTAAATCCGCAAAAATAATTGCACTTAGGGCAACTTTTCTTGCTGTTTCTTTTTTATTTGCAAGTTCTGGGTTTTTTTCTTCTATTATTTTTAGTATTTGTTCTTCTGCTTTTTGTAATAGGTCTTCAAATAGGATTACTTTGCCCTTTCTTGTTGACATTTCCATGTCTTTAAATCTCATTATGCCAAATTTAACGTGCATTAGTTTGTCTTTTGGGACATCTAGTTTTTCTGCAACTGTGAAAATCTGTTCAAAATGAAGGCTTTGTCTGAAATCTACTACATAGAGAATTTTGGTTGGATTTTTTCTTAGTCTGTGAAATATTGCAGTTAAATCACGCGCTGCGTATGTTGAAGCTTCGTCTGATTTTTCAATTATACATGGTGGAGAATTTTCACCTAGTTTTACTACTCTTGCTCCTTCGCTTTTCTCAAGAAGGCTTCTTTCTTCTAGGACTTTTATGGTTTCTTCTGTTTTATCGTGGTAGTAGCTTTCTCCAATTGTTTCGTCAAATGTTATTCCTAGTATTTTATAGACCCTATTGAATTCTTCTATTGAAAGTTCTAGGAACTTTTTCCATAAATCTAGATTTTTTTTGTCTTTATCTTCTAGTTTTTTGAATTCTGCTCTTGCTTGACTTTCTAGTTCTTATCTATG
>Ga0247841_10010539_pt1 | contig 12573 bp, 13 predicted proteins | sample LaCruzMarch2015__2_FD_192410 | JGI IMG/M metagenome (GOLD analysis project Ga0247841, IMG submission 192410) | Freshwater microbial communities from meromictic Lake La Cruz, Castile-La Mancha, Spain - LaCruzMarch2015_18m | ecosystem: Environmental > Aquatic > Freshwater > Lake | place: Spain... | reverse complement strand
CAAGATTGGTTTTCAGGGTGACCTCAAAACCCAGTTTCTGTAAGGTGGCTTCTACTTTCCGGGCATCATTCACCGGATTTCTGAGCGCGCTGGTAGAATATTCCGCATTGCCGATTACCAAGGCTTTACGAACTGCATAAAGCGGAGACAGGAGGCAGATAGCTGTTATTATGATGAAAGCACTCTTCATAATATCATTTCCTGTTGTTGGATACAATACCTTCATTCTACCGACCTGAGCAATCTCAAACCATAGTAAAAGTATCGATATTGAGGCTCACTATTATAGCGGTTCGTATTCCGAAGATTAAATTTGGTGTAATAATATGAACCGCCGCGCAAAACACGACCAATTCCCGACCATGCGCCACGCGGATCTGCGCCGGGACTTTTATCATAATAACATTCGTCATACCAGTCCCAGCACCATTCCCAAACATTTCCACTCATATCATATATCCCCAGTTCATTAGGTTGTTTTTTCCCAACAGGTTGGGTCTTATTTCTTGAATTACCGCTATACCATGCGACATAATCCTGATTATCATTCCCGCTGTATATAGATTTTCCGCTTTGTCTTCCACCCTTGGCTGCAAACTCCCATTCCGCTTCTGTCGGCAACCTGTAGCCATTGGCAGACCAGTCACAGGTTATGTTGTTGTCAGTACCGTTGTAACATGGAGTTAACCCTTCTTTGAGGCTGAGTTTGTTGCAAAATTCCACACATTCAAACCAATTGACTGTTTCCACAGGCAAACTGCCACCCTTAAAATAAGATGGATTGCTGCCCATAATATTCTGCCATTCGCTTTGCGTAACTTCATATTTTCCAATTATAAATGATGATATTGTCACCTCATGGGAGGGTCTTTCTTTGCTGTCTCCTCCGCCTGTTACATCACCCATTATAAAAGTTCCGCCCTCAACGAAAACCATATTATCCGGGACTGCCTCATTAAACTCAAAACCTACGTAAGTTAATTTATCTTTCTTAACCTGGATGCTCTGGTTTTTGCTCAATTCCCCGATTTTGAGCTCGATTATATGATTGCCGCTGACCACATTCTTTACAGTAATAATTTCGCCCTCCATAATCTTTTGCAGATATCCGCCATCTAAATAGATTTCAGCATTGGCATTGCTTTCAATCTGAATTGAGCCATAGGTATAAGTTTTTTCAATCTGTGGAATAACAGCAGGTTCAGCAGGTTTTGGCTCCCGGGGTTTGCCTGCTCCGGCAAAATAAAAGGGAAACTCAAGGTTGCCATAAGAAAACGGAATCTGTCTGCCCTCAGTCTTTTCTTTGACTTCGCTTACCACGTCACGCATCATTTCTTCTATAGTTCTATCACTGACTAACGCCTGAGCGGTAAATACTTCCGTAAAGGGACTGATGCTGCCGCTGCCATCAGTTGCGGTTTTACCTCTTTCCGTGCTGTAGATGATGTATTGGCTGCCTGCTTTACATTCCATTGCAGCCAATCCTTTATTTCCGGAACGCACACCTTTGTAAGGATTGTCCCGGCAGGCGTCCAATACTATGATAGACAAAGCAGCTTTTTGCAATCTCTCAATCAGACCGTTGCAGTTGACGGCATCATATTTGCAGCCTATTTCATCCACAATCTCTATGCCGACCGGAATCAAAAAATTCTCTCCCTCTACTTGGGTACCGTGTCCGCTGTAATAAAACAAGACTTCATCCGTGGGTTGAATCTCGGTTGTAAATGCGTTGATCGCTGTATCAAAATGGCGTTTGTCAAGATTGGTTTTCAGGGTGACCTCAAAACCCAGTTTCTGTAAGGTGGCTTCTACTTTCCGGGCATCATTCACCGGATTTCTGAGCGCGCTGGTAGAATATTCCGCATTGCCGATTACCAAGGCTTTGCGTATCGAAAAAATAGAATATGTAAAACAGATAATGATAAGTGTAAGAATGACTTTATGCATAATTATCACTCCCTATCTTCGTGATGTTAATTTTTCTTTTTTATCAATTGCCGTCAAGGTAATTCTTTGATTTCAACAGATGTAGGTCATGCGCCCTCGCTTGATTAAAGAACATTGAAATTATACATGAAACTCTATTTGGACAACCGGGGCGGTTACCCTACGTGTGCAAGCCTGCATTAATCTGGACAGACGAGGGCGTCTATCCTACACTTGCAACCTGCCATCCACCTGACATCCACCCAGCATCCTCCTGGGCTAACCCCAGGAGGATGCTGGGTGGATGTCAGGTGGATGGCAGGTTGGAGCTGAGACCGAATTGAGGAAAATGTTTAGAAGGCAAAGGATGAAAATGAGAAAAAAGTGAAAGCATTTGAAGACAATGTTTAGAAGCAAAATGGACAGAAGTGGAAAGAGAGAAAATTCCGGATGGACAAGGACGGGATAATTTTGCCGGTTAGTTTACTATTATCTGCTCACAGCTATATATAGGGCAGTGGCTAATTTAACCAAATCCTCGTCTGTTTTTATCAGGCGTCCGGACAAAACAGAAGCTATATTGCGCATAATTTTAAACGCCATATCGGGATTATCCTGAGCAAATTGGTTAAAATCACTTTCTGAAAGAGTATATAGCTCACAATCAGTGGCAGCAATTACATTTGCGGAACGTAAACACTTGCCCAAAAGACCGTTTTCTCCAAAAGTCGGACAGTTATCGGCAGTCAGAGTAGCCAGCATTTTTTCGCCGGCTTCCTGTGCATCGATGTCTTTGACCAGTTTTCTGGTGACTTTTACCTTGCCTTTCATCAAAATATAGGTCTGGTCGCCGGTCGTCTGCTCTCTGATAATATATTCACCCTGCACAATATTGAGCGGTTCCAAAAGCAGGCTGACCAGCTCAATCTGTTTATCGGTCAAATCATGGAAGATACTGATTTTTCTCAAGTCATCAAAACTGAATTTCCCCATTATCTCAATCTCCCCTATGCCATCACAATTGCCAGGTCGTTATGCTCAATAACTAATTCACGTTTGGGATTCCAGTTAATATTAGTGCGTTTTTCCTGAGCAGTTTTGCGGGTCTTGGCAAGTGCCGTCTTGATAAATTGGTCGATTGCAGAGGCGTCATCATTAAAGATATCGTTCAAATCAAGCTCTGAATCCTTGGTAAATATTCCCAACAAAAGCGTTTTTTCTTCCTTGTAAAAGTGGTCAAACACATCACCATAAGTCTTTCCAATCAGGTGTTCGGGGATTTTGATAATCGTCATTATCTGCTCATTTTCTTTTGCAAGGCGTTCATACAATTCCAGATAGCGCTGTTCTATCAGTGTATTGGCAAGCAGATATCCGCCCAGTTCATCATTGACAATGATGCTCTCAATCCCGATTCTGTTGAGCAGGTTTTTGTTGGTGCTATTCATCAGTTGCACAGTGACATTGACTTTGCGGGAAATAAAATGCACTGCATTGGCTATGATAATGGAACGGTCGTCGGCACTTTGTGCGGAAAGTGATTGGTCAGCCAAAATGATAACCTGGTCGGCAGTCTGGATGGAAGCACGTCTGAGCACCTCTTCCTGAGTGGGTTCACCTCTGACAAATTTCAACTGTAAAGAAGTGAAACGAGATTCAATGCTTTCAAAAAACTCGACAGTCTGATTGTAGACTATCCCGATTGTCGTGTCGCCGATATTCTTCTCAGTAAGAGCCTGCAAAAGTATCATGGCTGTCTGATTCCATCCGCAAAGAACCAGATGATGGGTAGCGTGAATTGGTTTCAAACCCTTCGCTCCTTTTAACTTATCTTCCACAAATACGGAAGCGACTAAACCTGTAAAAACAGATAGCATTACGTAGCCAAACAAGATTAGAATTATTCCGACCGTTCTGCCGGGATAGGTAATTGGAACCCTGTCTCCATAACCTACGGTGGCAATCGTTACAACTGCCCACCAGATACCGTCCCAAAAGGATGTTATAGTTCCGCTTCCCTGACCCTGGTATTCAAATCTCCAGACCAGTAAGGAACAAATCAGGATTAAAAGCGCTACAAACCAACCGACCAGAAAAACCCGTCTTATCAATAAGCGGTTATCAGCAGACAAAAAGGACAGGCTTTCCCTGCGTCTGTCAAAAAATCTGAATAACCCGCCCCGTAATCTCATAAGACTCTATTCCGTAAAACTACGCTAATATCCAAAACAAAATCATGTTGGTAATTCCGATAAGCAGATTTACTGCCATAATGAAATATATCAAATACTTATGCACATATTGATTGTAATATTGCCGGATAACCTTACTGCTAAACTGCTCATCAAAAGTATCAATTCTATGCTCTATTTGCAACTGTTCGATTAGCTTGGGTATCAGCTGCCTGAGAATTTGTTTGGCAAGGTCTTTGGCTGTTTGGGCTATAAAGTTTTTGATTTTAGCTTTCCAAGACCTTGGAAGCAGTTTCCAGCCATCCACAAACTGAACCTTTTCCCAAACTGTGTCAAAGACGAGTTTTTCCCATTTGGCTAAGTAGCCAAGATTCCGGACACTATCAGCCTGATCAAGGAAATCGTGCAGAATGGCGCGAACTTTATTGAAAACCCAGTCACGCTTGGAAATCAGAAAGCCGGGTGTCAAAGGGATGTGAACTCCAAAAACAAATCTGCTCTTTCGGTTGAACAGCAAACCACGGATAAGATTTATCAGTAAAACACCTATGCCCACATTCCAGACTATAAACAATAAAGACTTTAGAAAAATCATTAGAAACCTCCTCCGGCTCCACCACCGCCGGAACTGCCACCGCCAAAACCACCAAAACCACCAAAGCCGCCGCCGGAACTGCCACCTCCGAAACCACCGCCACCACCGCGATTACCACCCCCAAGAATTGAGAACAACATAATCCAGTATAATATTCTGCCTTTGGTCACGATAATAAGGAAAATAAAGATGGCAATGACTATCAAAGTCCCTGTTTTATTGGTTGAAGTTGTCGTTTGCTGCTGCCGGACATAACCTGGCATGCCGGTTATCTGCACGTTTTTGACCTGAGATATTCTGTTTAAGACCAAAAGAGTAGCCTGTTTTACCGCTTCGTCATAGTTTTCATTCCCTTTGCTGAGCAAGGAAGTCATTGTTCTATATGCTTCTGCAGTATATGAATCAGTCAAATATTCTTCGGAGCCGTAGCCGACCTCAAATTTGATTTTGCGCTCCTGAATGGCAATCAGCAGCAAGATGCCTTCATCTTTTTTGTTGCCCACTCCCCATTTCCGATACAAATCAGTGGCAAAATTGCTATAATCCTGACCACCAATATCAGAAAAGATTGCAACCGTCATTTCAACATCTGTCTTTTCTTTGAGTTCAGTCAGCCACAGGGTTAGTTCTTGCTTGTTTTGTTCAGACAGAGCCCCGGCAAAGTCGTTTACCCAGCCGACAGGTTTGGGAAAGGCTGTTTGGGCATAAAGACCAAGGCTGATGAAAAGCAGGAATAAGCAGACGAGTACTCTATACTTCATGCAGGATATGCCCCATCTTTTCTTTCTTGGTTTCCAGATAAAACCGGTTGTCATTAGAAGGGGTAATCTCAATCGGAATTCTTTCCACTATATGCAAACCATATCCTTCCAAGCCAACTACCTTCTTGGGGTTATTGGTCAAAAGGCGGATTTTCTTTATTCCCAAGTCCAGCAATATCTGAGCGCCTATGCCATAATCACGCAAATCTGCTGCAAACCCCAAATCAAGATTTGCCTGAACGGTATCTGTGCCGCTATCCTGCAGATGATATGCCTTGATTTTATTCAAAAGCCCGATGCCTCTGCCCTCTTGTCGCATATACAAGATTACTCCGGAACCGGCTTTGGCAATTAACCGGAAAGACTCTGCCAATTGCTGACCGCAATCACAACGATGGGAAAAAAGCGCATCGCCGGTCAGGCATTCGGAATGAACTCTGACCAACACACTCGGCTGTGCTTTGATATCACCCAAAACCAGTGCCAGATGATATTCATCAGAAATCGTGCTGACATAAGTCATAATATCAAAATCGCCATATTGGTTGGGCAACTTGGCTTTGGAAACCCGCTTAACCAGCTTCTCTTTCTTTCTGCGGTAATGGATTAAATCTTCAATTGTGATGAGCTTGAAACCGTGCTCCTGTCCATATTTAATCAAATCAGGCAGTCTTGCCATTTCACCGTCCGGACGAATGATTTCGCAAATTGCGCCGACGGGATGCATTCCTGCCATTCTGGCTAAATCAACTGCTGTTTCAGTGTGACCTGCGCGTTTTAAGACACCGCCCTTTTCAGCAATTAAGGGAAAGATATGCCCGGGTCTCATAAAATCTGCTGCAACGCTTTCCGGATTGGCAAGCTTGGTAATCGTGGTTGCTCTTTCGCGGGCAGAAATCCCTGTGGTAGTTCCTTTCACCGCATCGACAGACAATGTAAACTTGGTGCCGTGACGGTCAGACGTCTGAGTAGTCATCAGAGGTATTTCCAGACGCTCCAGCCAGTCTTCTTCCATTGGAACGCAAAGCAAGCCTCTGGCATGGGTAATCATGAAATTCACTTTTTCAGGAGTGGCAAGTTCCGCTGCCATGATTAAATCACCCTCGTTTTCACGATTGGCATCATCAACCACAATCAGCATTCTGCCCTGTTGAATATCTGTGATAGCTTCTTCTATAGTGCTAAAGATGCTCTTGTTTTTATCAGGCATCAATCCTATCCTTCGACCTTATTCGTTTCGTTAAGCATCTTTTTATCATATCTGAGCTTGTCAATAGCAAAGTATTGTTCAAGCCAATCCAGAGTATAAATAATGTCGTCGGGAAGCGGAGCTGTAAAAGTCTGAAGCGTTTTTGTATAAGGATGTTCAAATTCAAGTTTCCAGGCATGCAAAGCCTGACGTCTGAGGTGAGTAGTCAGAAGTTCATAGACTTTCCGTTTCATATTTTCGGGCACATTAGCCTGCACATGCTTGATGGAATTGTAAAGCAAATCGCCCAAAACAGGGTAATTTCGATTTGCCAGATGAACCCGGATTTGATGCGTTCTGCCTGTTTCCAGATTGATTTCACATAATGCAAAATAGTAGTAATAGTGAATTACTTTGTAAGAAGTCAAAGCCCATCTGCCGCTGTTGCTGACAGTCATTTTACGGGGATTGGAAAAGGAACGGGAGATAAATGATTCAATCCTGTCTTCAGCAGGCTCGGGAACACCGGTTGTTACCGCAAAGTAAGTTTTTTTCACCTTTCGACGGGCAAACATATCTGAAAGAATGGATTGAATTGCATCGTTTTTAGCAATCAGGATGAGTCCGGTGGTACCCTTGTCAAGCCTGTGTACAATTCCCGGTCGGTTCATAGCCCTGCCTGAAACAAGATTATCGCCATAACGGAAGACAATAGCATTAACCAGAGTATTATCCGGATTACCAAAACCAGGATGGACTATCATGCCGGCAGGTTTATTTACAACTGCCAGATTTTCATCTTCAAAGACAATATCCAGCGGAATATCCTGCGGCACAATATCGATTGGAGGCTGGGGCGGCAGACAGATTGTGATTTCATCGCCGTGGGATAGCAGAAAGCTCTTTTTGACCGGGAAGTTATTCACAACAATCAATTCATCAGCAATCAGCTTTTCGATGAAAGTGCGTGAAAAGAGTTCCTGAATCTTTACGTCAACCAGATATTTGTCCAGACGTTGACTCTCTTCTGAGACATAAAGCAAATGAAGTTTTTCTGCCATCGGTTTATGCTTTTACAATGATAAAAATCGCTCCGATAGATTGACCTCTACGATTCCTGACAATACTATTGCTGATCACGTAAGTTGCTTTTATTGAAGCGATACTTACCATCTTTTCATGGATATTGTTGCCGGTTTTGATGCTCTCAATCATCATTGGTTTCAGTTCATCTTCCATGTATTCCGGCAGGAGCGTTTCCAGTATATTCAGATTTTCGTATAAGACAGGGAAATTATCTTTGACAAAATCATTGCAATAGACGATTTCTCCGGTTATCGTGATAATCAGGCAGCCCTGTGGAATCATGCTTATCAGCATCTGGATGCGCTGATGGTGCTCATATATCTTTTCGGTCTTCAGGTTGTCAAATCTGATGATGATATTCATCATTTTGTGCAGCCCGACCATGAGATTCTGGATTTCTTCCCCTTGCTGATGAGTCTTCAAATCAAGGTCAATCTGATACTTACCTTCCGAAATTTCACGCATCATCTGATAGATTTCCTTTAAAGCATGGTCATATTGATAAGGCACATAGTAATATAAAACAACAAAATAGACAAACTGGAAAAGCATAAACAAGATCACGATGGACTGAATATCGGTTTTTAACCGCTCATGCCCGATAGGACTATATGCTGTCATCAGAATAAGTGTTGCTTCAAGGATGAAAACTGCAAAGAAAATCAAAAGAAGTATCTGATATTTTGACTTAATAGACTTTTTCATATCAATCCTTCTTTACGGCAATATCCTTGATAAGCTTGTCGATGTTGCCTTTGGGTCCGAGCAGAATCAATATATCACCATCATGCACAAAGTCATTCGCACCCGGCATATCGTTAATTCTAAGTTCAACAGAATTTTTACCGTCTTCTGTTATGTTCAGGTAATTATATTTAATCGCCACAATGTTTATACCCCTGTCCGCAGGTAAGGCAAGCTCTTGTAAAGTTTTGCCCACGAAATCGAACGGTGCTATCAATTCAATCATAATATGCCCTGAAGTGAGATTTACATACTCCAGAATGTTCTTTGAAACCAATGTCTTGGCGAGTTGCATACCAATCATTTCTTCCGGCAGATAGATGTTTTGGACACCCAGAAATTCCAAAATTCTTCCGTGCAAATGGTTCTCGACTTTGGCATAAATCATATTCACACCTATCTTTTTCAGAATGGCGCAAGTGAGAATGCTCTCCTGAATGCTGCTGCCAATTGCCAAAATCACGGCATCAACTTCATTGACGGATATCCCTCTGAGTGCCGTCTCATCTGTTGCATCCAAACAAACAGCCAGAGAAACCAAATCCTTTATTTCATCAATCAGTTTGGCGTCCTTATCAATCGCAATTACATCTATCCCATTTTCGGCAAGAGTAGTTGCAACTGTCCAGCCAAACTTACCTAAACCTATGATTGCAAATTTTGCCATAATCTTCCTTCCTTTCATCCTATAGAATGGATTACAGCCATTCTAAAGAATGGGTTACTTCCTTAGCCTATAGCTATTTTTTCTTCCGGCAGCGAATAATGCAGCTCTTTTTTTCTGAGTGAAAAAGCGAACAAAACAGTCAGAGGACCCACTCTTCCAATATACATCAACAGTACTATCAGGAATTTGCTCACGGAGCTTAAATTGGGCGTGATGCCCATTGAAAGTCCGACCGTGCCAAATGCAGAAACAGCCTCGAACATTGTTTGTTCAAGCGTAAACGGGTCTATCATCAGAATGATGAAAACAATAATACATATCGTTATAATTGAAAGCGTAATCAGGCTGGTGCTTTCCCTGATACTGCGCAAACCTATCTTGCGCTTAAATACGGTTAAATCTGTTTGTCCCTTCATCATAGCAAATATCGACAACAGCAACAACGCAAAGGTTGAGGTCTTGACTCCGCCACCCGTTGAACCGGGAGAAGCTCCGATAAACATCAGAATAATTGAGACCAGAGAAGTGGAATGACTAATCTGGCTCTCGTCTATTGTGTTGAACCCGGCGGTTCTGCAAGTCACAGACTGAAACCATGAACACAATAATCTCTGATGCACAGCAAAACCTTTCATTGTATGGTTAAATTCCGATATCAGGAAAGCGATTGTTCCAAAAAGCAAAAGAAACGCTGTCGTAGATACAACAATTTTTGTATGTAATGAAAGTGAATAGCGTCGATTCTTTTTTACCGCATGATTATACAGATCAATTATAACGGAAAACCCCAGTCCTCCCAAAATTATCAGAACTGTAATCGTAAAGTTTATGTTAAAGTTGAAAGCATACTTGATAAAGTTGTCACTATAGAGCCCAAACCCGGCATTGCAAAATGCCGATATGGAGTGGAAGACTGAATAATAGAAAGCTTGTATGGGTTCATACAATTTATTGAAGGTAAAGTATAACAGAAAAGCACCGATTGCTTCAATTATCAGAGTTAGCAATACTACATTTTTAACCATAGCCAGCATGTCGAATTTCATGCCCTCACCCATCACGTTTTGCATGACGTTCTCTACTTTTAAGGTTAATTGCTGTCCCAATAAAACAGCAAAGGCGGTGGAAATGGTCATAATCCCCAATCCACCAATCTGAATAAGGACCAAAATCACCAATTGCCCAAACAGAGAGTAATATGAGCCGGTATCCACAACCGTCAAACCTGTCACACAGGTAGCAGAAGTAGCTGTAAACAATGCGTCTATAAACGGAGTTATTTTGTGAGAAACAGTAGCTGAAGGCAGCATCAAAAGTATAGAACCCGTCAGAATCGTAGTAGCAAAACTCAAGAGAAAAGTAATAGGGGGATTCTTGACAAGTCTTTTATACAAAGCTCCCTCAAAGGCATGAAAAAAGAAGTATTTGGCAATAAAAAAGGTCTGTCTTACCAGTAAAAAGAAGATAACAAACTTGGCATCATAGAGAAAAAGCAGACTTCCGAATATCAATATAAACAAATCTGATATAGTTTTTTGCCTGTGTTCTTGAAAGGGAAGACTGTTAAACCTCAGGATGAGTGCTATCACTATAAACAGCAAATTGATGAAGGCTGTCCAGGTCTGAGCTTCTCTGATAATCAAATAGTTATTTACAACCGGTTCAAAAAACAGGATGAGTAAGTTCCACAGAGCTATCAGATAAGCAAAACTCTCAAAAAGTGAATTAACTTTTCTGTATATTGTTGTTAGGCGCATCTTATTTTAGTGTATCTATTACAGATAAAATCTGGCTAAATATCTCCGTAATCGGTTGTTCTCCGCTTATAGCAGAAAGTAAGCCATGCGAGCTGAAAAACTCTTTCAGGGGCATGGTCTGTTCATAAAATTCTTCAAAGCGTTTGTGAATTGCTTCAGGTTTATCGTCCTGCCGAATCATCAGTTTTCCGCCACATTCATCACAAATACCTGATATTTTTGGGGGTTGCGTATTCAGGTTATAGTTCTCCTGACAATTCTGACATACCCTTCGGGCAGAAATCCTATTGATTGCTGCTGCTTCTGATAATTCAAGATAAAAGACTCTATTGAGCTCATAATGTTTCAATAAATACTCAGCCTGCGCAATAGTCCGCGGAAAGCCGTCAAAAACAATGCCCTGAGCTTTTGTATCAGTGCTGGCTTTCACTAATTCAAACACAACTTCATCGGTAACCAGCTCTCCCCTTTGGATAATCTGCTGAACTTTTATGCCGATAGGTGTCTGTTTTTTCACATGATAGCGGAAAAGGTCACCTATATTGATATGTTGATAGTTCAGTTCAGAGCTAAGTTGCACTGCCTGAGTTCCTTTGCCACTACCTTGGATACCGAGAAAAGCAAAACATTTCATATCAACCTCTCAAAACGATACTTATCGCACAACCTCAGATTGTTGTCAAGTGTCAACTTTTTTCCAGAACTACACATGCGACAGAATATTCCTTTTCATGTGACAGGGACAGATGACAGCTCACAATGTTTCTGCTGGTTAGAGCAGTTTTTGTATTGCCTGAGATCGCCAATTCCGGTGAACCGTCCGGGCGCATGACAGTTTCAATTTCAGACCAGCTCACCTCATGATTCCAGCCGGTGCCTAATGCTTTCATAAATGCTTCTTTGGCAGCAAATCGGACAGAATAGGATAGTCCGGGGTCAGCTTTGGATTCACAATACTCAATTTCCTGCTCCGTAAAAACCTTGGAACGGAAAGCAGGATTCTTTTCCAGAACGCGTTTGATTCTGGCTACTTCGATGATATCAATCCCAATTCCGGATATCATGCTTATCCTTTGAATTTTGCTTCGTGGTCAAGCAGCCATTGTTTGATTTCCAAACCACCTGCAAATCCATGTAATGCTCCGTCTGTGCCAATAATGCGATGGCAGGGAATGATTATGGGTATATGGTTTTTGCCCAAAGCCGTCCCGACTGCCCGAAAAGCATCAGGATTACCGATGGATTTTGCGATATCAGAATAGGAAGCTGTCTGACCAAAAGGAATAGCTTGGGTTTTTTCCCAAACCTGCAGTTCAAACTCTGTGCCCTCGATTTTGAGAGGCAAGTCAAAAGTGTGCCCGGTACCTGCAAAATATTCATCCAGCACTTGTTTGATGCGGTTTGTGTATTTATCTGAAAGTTCCAGAGCCTGATGTTCCCAGTACTTTTCTTCAGATATAAACTTAATCATGTTGATTTCTGTTCCGTCGTGTTCAATTACCAAAAATACCGGTTCGTGTCTATAAAAAGCATACATACTTTACTCCAAAAAAAAAGGGAGCTGTTACGCTCCCGAAAATCAGACCATAGGTCTTTTGCGTTCTTTGATTCTTCCGGCTTTGCCTTTTGCAGCGCGAAGATAAAACAGCTTTG
>Ga0247841_10010538_pt1 | contig 12574 bp, 15 predicted proteins | sample LaCruzMarch2015__2_FD_192410 | JGI IMG/M metagenome (GOLD analysis project Ga0247841, IMG submission 192410) | Freshwater microbial communities from meromictic Lake La Cruz, Castile-La Mancha, Spain - LaCruzMarch2015_18m | ecosystem: Environmental > Aquatic > Freshwater > Lake | place: Spain... | reverse complement strand
ATCCGGACGTCGGAGAGGTAGTCAAGCGGTCAAAGACAACGGTTTGCTAAACCGTCGAGGGGTTCACGCTCCTCCGCGGGTTCAAATCCCGCCCTCTCCGCCAGTGGCTGAACTGCTATCGCCGTTCAGCTAAGGAGTTCCGCAGCCAGAGATGAGCGGAATTCCCAAGCAATGCGAAGCATTGCCTGCGCCCGTAGCTCAGTGGATTAGAGCGTTGGCCTCCGGCGCCAAAGGTCACAGGTTCAAGTCCTGTCGGGCGTACACATCAGTCTCGAGGCAGGCCCTGTCACCCGCGTGGCAGGGTCCACCTTCTTCGGCAGGAGTCCCACAGCCGACCGGCGCGACTTCGTGCCCGTACCTTGGTCTTGTCCGACCACAGCCCACCAGCCCGTAGCTCATGTGGATGGGAATTGCGCAACATCGGACTAGCGCAACTCCTTAGCGATTCCCTTGGAATCGCCAGCGTTGGCCTCCGGCGCCAAAGGTCGCAGGTTCGAATCCTGTCGGGCGTACAGAAGAGCCTTCTGAAGGGCCTTTGCTCGTGAGGCCCGACAGGATGCCCGTGCACAGGCACCATTCGGACCGCTCGGTCGCACGCGCCCCATCCTCTCAAGGAACTGCGTCTCCGGCAATCCCGGGGCGGTTCACGTCCACCCGTGTGGACTTCCTGTGAAAACCCACACGGCTACCTGTTCCTGGAGTGACATTCCCCACAGCATTTCAATAAGGCGCCCGTGGCCCTCGCCTTTCTCTGCGCCCTCAACAGTCGCCGACTGTAAACACTACTGTGAAACTGGACGGACTAGACTCAGTCGCCCCGATCCCGGCATTCGCTTTGTGCCGGTGGTCGGGGGCAAGTCAAGGTCCCCGATGAGTTGCCAGTTCCGTTCCTCCCGATGTAGAACTCCCTGCGGGCCAACCCAGCGGGGGGGGGGCTATGGGCCACGGTGAATCGTGAACGTGCAGAACTCCGGTAGATAGTGCTCGGCAGAGAAGCACACGGGGACATGGCGCTCATCGTATACTGATTGACAATAGAACAACAGTGGATCGCCAACCTTGGCTGCCAGAAGGCGCGCCATAGCACGATCAGCCACGACTGGCTTTAGTTCAGCTATCCCATGCGCGACGTAAACGGCAAGCTGCTCGGCAAAGAGGTGATACAGAGGAGTACCGGTCTTGATTGCTCGGAGGAACCCGTCCCGACCTACGGGCGGATGCCCTCGGGATAGGAACTCCTCAGGGAAGAGGTCTACCTCATGTATGACCGGCCTGCCATCAGCCGTTCTTATTCTTGTCAATCGCACCAAGGATGCGCCGAGCCCGCAAGCGAGGCGTTCCGCAAGCTCGCTTGTGGCCAGTTCTGCAGAGAGATTGACCCCTGCAAGCCCGGGCTCATAACCCATTGACGCTATCGTCTCAGCAATGTCCGATGTCAGGGGCAGGTTGCTCTCGAAGAGAGCCAGCCGGCTGACGAAAGTCCCGATCCCCCGGCGACGGATCAGTAGACCACTTCTGGCGAGGTTTGCCAACGCAGCGCGAAGAGTGGCCCGGCTGATTCCCAGCTGGGCCGCAAGCTCGGGCTCCGGAGGAAGCTTCGACCCAATCGGGAATATGCGCTCCAGAACAACCTGGCGGAGTCTCTCCGTGGTTTGCAGCACCAGGCTATCTCTCGTGTCTCTAATGCGGCCCAACCCGCCCGAAGGGTCTCCGCCGCGGTGGTCTACTTGTCCCATCATCACGCCCATGACCGGTCAGACCGAATCCGCTCTACCAACCGGCCTGACTGTTCCGCGGAGGCGTAGCTGCATCCGCGGTGACAAGCATAGACGACCCTGCATCCTGCATACAAGTGAAGGGTCAACGAGCGCCCTGCTGCCGCCCCGTCTGCCGAGCCTGACCAAGCTGCTTGTCGTACCACTCTAGCCAATGAGGAGACCGCTGATACGTCAGCGCACTGTAGTCTATGATCGCCTGGAGCAACTCCACGATGTGCTTATAGTACTCCACGTCCAGCATGTCAATCGCGTACTCGCACCTTCCCATGTCCCCTTCAACAGCGCCGTTCAGGACAGCTTGCCTTGTGACGTCCTCCTGGAGTCTGCCGTCCTGGAGCAGCTTCCTGCCCGTGGCCGCTGACAACGCTGCAATCAGCGCGTACGAGCCGATTTCCGAGACGTTGGCGAAGATCGGCGCATCGCACTCAGTCGCACTCACGAGGCCGCCGCCGCAAGGACATCTGCACTTCGCCCCCCCAGGTATGATGTCGGCAATCTGCTTTCGTACTCCGCCGAACCCTATTTCATTGCCAATGTCGCCTATTCCGACTGTGAAGCCGCCCCGCTCCCGTATCCGGCGGAATAGATCCTCAATTGGCGCAACCCAAGACCCTAGCTCGAGACCATCGCCGCTGTGATATACACCCAGGGGGTTGGTTCCGGGATGTTCTATCGACACCATCGCCTTGGGCTTGTACTCATCAGTAAGCTCCTGAAACAGTTGGGCACTCCTTGACCTGTCCGCCGGAATGCTCAGAAGCGCGACGGAATGTGACAGGTCGCTCGCTTTCTTCGCATCGCGGTAGACATGTAGTCCTGCAGCCTGACAGGCTCCCTGAAGGCAGTCGATCACGCCGTCCTCTGCGACGATTATCGGGAACGCGTCAAACCCAAGCCTCAGCGCTCTCGCTAGGAGCGCGGCTCCAATCGGGCCATCGGTCTCAGGTTTCATGTGCGGAGAAATCAGGAACCCAGTCCCGATAACGACACAGGGATTTGGCCCGGATGACAGAGCGCTGACCAGACCTTTCGCCGCCTTGTAGGTTAGGGGCTGCCCGACCGCTTCCCGTACCGCGTTGTACGCTCTCCAAAGGAAGCCGCGACCGTAGAAGTCGACCGTCATCAATGCGTCGATCCCCTCCGTCACGCTTCGCAACCGCAGATCTCCTTCTTCTTTCATTTCCCTTCCTCCCCTCTGAGCACGCCCCTGCACCTCTCGACTACCGGACTCGCCCAGGCCCCTCAATCCCCCAGATCGCCTCGACCACGCCGCTGCGTACGCAATGGTAGTACGAGTGCAGGTTCACTGTGGTCGGACAGTGGCTGGGCAGCAACTCGACCTTATCACCCACCCTCAGGTTCCGGACCTCACTGCTCACTTCCAGAAGGCAGTGCTCTTCGTGAAGCTCAGTGGGCACATCTGGGAAGTGTTTCAGGATCGGCAGGCCGAGGCCCTTCGTAATTGCCTTCTCTCCGGCATCTAGCACGATTCGATCCTTGGACCTGCTCACAACCGTGGCGAGCACGCTGATAGCGATCTGAAATGGCACTCCCTCGCGCTTGTACCCCGTTTCCATCAGCGCGTACGACCCTGCCTGTATCTCAGTCACGCCCGGATAGCTCGAGGTGAGATCCCATGTGCCCGTGCTTCCGCCACTTACTACCTCTACCCGCATCCCTGCATTCACTAGTCTGTCCCGGGTGTCTACCGCTTTCTCCATGCACGTGCGCACGATGTCGCCGTTAAGGCCATGCCCACCCTCATATGCGCTGAGCCCCAGGAACCTGACGTGTCTGAGCTGCGTGATGTGCCGCGCGAGAGCCACAGCCGCTTCAGGGCTCCTCACTCCACATCTTCTCAGCCTCACGTCCACGTCCACGAGCACGCCCAGTTCCGCGCCCGCGGCCTCCGCGATCCGCGAGATCTGAGAGCAGTTGTCCTTGGCGTCAACTAGAACGGCAATCTCCGAGTATCTCGCCAACCCTGCCAGCAGCCTCAGCTTCGCTTCTTCCACGACCTCGTTCGCCACGAGGATGTTCTGGATCCCCGCATGTGCCAAGACCTCGGCCTCAGCGACGGTTGCGCACGAAATCCCCACAGCGCCCTTCTTGACTTGCAGTGCCGCTATCGGGATGCACTTGTGCGACTTCATATGCGGTCTTATGTTGCAGGACTTGGCGCGTAGCGCTGACGCCATCAACTCTAGGTTGGCATCCAACACATCCAGGTCGAGCAGCAGCGCTGGCGTCGGTATAGCAGCCAGCTCCCTACCTACCAGGAACTCCGTCCTTACCATCTCTTCCCCTTTCTCGTTCCTCCAACCGCACCGCCAGGGACCCTCTCTTCCGGAAGCCCTCAGGCGAAACCCGGCCCCTCACGACTATGGCGCCACGAACCTCGCCACTCCTCCACCTCTCTCCGCATCGCTCGCCAGCGGGCACACGGCTTCGCCTCTCGTGCCTCTTCAACGCCCACCAACCGCGATCGACCCGCCCCACAAGACCACTCCAGACCAGGCGACGCGCTCCGTATGCACCCTTCCAGTTTCACTTCTCCTGAGGCACCGGCCGCTCCTGCGGCATCCGCCGATACTCGGATAGAACTTCCAATGCCCTGCTGACTACAGCCACCACAATCTTGTCTCCCTTGTCCCTGGTTGCTAGTGTAGCATCACCGAAGATACCCGAATGCGACCTACGCGAGATCGTTGTGCACGGAACTCCAATCCGCGACGTACCCCCAATGTGTCTCAGTGAGAGAAACTGTCCAAAGGGCTCGCACGGGGTCTCCCTTCCTGCCTTGGACATGTCTACTTCGTTTCCCAGCGCGAGCGCTACGGAGGTCTCTCCCTCGTCCGCGTGCCGCGTGGAGGTAGAGATCACCTCTTCACAGACATCATGTGCCATCATAAACCAATCAATGATAGGGATGAAGCATTTCGTCTCCAGGTACAGGTCCTGCACCGCAATGTTGAGGACATGCACGTTCCCGCCATGGCCGTTTACTATCGCAATGTGCCGGAAGCCCTGCGTAATCAGACTGTGGCACACATCCGTTATGACGGCTATGAAGGTGCCCGACGTGAGCGAGACCTTGCCCGGGTAGTCCATCCACTCGGAGTAGCCGAAGTAGAGCGGCGGGGCAACCACTATCGGACCCTGGCTCGCCCCAGCCTCCGCTATTCGCTTCGAGAATTCGATCGCGTTGTACGAGTCGCAGTCGACCGAAAGATGTGGCCCATGCCCCTCGATTGATCCGACAGGCAAGAGGACAACCGGCCTGACCTCTGACTGGCCCAGCTCTCGAATTTCCTCCATCGTCATCTTCATCCACAGTCGCTTTGGATTTCTAGACTCCACTGCTTCCTCCTTTCGATCGTGATACCTTCCAGGGAACTAGCGGTGTGAGTCACCTCGTTCCTCTGCTAGAACTCCCCGTGGGCAATTGGGTCGCCCTCACACCTGCCCACGAGTCACCGTTGTTGCGTCTCGCCGCCTAACGAGTGCGCGAATACGCTCTGGAATCTGGATAAGGCCACCGGGAAGGAACACGATCGTCACGAGCAGGACTACTCCATAGATGACATCACGCCAGATCTGGGCTATTCGCAGGATTTCCGGCACGAAGGTGAAGGCGACGGCTCCGAGGGCAACTCCCCACATGCTTCCCTTACCACCCAGTATCACCATAATGAGGAAGAGAGTAATATACTGGAAATCAAAGAGCGTCGGTGTTGCGATGGTGTTTAGATGAACGTGAAACGAGCCTGCCAAGCCGGCGAAGAACGCGCTGATCATCAGGCCGTACAGCTTAAGTCGCTTCGGCGAGATACCGATGGTTTTCGCAAGTACCTCGTCCCCCTTGATCGCAGCCAGAGTCCGACCAAATCGAGAGCGCAGAATCATGTGGATGATGACGGCGCTGGTCAAGGTGATTGCGAGAATCAGATAGTACAACTCCACGCTTGTGTGAAGCTTGAAGCCGAACACCTCAGGGCGCGGGACGCCGAAAACGCCGGTGTCCCCACCCACGAAGTCGAGGTGCCTCACCACTATGAACGTCGATACCGAGAATGCGAGGGTGCAGATGGCGAACGAATGGTAGCTCAGCGTAAGCGCCGGGATCCCCACGACAACCGCCATCACCACAGCGGCAATCCCTGCCAAGAGGAAGCCGGAGAGCCACGGGAATCCAGCTCTTGCGACAAGCAGTGCGGACACGTAGCCGCCTAGCCCCCAGAACAGGTTCTGGCATAGAGACAATACGCCAAGATGCCCGATCATAATATCGTAGGACATCACAACCAACGCGTATTCGACAGCAAGAGTCAAGACACGCAACGTGTAAGGGCTATGTACAATTAGCGGCGCAAGCACCGCCGCCAAGATCACAAGCACCTTTAGCACCATGTCTGGACGGGTTTCCCGCAATCGTGCCATCACCGTGGGCATGTTCACGTCATATCCCAGCCTTTTTCCCGAACAGGCCTTGAGGCTTCACTAGCAGGATCGTGATGAGGATGAGGAACGCGATTATGTCCCTGTACTGGTACGATCCGTAGCCAGCCCAGAAGCTCTCACCGACCCCAATGATAAAAGCAGCCACAATGGCACCCTTGATGTTTCCGAAGCCACCTAGGATCACAACAGCAAAGGCCTTCAGAGTGACGATCGCGCCCATCTGCGGAAAGACACTCGCTATCGGGCTAACGATTGCTCCGGCCACGCCGGTGAGCATGCCGCTCACCCCGAACGCCAGTAGCCCGATCTTCTCGATCGGCAGCCCAAGCACTCGGCTTGCGTCTTTGTTCTGGGAGACGGCTCTCATTGCCTTTCCGATCCGCGTCTTCTGCACAAACAGGTGCAGCGCAACGAAAAGGGCAACTGCTACGCCTACCACAAGTACTCGTTGAAGATTGACGGTAACGCCCAGGATGTCGACGGACTTCAGGGCAAGAGCTGTGCTGTACGTCCTCGGATTGGAAGTCAGAGTGGCAATCGCCACGGTTTGGAGAACGTACCCCACACCAAGTGTGGCGACTATCGGAAGCATCCAGCCTCGTTCGGCGACCGGGCGAATCCCGACTACCTGCACAAGCACCCCCAACAATCCTACCGCAGCAGCAGCAGCCAAGATCCCAACTGCGTACGGCGCTCCAAGCTGGGAGACAACGTACCACGCAACATAAGCTCCCACCATGTAGAATTCACCCTGAGCAAAATTCACCACCTCGAGGATCCCGAAGATGAGTGAAAGGCCAACCCCCACCATGCCGTAGACAGCACCTACAGCAATACCATTCACTAGCAGTTGCGCAAAGTACTCCATGTGTATCCTTCGGTCTCACGCACCTCGCTTGTACAGCACCGCATCCGCCGCCACCCCGTGCTGGACGCAAATGGCACCCGATTCTCTTTCCAGGGTACGGCTCGGTCCACGCGCCCGCTCTTAGCGATGTCAGTCACCTCGTTTCCCTCCGCCCCATACAACTGGCCGTTCCGCGGTCAGTACTCGGCGAGCAATCGGCCGTTACGTCGCGAGGTTGCGGGCACGCCCATGCGCTTCAGACAATCCCACGCAGTAGCCTGGTTGCTGGAGACCGCGGGCACCCCCAGGTCTTCTTCAAGTCGCTGCAGAACCTCAACCGTCCTGAGATTGGTGCAACTCAGGAAGACGGCTTGAGCGCCAGAAGTGAAAGCCTGTCTCGCGCCCTCGTAGACATCCTCGGGGTCAACCGCTCCGATCGCGTGGGGGTCATCCACACCGAGTGCTCGGTCGCTCACGACTTCGAGTCCACAGGTTCGCAGGTACTGGAGCAACAACCGATGCAGGTCCTCCGGGTAGGGGGTGAACACTGCGATGCGCTTCACCCGCAAGTACTCCAGCGCTCGCAGCACAGATCCTGAGGAGGTAATCGCCGGGGCCTTGCATGCGCCCTCAATCAGCAGCCGTACCTGCTCTTCTCCCTCCGCACCACCATAGAAGCTCCCGCCCGTGCAGACGTACGCCACCAGACTCACTCTCGCGGTCCCAAGGTCTCCGGCGGCCTGTTTGAGGTGCGCGTTCATCTTCATTACTGCTTCCGCGCTCTCTCCGACAAGCCTGACCCTTGCTACGTGCATGCTGTAGTCTGGCAGGTACCGATGGAAAATGCTTACGAACTCTGATTCCGCAACCGTATTCGTCGACGGAACAATTATGCCCAGACGGCCCCTTTCTCCGTACATAGATCCGCCTCCCTTCACCCAATCAGCTACCGTGGCAATGCTCGCACCATGAACATCGCAGCTCTGCCCAACACAACCCCGAATCCCAGACTACGGCCCCTTCCTCCAGCCGTCGTCTCTGGCTGGAGGAAGAAGCCTCGGCTGTCCGCGGGAACCCGCCCGCCACGCGCTCGTCGCTTGCGATGAGCGCCCAGTGTGTAGCACAGCTAGTTCTTCTCCTACTTGGACCCGAACAGCGTCGCCATACTCGCCCAGAATCCATCAGGGCGGACCGCCTGTTGCTTGTCCAGCAGCTCCACCTTGCCCGCTGCCGAGTTCACCCCAATGACAACCTCAGTCCAGGCCTGGTTGTGATCGTCGAATGTGACATGTCCCATGAGGGAGTCTGTGTTGAGCGCCTTCAGCCCTTGCCTGATCGCATCGGGCGTCGCCGCTCCCTGGTCTCGTATTGCCTGAGCGATGTTCGTCATCGCGACATACCCCTCGGCGGAGCCTTCCGATGGCTCGCTACCCCAACGGGCTCTGTATGCGGTCACGAATGGCTCATCGGCAGGATCCCCAGGCAGCCAACCAGCGCACGACGTGATCCCTTCCGCATTCTCCACCCCAACGGCGCTAATAACCGCCTGCGCAACCAACTCGCCCATCGAGAAAAGCGGAACCGTCATGTTGAGCTCGAGGTACTGTTTGAGGAAGGTAATCGCCGTCTGTGCCCGGACGAGGACGAGCAGCGCATCGGGGTTCTCGTTCTTGATCTTCGTCAGGACAGGGGTGAACTCCGACTCACCTTCCGTGAAGTAGTCGACACTCACGATTTGCCCGCCCGCTGCCGGAATGTCCGTCGCGAAGGTCTTGACCGCACCCTCACCCCAAGACCCCGTTACCGCTAGGATCGCCACCTTCGCATTCGGTACGCTGTGTGCCATCATGTACTGGCTGTATGCGACTGTCTTGATTGGGTCTGGTGGATTGCATCGGAATACCCAATCGTTGCCGCCCACACCGGCGGTCAGCGTGATGCTGATGCTAGTCGAGCAATCAACGTGTAGCGGAATGCCGGCCTCCTGATGCAGTTGCATCACAGCGAGACTTGCGCCGCTGCACTGGTACCCGATCACTGTCACAACCCTGGCATCGTAGATCAGGCGCTGAGCACATGTGACAGCCTCAGTTGCATCGCACTTGCTATCACACACGTACAGCTGGACCTGTCTTCCGAGAAGTCCGCCTGCAAGGTTGATCTCTTCGACAGCTAAGGTAATGCCATTTAGCGTACTCGCCCCCGCTAGGCTTACTGAACCCGTGAGCGGCTCGGAGACGCCGATCCTTATCGGCCCTTCCGCGGCGCTCGAGACGACGACCGCCACTCCGATGACGCCAAGAAGCAACACACATCCGACCCTCCGCAGAACCATCGAAACACCACGTCCCACCATTCTGGACCTCCTCGTGTCTAACAGTGCCCGAGCAACAGCACACCTACGCGTTTACTGCTTTCCCCTGTACGCCATCACCTCCTAGCGCGCGCTCCCTTTCGGCATCACGCTCTTTGTCCGAACACCCTCCCAGATACAGCCGCTTCACTTCTGCACTCGCCGCGATCTCACAGCCCGTTCCTTCGAATCGCTTGCGCCCTAGCTCCAGCACGACGGCGTGATCCGCAATGGCCAACGCCATCGTCGCATTCTGCTCAACCAAGAGAACGGTGATGCTCCGCTCTCTCAGCCCTGCAATGGCGTCGAAGACGAACCGCCTTACCTGAGGGGCCAGGCCAAGAGACGGTTCGTCCAAGAGCACTACCCTGGGATGCAGGAGCAGAGCTCTCGCGATCTCCATGAGTTGTTGCTGGCCGCCGCTCAGATTGCCGGCTAACTCTCGCTCCTTCTCTCGTAGGACAGGGAACTGGTCGAGTACGCCCTCGATGTCGCTCTTGACGCCGGCATCGCGCCTTATAAACGCGCCCATCTCAAGATTCTCACGGACTGTCATTAGAGGAAAATTACTCTTCCCTTGAGGAATGAGTACCAGCCCTTTCTGCAAGAGAGTGTAGGGCTTCTCATTGGTGATATCGTCATTGTATAGCCGAACCGTGCCCCGCGTAATCTTGACCTTGAGCCCGAAGACGGCCCTCAATAGGGTCGATTTCCCGGCACCATTCGGCCCGATGATGCAGGTTATCTCGCCGTCTCGGAACTGAACCGAGACGCCCTGCAGAATGTCCGGGCCGCGGTTGTAGCTAGCAGCAACGTCCGAGACTTCGACGGCAACGGGCTTCTCCGTTTCTCGATCCCCGTGCGCCTTCTGCATAGGTGTCCTTTCCTCGAGTCCGCTACCCGAAATACGACTCTAAGACTCTTGCATCACACTGTATCTCCCTGGGCAGACCCTCCGCGATCTTCTGGCCGTGGTCGAGAGCAATAACGCGCGTAGACAGGGACATCACAAAGTCCATATTGTGCTCCACCAGCAGGAAGGTCACTCCTCGCTCGTTGAGGTCGCGGATGTACTTCATGAGTTCCGAGATCAAGGTGGGGTTTACTGCGGCTGCAGGCTCATCGAGCAACACGAGGCTTGGTTGTCCAATCAGGGCCATGCAGAAGGTCAGTAGCTTCTTCTGGCCGTATGAGAGATTCCCTGCTTTCTCGTTCTTGAAGCGGTCAATGCCTACGAACCTGAGTAGCTCAGTCCCTTCACTTCTGGCCTCGGCATCCAGCCGCTTAGCTGATGGCATCCTCAGGATAGAGCGCAGAACCTCGTTCCCCTGATGCCGCTGCGCTGTGACAAGCAGGTTGTCCAGCACCGTCATCTCATCAAACAACCGGACGGCTTGAAAGGTCCTACTGAGGCCTCGGCGAGCGATATCGAAGGGTTGAACGCCCGTGATGCATTTCCCTTGATGGAACACCTGGCCTGCTGTTGTCGGAAGAAGCCCCGTGATGCAGTTGAACAGCGTCGTCTTCCCCGATCCGTTGGGTCCTATGATGCCAACGATCTCGCCCGCGTCGACGGTGAGAGATACCTCGTCCAGCGCGGTGAACTCATAGAACTTCTTGGTTACGCCTCGTATCTCAAGAAGCGGCATCCTCAAGGACCTCCACACCCGCTCCCGTCGTGCTCGACCATGCTGCGTGCTGGTGCATCTCGGCTGCGATCGCGACTCAACCAGGTCAAGAAGGGAAGTGCTGCCATCATGGATACCAACGGAGCCCGAGGGAGCAAGTGCGCTCGGCAGATCACGCTATGGAGGTGCCGGAGCGATGGGAGGACAGAATGCCCGACAAGAGCGCCGACAGACGCGTGAGCAGACCGGGGGCCGAGGGATTGGATGCAGGGATGGGACGGTGCATCGCCACTGGGGCGCGCGGCCACTAGCTGGGGGGAGAAACCATGGCCTGCGCGGGCCGCGCCGGAAATGGCGAGTCCCGCCCAGGGGGACAGGCGAGGCAACGGCCTGGTGCGCGATTCCTTCGTGGTTGCAGTGGGGGTTGTCGTGTGAAGCAAGCGGGGGAGACACGATCGGGGTGAGAATCTGGCTCGACCTGTACTTGTATCGCGAGCGACGGCGGTCATGTTAGACATCAGACAAATCACCGCATCCTACAGCGGGGGGCGACATCTGTCAAGACTGAGTCTTGTCTCACGCGAGATGAGCATGGAGAGGGGTGGCGACTCTCATGCGAGGCGAGCATGAGGGAAGGGTAGCGAACCCAGCGCGAGGGTCGAATCCTAGGAGGTATGATCCTCGTGCTGGAAGACCCTCGCTCGATGAGTTGTGTGGAACTGAAGGCGTTCCTCGACGCCAGCGCCCCGCTCACGTTCACTGGCCACTCCCGTCAGGAGAGCTACGTCTGGATTGAACAGACGCTGCGACGCTACGCCTACCTGTTTCGCCCACGACAAGAGAAGGGGCTCCTACGCCGCTACCTTCTCAAGATCAGCGGCTTCTCGCCCGCTCAACTCACCCGCCTCATCGCTCAGTATCGGCGCACGGGACACGTGCGGGTCGTTCCGTACAAGCGACACCGCTTCTCCACCCAGTTCACTCGTCAGGATCGCCTGCTCCTCGCGGAAGTGGATGAAGCCCACGAGCGCCTCTCCGCCCCGGCCACGATCGCCATCTTGCGCCGCGAAGTCAGCCTGTTCGGGCATCACGAGTTCGCTCGCCTGTCCCACAATCTCTCCGGCGCACCTCTACCGCTTGCGCCATGACGTGGCGTACCGCAGTGCAACCACCTTCATCGCCAAGACCCACCCCACGACGTCCCGCTACGGAGAGCGCCGACGCCCCGAGCCGCACGGCCGGCCCGGCTACCTGCGCGTCGACACTGTCCATCAGGGAGATCGTGATGGGAAGAAGGGCGTCTACCACATCAACACGGTCGATGCGGTCACGCAGTGGGAGATCGTTGGTGCAGTGGACCAGATCTGCGAAGCTGCCCTTGTCCCGGTGTTGGAGGACCTCCTGGCGCAGTCTCCCGTCGTCGTGCGTGGCTTCCACAGCGACAACGGGAGCGAGTTCGTCAACCGAGTCGTGGCTGAGCTGCTCAACAAGCTGTTGATCGAGTTCA
>Ga0247841_10010537_pt1 | contig 12575 bp, 32 predicted proteins | sample LaCruzMarch2015__2_FD_192410 | JGI IMG/M metagenome (GOLD analysis project Ga0247841, IMG submission 192410) | Freshwater microbial communities from meromictic Lake La Cruz, Castile-La Mancha, Spain - LaCruzMarch2015_18m | ecosystem: Environmental > Aquatic > Freshwater > Lake | place: Spain... | reverse complement strand
AAGGGTGCGGAATCCGCAAAGGCGACGGGTCAGTAATATGGCACTGCGGGCGTCACCAACCGACTGAAGTATTAGCTGCTATGGACGGAGTTCCGAAATTTGGAATAGCAAAAAAGGAGAGTTAAATGTCAAGTTATACAGATATTATAATCCCAGCTATAGTGCTAAGTTTAGTGGTGGGGTTCGTATTCACCCCAGTGGGCATGGGGTGGAATCCTTTGAATGGGGCACCCATTACCGTAAGTGAGAAATATCATCCGGAAACAGTTACTGTTGAAGGAAAATATTTTTCAGCATCGGATATGAAGTATCAGGTGTTATGCGACAATAATATAATGTATTCAACCTCAAATATAGTATACACAAATATGACAGTAAATCATACATATATTGTCGCGCTTAAAACGGTAAATGCGACCTTAAATATGAATGGCGCGATGTGGGGCAACGCGGAGAAAACAGCGATCACAACAACAATTGATTATATTGTTGAGGAAAAACTATGAAACTAACCGATTTAACTATATGGTCATACGTACTCGAAACGGAAGAAGAGCAAATGAAATTGGTATTGCTAGAGCGAACATCAATCCCACCCGATCCTGAACAATGGGCAATTAGAATTAATAGTGGGTGGTGTTTAAGTAAACAAAAAAAGAAATTTTGTTATGAACCCCTACCATCGACAAGAGATACAAAGTATTATAAAGAGTTCAGATTCGATTCAGCACAAGAAGCTCTTATGTTTTGGATAGACAATCGAGGAGAAATAGTAGTATGAAGAAACTAACCATTAATTCGTGCGGGGACTGTCCATTCATCGAGATGGAATTTTCGCAGGACAACAAACACAGATTTGACGTTTGCGGAATTGCACCATTGACGATCACCGATATGAAAAAGATTCATCCGGATTGTGATCTGGACGAAGCATGATTCCGGTGCAATACTTTATCATATGATAAATATAAATAGATAACACAATGCAGTTATTCAATGGGGTATTAATAATTATCGCAGCGATTGTAGTTATCGGTATCATAGTGGCTGCGGTAATTGTCTGGTACTCTTCTCAGACCAACCATTTCTAAAGAGGCAATACAATGAAATCAAAAAGAGGCAACGCACCGATCATCCTGCTCCTAATTGCAGTAGTTGTTATTGGAACAGCCATATATTTTGGAGTGGCTCACTTCACAAAAATAACATTCGATGACACACAACCGTTCGAAAAAAACATTATTATAGTCGATAAACACATGCAGGGTGGATTAATCATATTAAAAGATTCAAACAATATAAACTATACTACATCCGAACGTGTAGCTGTAACTGTAATGACGAATACCAAGTATACGGCAACAATCAGGCATACGGATAATGGCACCGGAAATTGGATTGACAAAATGGTCGTAACCCCAAAAGAAAAACCGCCTAAATAACCCCATACGGGAGCAATTATGAGCAATATACTTAGTGAAACCGAAATAAACGCCCTATTGCCAACAGAATGTCAATGCAATATTTGCAAAAGCATGTGTATTGATAGCAGACCCTGTTGGGGGACGCCAGACGAAATGCAAAACCTGATCGATAAAGGGTTTGGGAAAAAATTAATGTGCGATTATTGCAACGGGGATTGCAACGGGGTTGAAGTGGGGTATACTGAAATTATCGCTCCGGCATTGGTGGGGCGCGAAGGGCAATACGCCCCATCTTGGCCTATCGGAAGATGTGCATTACTAACAACAGATGGAATGTGTAGTATCCACAACATAAAGCCGGTTGAAGGGCGGGTTTGCGATCACAATCATGACAAATCCACAAAATATTTACATACGTCTCTCGTACATTTATGGGGAACTGAAAAAGGCAAAGAAGTAGTTAAACGGTGGTATGAATTAAATGACGAAAAAGTTTGATGCAAGCAAAATCGTGAAACCGGATATGGAAATACCGAGAGTTAACGTTCCGTTTAACGACGAACAAGTTAAATCTCTGAACGCATACCAGAAAAGCACATATCACCCATATACGTGCGGGGGTAAGAACTGCAGGGGTATCCTTGTAGCTACTACTAACGGATGGGTTTGTAATAATTGCGGATACCTACAGGATTGGGCGCACACATTTAGTGCAGATTGGTCTTGGAAGAAATATGAAGGAAGGTTTTTACTAACATGACACTAATATTAAAAAATGCAGTAGACGAAGACATTTTATTATTCTGCGCGTTCAGGTATGCGCTTGGGCGCAAGACCTATGTGGTAGGTACTATTGCAGACATCTTGAAAAACAACTGGAACCTTCTATCTCCATCTCAACGCAAATTGTATAAAGATGAGATAAGAGACGCTATTACGAACAACCGTGCTGGCATGGATATGGATGTAGACGAATGGAATAAAATATTAGCATTAGAAGATGGCGAGGAATCAATATGAAAGACCTATCAGATTTTATTGAAACGCCGCCAGTGCATTCATCAATCCATTCGGAAAATCATATTGATGACAACGCATCTAATGAACGATTCATCCTGATAAAATCGGGATGCACGTTTGAAGAAGTAAGAACACTTGCACTACGAAACCGCAGTACGCACCCGGAAGAAACGGTACAATGGCACAAAGAGCAAAATAATACATATACACTTAGCAGAGTTGTAAAAAAGGATGAGAACTCAAAACGAGATCAGGAAAAAGATTACTGATTACGAAACAGAAGCACAACCATGGATTGAGGAAAACTACGATGCAGTAGTAAAATTAATCAGGGCACACATCAAAGGATTAAGATACGCGCTCGGAGAAAATTACGATTTACAAACAGGAGAATCCACTATAATGACAATGAGAACAGAAAAAGAAATACGGCAATACATAGCCGATTTAGAAGAAGAATCGAAATATTATGCAACATATGAGCACATCCAACACCAGTTCAGGGCGGTAATCAAAGGAGCTAAATACGCACTCGGAGAAGATTACTCTGTCATGGAGGGAAAGTAAATGGACGACGCAAATAAAGAAGATTATAAATTGCCCCCGAAACCTACAGTATGGTATAAGTTAATCTGCCAGCATTGTGATGAACACGGATATGTAACCTATGCGTGTAAATATCCCATGTCTTCAGCAAACATCTTCCCGCCGGATGGAGAATTTGAAATATTACCTCACAGCAACAATAAAATGTTTACGATAAAACACAAATGCTCACGCTGCAATGGATTAAAATACCATTTGTATTGTGGGGATGAATGGAAATTAGAAACAATCACCCAAAAACAGGAAAAGATTAAATAAACAAAGGACAATGATATATTATGGCTATATTCTCAAAAGAATTTGCAAATATAGGCGAAAAGTTCTCTAACATCGTTAATAACGAAACATTAGATGTTCGAAACCTATTAGGGATCTCCCTTATTGTGTGGGTATGTATACTATTTGGATTTGCAAAGTTGATGGAGTTCGCAACAATCGGCGTTAATGTGTGGTGGTTACAATACTCAGCAGCGCATCCAAACATACTCCCGGAATCAACGACCATTTATCTAACCTTTATGGGTGCAATATTAGCAATAAAAATTGCTTTTCTTGTCCAGACTGCATTCGTTTTAGTACTAACCTACCTTGTAGTAGTCCGTATAAAAAACGAACGCGACAAACGCCTTGATGAAAAACAAGCGTTAATTAATAGCACCCGATATAAACCGGTAATATACACGGTATTCGATGCATTTCCCCCACATCAACCAGAACGTACAGTAGAGCCACCGAAAGCACCACAGACACAAGATTGTAAACCACCGTGCCCGGTCTGCCACACAAACAAATACATTATCAAAAACGGCACGCGCGATGGAAATAATCGGTACTATTGTAAAGACTGCAGAAAATATTTTACAATATTCAGTATATATAAAGAGGAAACATGACAACAAAAAAGAAACACGGACATAAAAAATCACGGGATAACTATAATCGCAACGCAGAGAACGTATACCGGGGGAGAATCGTTCCATCATACGAAGAACGGAAAACCACGTTGGATATAAGCGACTTTACAAAGAACCCGAACAAAATAAAAAGCGAACGCGGAATTGGTGCACCCTCTAAGTCAGAAACAATCCACGCAAATGGGAAAACGCGACCTATACGTGATGAGAAAGGGCATTTCGTAGGTTCAGAGTCAATCTATCCCCGCGAAGAAGTTAAAATTCCGGTATCGAAACGAGGGAGTTTTAAGGTGAAAACAACCAACACACCACAACCAAATAAGATGCCCTCACCCCACATCAACGAGGCAGCATTACAAAAACAGAAGTTGTTCTTAAAAATATCCCCCAACATACTGGATGCTAGCTCGTCACAGGTACAGGTAGACCCCAAACCAGATGCCCAGCAAGTAAAAATATTCCGGGTGTATTCAGAAAACGAAATTGGGTATCGTTATGAAATATCAGAAACCCCGCCGCCAAACCGAACCCACGTTGAAGTCGCAATGGTTCTGTATGATCCAAGAATAGATATAATCGCATTAGACCGCGCAATTAAAAAATATAGGATGTACCCAGAATGAAGTGTCCAAAATGCGGACACACAATGATGGAATCCTACAGCAAAGGTCAGACAAAAAACAATAAAAAAATAATGTTGATCTGTACAGACCTGTTCTGCCACAACACTATAGAATGGGACATCACGCGCGACGGTGAATATAACGGGCGGGATTAATGAAATACTACGTGCCATTACGGTGCCCGAACTGTGGGCAAGCTGAGTTTTCAGTTGTGAAACGCCCGTCGTTTGAAGAAACCGATAAGAAGGTTATCACGGTATTAAAATGGGCAGAATGTAACACATGCAGCGAAATATTCCCGATCCCTAGAAATCACGTTATAAAAGAGTAATGCGATGACAAGAACAAGACGGATATATAATAACCCAAACTTGAAGAAAACCGTAAGGAATGATATTACACAACCCCAAACCCCCCTTTTCAAGGATATGACTGAATCGGAGATGGCGGAGTGGGTAAACGATTCATTACGTAATTCCATACAGTTCCACGGATTCTTATATCACCCATATAAGTCTGGTTTGTGCATGGGGCGATGTCCGTCCTGTAGAAACCCAAATGAAGACCAGAAACACCTTCGTAAAATCAGAAAACGCGAATTCAGAAAAGTTATAGACGAAGAACTATCTTGTGTAGAGTCAAGCGAAACGGATCTCGCAAAAGAATTAGATCCAGAAGAAACGCAAAAAGACCTCTAATAAACACAAGATTTAAATAACAATGCTTACAATAATGTAAGTATGGTAAAGAAGATCGCAGATAAACGGATTCCCGTTACTGAAAAAACATGGAAGATTTTGCACGGTCTTCGCAACCCCGGGCAAACATATTCCGAATTAATAGATGAAATGATTATACTTCTTAAAAAATCAAGATCTCTTTAACTGAGGCGAAACATTGACGAAATCTATATTTAAAAACTCGGAACCTTTTGATTTTGAACAGATCAAAAAACGAATTGCACAGAATTTAAATCCGATGGAACACAACGGTCACAAAACATTGTTAGCATTAGGTGACACACATATCGGAAGCGAAGGATCAGTTATGCCGCCCGAAGTAAATTCGGAAGATTGCTGTCCCGGAAAAAACCGCAGATACTTCCCGAATCAAATCCAAAAAAGCATTTATAAAAAATGGGAAGAAATGGTTGATGAAGTTCAACGCCCCGATATCCTTTTACTCAACGGGGATTTAGTTGACGGTAAAAATTATCAAGAAAATGGAATGGGTAGTTGGACTACTGATTCGTTATTACAAGCTCGCGTATTAGCAGACCTTGTAAAAATGATTAAACCCCACAAGATCATAGCCACGTCCGGATCACCATACCACAGTGACAGAAACCCGAACGTAGATAAGATCGCTGTTGAAATGTGTGGCGGGACGTTCAAAGGGGGATATGCAAATCTCAACATCAACGGAAAACGCATTTACGCTCAGCATAAGGTCAGTGTATCCAAATCGTCATGGCAATACCGGACGACTCCGTTAGGGAGAGCATTAGTATTAGCTGCATTAAATGAGAAAGACATGGGTCATTACGACATCATCTTAAAGTCGCACGCCCATTACTTCTGTTATGCAGGGTTCAGCAACAGCCTTGGAATGATTCTTCCGGCGTGGAAAGCTTACGACGCATTCCTCGATGCAAACGTTGAATTTGGAAACTCTGCATTAGGATACGTCAGATTCGATTTCAATGGAAGCGAATACACTCATTCACACAGCATTTTCCACTTCAATGGGCAAGATTTAGTCCCCGACATGATCATATAATCAAATAAGGGGGAACCCCCCCATTAATGGGGGTTTATGAACGGCGAATTAAGACCAACCGGCAGAGTATATGCCCATACAGGAGAAAAACCCAACATGGAATATATCCCCAACCCAAAGACAGAAGGAAGTGGAATTATCTGTGCAATCCCGCAGAACGGGAAATGTCCGAATGGGTGTGAAGACTGTTTTTTTCAAAGCGGACGTTCTTATTTAGAACCCCTTGATAAGCATCTACCGAACATGCCCGGAATCGATCTCGCTAAAGATAACATTGTGCGAGTGAATGACGGTAATGACAGTAATATAAATCGCAAACTGGTATTAGAACAGACTGCGCAATACCCGCAGAGATTCTATAATACATCTATAAATAAAGAGTTAGGGGGGTTTGGTCATCCGGTGGTTCTCACAATCAATCCGGGGGATATGACTGATAAAGAATGGCACCGCATTGAAAAACCCATTCCAAAGAATTTAATGTTTGTTCGTATCAGGACAAATGCATGGAATCTAAAAAACGTAGTAATCCCGGCAGTCCAGTATTACACAGATAATGATATTCCGGTTATACTGACATTCATGGCGTATTTCAAAGAAAAACCACTTATGAATGATGATTATATCTTCCGAAAGCGTATAATGAACCCATACTATGCAATAACTACAAAAGCGTGGGAAAGGATAATGTTACCGTTCAGGTATAATAAATACGTACACTCGTGCGGAAAAACAGAAGGGGAACTGGGGACAAGTGGGTGTAAGTTCTGCGGCAATTGTATCCGGGAATATCATAACACTAAAGAACGTATGCGAAAGGAATTGCAATGACGATCAAAATTGATTTTACTGATGTCAATCAGCATATTTTTTTGATATGTGCCTTTAAATACGCACTTAGTAGAAAAACCCATTATGTCAGGTCGGTTTGTGATATATTTATAGCAAATTGGGATAATATACCCCAACACCTTAAAGGGAAAATCAAAAGAGAAATACGCGATTCAATAGACTTCGGTTTTACGATTCCCCCAAACGCTGATACCGCTGTGTGGGACGAAATTCTTAAGTTGGATGGCGATCCTCATTTTGGGTGTAAAGAAGTCGAAATCTAATATTTTTTGGAGTGCACTGTGGGGATTTCGATTAATAAGATATATTGTGGCGATTGTTTAGAGGTAATGAAAGATATACCGGAGAACAGCATAGACTTGATCATAACAAGTCCGCCATATAATGTCGGAAAAGATTATGGCGCATATAAAGATGAAGTGCCGTGGTCAGACTATTACAAGTGGATGACGCAAGTAATCAAAGAATGTTACCGCATCTTAAATAAAGGCGGAACAATTGCGATCAACATCCCGACGACAGTAAAATGGCAGATCGATCATAAATACGCATCATCGTGGTGCGATTATGTCGGATCTTATAAATCACACCGGGGAAATGAAAAGTTAATCGGAAAAGCGAGGCTTGAAATGGTAGCGTTTAATATTCAAAAGATTATGCATGATATTGACTCTCATTTACGCGAACCCATTATATGGGTAAAAGGATCAGAAACGTGTGCAGTATCATCTAATAACAAAATGGGTAGTGACAGTGACCCGCACTTACGTTCCGTCCACGAAATGATCTTATTAGGATCAAAAGGACAATGGTTTCATCGCGGGGGCACAGGGCGCAGGGGCGCAGAAGCAATACCGTATGCCGATTATACAAAAGACGTGTGGTTCGTTCCATCCGGGAGAAGCAAGTTACACCCGGCGACATTCCCGTTAGAAATCCCGGATCGGTTAATCAAGTTATATGTCCATGCAAAAGATGCAATTATCCTCGATCCGTTCTGTGGTATCGGAACAACTCTTATAGCAGCAAAACAAAATGGATACAGGTACATTGGAATTGACATATCACAAGAATATTGTGCATATACAGAAAATAGATTGAAAGGTGTTTGAAGATGTTGCGTCCAAAAATAATTGAAGAACGAACGGGGGTAGAACCCATGAAATACCCCGGGTTCTTTGAATGGAATAAACTCGGTTGTAAAATCCATATTGCTTTTGATGGGGCTGATCCGGAAGGTGCATTAGATTTAATCGACGAAGGTCTGGCAATCTTGAACTACGGTCAGAACGCCGTTTTAATACACATGGAAAAAACCGTCCCGAAAAAGGTTGTAAAGATGGTTAAAGAGGATAAGAAATGATAGAACCCATAATCATAAAAGCATTTATTATTGGTTTTGGTAGTATATTATTTGTTTACGGTCTTATAACAATTACTGGTTGCAATCCTTTTACGTATGGAAGGGAACCAACAAATTATAGGTGGTGGTCATATATCACCCTATTCTCTCTGGTCTTTTTTTGTACTGGGACGTTATTATGACAAACTGTGATCGCTGTGGGAAAGAAGCAGGAAACCTATTCTGTGGGCATTGTAGAGCAGAGATATACAAACGCCACAGTCTTATACCGGTTTTGTTCTATGATAAAGAAAAGAAGGGGTATCGTGCTGGATGTTCATGTATCGAATGTCCTGCGAATGAACATGGCATTTGTATTACAGTTATGAAATCAATTGATCAGATAACGTTTCATGAATACGATGGTGACAACTGTATAAAGCAGGTGTGTGGTTAAGTAATGTTACCGATTAATTCGATTGTAAATGGGGATAATCTCACCGTAATGAAAACGTTTCCGGATAATTGCATAGATGCTATCGTAACCGATCCTCCATATGCACTTACAACAACCGCAATGTGTATATTATACGCAATATTTGCATTAACAAACGAATGGGGATTAAATCATGGTTGAAACAAAAATTCCATATTGGGACGTCGAATTAAAAATACGCAAAGGGATTACACCGGTCAGGAATTATATTGTGGAACACGGTGGTGCAGTAACGGATACATTCAATCATTTAGATATTGATATATTCATGTTACGTGCGCGTATGACGCCAGAACTTGCAGAAGAAGTAAGAAAACAAAAATACGTAAAATCCGTAGAAAAACCCCCGCGCTATACGGGGATGACTATATCGCGATAGGTGGTGATTATATGAAAGTTGGAACAAAATCTTTGTTATTCGGAGTGCACCAGTTCATTTGGCATCCGTTTACAGTTTTACTTGGATGGATTGAAATTTACGGATTACCGAACTGGAAAGAACTTGTTTGCATCTTCATCCACGACTGGGGTTACTGGGGGTGTTCAAATATGGATGGTGTTGGTGAAGGATCAGATCATCCGTTTTTAGCAGCAAGACTCGCTTATAAGTATTTAGACGGGGGTGTTGGGTGGATGGCAAGAGACAACTCTTATTCAGCATTATGTTTATATCACAGTCGTGGAACTGCAAAAGGATATAAAGCAGAACCCTCAAAATTGTGTTGGGCAGACAAACTCAGTATAAAATACGATCCGTGGTTCTTCTACTTATTGAGAGCAACCTTATCCGGAGAAATAAAAGAATACCGCAAACGTGCAGACGAGTTTGGAGAAATAAAATACGATAAAACAAATATAGAATGGTACTGGTGGAGTCACGACAGAATGATCCGCAAGGCTTACAATCACGACACCACACCACCATACGAGGGGCATTGAAATGGGTGCTAAAACTTTTATTTTAACGTGGATATACGGGTTATCTATAATCGCGATATTAAAATTGATAGATATAATGCGCACTTTAAACGCAATGCACGCCCCACCACTCAGTGAAAGAGAGGTTGCAACTATCTTAATGTTTGCAATAATGATTGCAGAGTTCGTAGCGATGATCTGCATATTCAGTAGTATAGTATCTTTGGAACGCGCGGAAAAACCAAATTTTGGATGCGAGAGCAATCTAATTGTTATTGATGAACGCGGAGTGCCATGAATAATGATATAAGTGAAGAAACCCTGACCATATTAAAATCAGGGCAGTTCTCTTTCATGTCATTCATCCGCATCAAAGGAAAACCCCGTCTGTTTGCAGTAACACTCAAATATAAAGGAAAATTGTATCAGTTTGAACTATCAGAACTTAAATTAATCGCCGCAGAGAATCGACAGGAGATAGAAGAATAATGGCAATTACCGGAACAAAAGAGTGGGCACCGAATAATGCGAACTGTATTGACGGATGCAAGAATAATTGTAAATATTGTTATGGTTATAAAACAGCATTACGGTTCGGTCGCATCAAAGATAAAAGCGAATGGGAACACGAAATGCTTAACAAAAACGCGAACAAGCGTATTAAATTCTATGAAGGCGGCGTAATGTTCCCGACAACGCACGATTTACGAATTGAACATCGTGATTGGTGGATGCCGTTCCTACAGGGATTGTTAGAGAAGGGGAATAAAGTATTAATCGTATCAAAACCCCAGTTAGAATCAATTAACCTGATCTGTTCAACCTTCTACAAGTATAAGGATCAGATTGAGTTCAGGTTCACAATCGGAACACACGATGACGAAAACCGAAAGTATTGGGAACCGGGCGCACCGTCAATCGAAGAACGACTGAAAGCATTAGAATGTGCATATACATATGGATTTAAAACATCCGTATCAATGGAACCACTTATTGATCGAGATCCGGATATTCTTATCGAAATGATTGACCCGTTTGTGACAGGAACAATATGGATCGGATGTATGAACCACATGGGTGCAAACGATTTCACGAACGGTCGTGAGCTGGTATGGTATGATGAAATGCGAGCAATCAATTCATACAAAAACATTATGAGCATATACACCAAATTAAAAGATAATCCAAAGATTCGATGGAAAGACTCGGTTAGAGATTTATTAGGATTACAGGAGAACCAAAAATGACAACAGAATTAATAAAATGTACATGCAAATCAGAATTTCAGGATAAAACATATGGATATGGGATCAGGGTTGGCAATTGCACATCCAGCAGTCAATACAGATGTACCGTATGTGGTACAGTAAGCGGCACAAAGACCACATCTACTGCAAAAGCACCAGTGATCACAGCAGCCCCGGTAGCAACTGCAGAGAAGAAACCATCATCAGCTCCGGCAAAGAAGAAATCGGGCGGAAACTCTGGTGGCAGTAAGGACATTAAGAAAGAACCGAAAAAGAAAAGTATGAAGGGCGGGAAAAGGTAATGTCAGATAGAAAAGAGACATGCGTAATGTGTAAACATTATCACGATGAAGATATTACGGATACAATGGTGAAAGAGAATGCAAAATAAAATGCCGGTGATCCACTTATGGTCACCAGAATCTTTTCATTCGGAAGGATATGTCGTTGGAAACTACGAAGGATTGATTAAATTAAGATCTGCAATTGATCGCGCAATTACGGCAGGAGCCGGAAAAGAAAAAGCATTTGTTGGAGACGGAGAAGGTTTCGACCTTTATGTATTCCGTATTGATGACAATTTAGTGGGTCTTACAGCAGTTCCATACAGGGACGACGTGGCTTCGGAAAAACGGGAACGAACCGTATTCCCGTGGGATATGGTGGCAAGGTAATGGTAACAAAAGAAGAAGCAATCGCAAAATATGGGAAAAAAACGTGGAATAAAATGTGTAAGTCCGGGTGGTTAGATGGGATCACCGTCCGGATAATTAGTGCGTCAGTTCTTATGGGTTGTAAGGCGTGTGGACATAAAATGACAATTAAAACAAGTGGAAATAACATATGCTCAAAAAAAACAGACTGCCCGGAATGCAAAGGAAAGAAATCAGTAGAGTTTATTGCGATTTTAGACTTCGTATCAGATATCCCCCAGTCTGACATTGATCGGGCATATCGCGCAGCTAATGGAGAAGTTGTGGGTTCATGGGAGATGGATTAATGGAACAACACGCAGTCAAAACGTACACTGCTTCAATCTATTTAGGATTCGAAAACGCTCACGACAACACTACTCATACTGATACGATGGCGTTCGATATCTGCAGAGAGTTTTGTGATAAAGTTAGATTGTGTGTAACCATAACTCCGACGAAATTTATATATGTGGGGGGGTGGGAACCCGGATGTATAATCGGATTAATAAACTATCCCCGTTTCCCATCAGAACCGAACCTCATTTTACGATCAAAGCAGCAGAAAGCCCGTGCCTTTAGTCACGGGATGAATGCGTCATCCTACCAACAGACAAGAAGTAATATATAAGTGGCAAGCGTATAAATAGATAAATGCCAGT
>Ga0247841_10010536_pt1 | contig 12576 bp, 8 predicted proteins | sample LaCruzMarch2015__2_FD_192410 | JGI IMG/M metagenome (GOLD analysis project Ga0247841, IMG submission 192410) | Freshwater microbial communities from meromictic Lake La Cruz, Castile-La Mancha, Spain - LaCruzMarch2015_18m | ecosystem: Environmental > Aquatic > Freshwater > Lake | place: Spain... | reverse complement strand
TTCTGATGGCAACCTCTGCATTTTTTTTGTCTGTTATGTCAGCATGTGTCCCGATAATTTTAAGAGGTTTTCCTTCTTTATCTTTTTCGAAAACAACGCCGCGATCGAGCACCCATCTGATACTTCCATCATTGAGTATCATGCGATATTCGAGTGTATGGAAATCGATTTCCCCATTTCTGCATTTTTTGTCGTTTTCAATAAGAATATGCAGGTCATCTTTATGAATACTTTCCCACCACTTGACATTATTTTCAGTTGACTCGCCAGCCACATATCCAATAAAAATGTTTTTAGGATTTGAAAAAACTGTTTTATTGGTAAGAAAATCGTATTCCCATACATTGTCACCTATTTTTTCAAGTGCAAGACGAAACCGGCTTTCAAATTCTTTTAGTTTTTGCTGAGTTTCTTTTTCTTTGGTTATATCTTCTTCGATGGCAAAATATTTAACAACATTACCATCTTTGTCCTTTAAAGCCTGTCCCTGAATACGAAGCCAATAAGGTCTGCCCGAACGATGATAATTTAATATCTCACAAACAAATGGTTCTCCGGCATGAATCTGAGTTCTCAGATAAGCGACGGTTTGCGGATTGGTGTCTTTCCCCTGTAGAAATTTACCCGGTTTTGTATTCCTTAATTCTTTCAGGGAATAACCTGTCATATTTTCGAAACTCTTATTTACCCACTCAATTTTTCCATCCTTATCAGAAATTACCACTCCATTTGTATTTTCTGCAGCAATTGATGAAAGAATATTCAATTGGTTTTCTCTCTCCTTTTCAATTGAAATATCCTCAATCATTGCAAAATAATGCATTACCTGCCCTTTTTCGTTCACGGTTGGCTGACCTTTGCATCGGCTCCAAAACCAACTACCATCTTTTCGGGAATGAACAAGTTCTATATTGAAAGATTTACCCGAAAAAAAGGAATCCTGCATTTCTTCAATATCATTCCTGTCAGTCAAATCATTTATGCCAATTTCCAGTGGTGAGCGACCTAATATTTCGTTAATATCATACCGGGTTAATTTGCAATATCCTTCGTTTGCATAAAAAATCTTACCCTTTGAATCAGTAAACAGAACTCCATTTTCGTTTGCACTTGCCAATAAAGCCAATTGTTTTATCTGTTCCTCATTCTTTTTTTGTTCGGTTATATCGCGCCCGTAAATGTTATAATAACCAAATTGAGGAATGGATATGATAACAAACGAATATGTTTTATCGCCAAAATCAGCTTCAATAACTTCTCTTTCTGCCTTTTTATTCAACAACCCTGATATTTTTTGCCAAAATTCGACTTTGTTATATTTCGTTTCGTTAAAAGTAAATTCTGTAAACTTTTCGGCAACCGGATTTTCTTTCAAAACATTACCAACGGAATCAATCCTAATCAATGGGTCGGGGTTTTGCATTGGAAACAGGGCTATGTCCTGTATTTCCTGCGCTGCTTTTTTAAGTTCTTTTTTCTGGTTATTAACTGTATTTAGAAGATGTTTGAGATCTTCTGTGGTTATTTCCTGGGTTTTTAACACATGAAGTAAATCGATAAGTGGATCGTGTAATGCAAAATCATTCAAGCTAAGTTTATTCTCAATAACCTGATCCATTGAACTAAACCAGGGCGAACCTATAAAAAGTATGTTTCCTGTTTCGGGCAATAATTCAATCTGTCCGCGTAATATTGTGCGTTGTGGGTTCTGACATTCAATGATTACCATCTGTTCGGATAACAATTGAATTGATTGAAAACTTGTTTCCTGCAACTCTGGTCGTTTGATCTGGTAACAGTCAGCAAAAGATTTGCCATTTGTGCCCGGAAAAATTTTCCCAATTGTTTTGCCATTCGATTCAATAACCAGATCGGGATTGATTAAAATATAAAACGGAAAAATACGGTTGAATTGAGAATCTTCGAATTTTACAATCATTGTGATAATTTTTACCAGCTAACTTTAAACACTTCATGGGAGCTACCTTTATCTCTGCTTTGAATAAGTTCAATATTCATTGGTGTTGAGTACATTTTACCCAAACCTGACAGTAACCCTCTGACAAATTCCAGCAAACCATTCCGTTTTGAAAAGTAGTGCACATGAATACTCCGTTCTTCCAAATGACTTACCTTAAACTCGGGAGGGGTAAGTTTTGGATAAATAAGCATCACCCGATAATGAAAAGCCGGAAGATTGATTAAAAACTCACGCAATGAATTGCCGCCAGCTTCCATCAGACTACCATATTTTTCCTTCCCTGTTTTAAGAATCCACCACTCTCCGAATGTTTGCAAAACAGCCGAAACCGGAATGTTCATCTCTTCGCTGACGGCCACTGCGAGCTTGAAAGTTATATCATCATCGTAAGGTTCATTGCTGATAAAAAAATCAATATCTACTCCGCTCCGCGTTTTTACTGCTTCCCATTTTTCTTCTCCAAAATTCGATATTACCAAATCTTCAATGGCCTTATTTACTATACCGTACATATTTATATGTATTTTTAGATGACAAATTATACATTTCGAAAATTACAAAAATTAATCTTATAATTTAGCCGGGAATATCCTTTATCTGATGAATACCAATTATTATGGAAAAACAGGAAACAAAACCAAAAGTTTTAGTAGTTGATGACAGTGAATTTGAATTGCAGCTTGTTGATTTTATTTTACAGGAAAAAAATTATCAAACCGTGCTGGCAGGCAATGGAACTGACGCTTTGATAATTCTGGAAACCCTCACTCCGGATTTGATTTTATTGGATATCATGCTCCCTGATTTTGATGGTTTTGAGGTTTGTAAAAAGTTAAAAACCATTGATAAACTTAAAGATATTCCGGTTATTTTTTTTACATCGCTGTCAAATATTGATGATATAGTTAAAGGATTTGAAGCAGGCGGGGTGGATTATGTAACCAAACCATTTAACACCGACGAACTTTTGGTTCGCATAAAAACACATCTTGACCTAATTAACAGCAAGCGGAAAATTGAATTACAGGCCAGGGAATTGTCGCAAGCCAATGCGTTGAAAGATAAAATGTTTTCTGTTATCAGCCACGACCTCCGATCACCGGTAAGTTCCATAAAACTTGCGCTTGATTTTATATCAAAGGGGCTGGTAAAACCAACCGATGAATTATTTAATGAAACCATAGAAGGTTTGGTGAAAACAACCGATGAGGCATACATTTTACTTGAAAACCTGTTAGGTTGGGCAAAATCGCAAAGTAATATTTTAACCGTTTATCCTGAATCGCTTGATTTAAAGTCGCTGGCAAGCAGTATCGCCGGACTTTTAAAGTTAACCAGCGAGAATAAGAAAATCAGTATTGAAAATAATATACCTGAAAGAATTACTGTATTTGCTGATATGCAGATGATTCAATCAGTATTAAGAAATTTGCTGTCAAATGCATTAAAATTTACTCCCGAAAACGGCTCAATTGAAATGAATGCTCTTGAAATGAATACGGAAGTTATAATTAGTATTAAAGATTCAGGCGTTGGAATTTCGGAATCCAGCTTAAAAAGAATCTTCGACCAGGATCAACCAGTAAAAACATTAGGTACAAACAAAGAATCAGGTAGTGGGTTAGGATTAATACTTTGTAAAGATTTTGTAGAAAAAAATGGTGGCAGAATCTGGGTAGAAAGTGAAAAAGGGAAAGGCTCGACATTTAGTTTTACAGTTCCGGTTAACAGGATTATAAAATAAAAAATGAGATAGATTTTAGTTACCGGTAACGCGGAATACATTGGCTCACAAACCGCCGTTGAATTGCAATATGCTGGTCACGAAGTAATAATAGTTGACAAAAAAGGATTTGCAAAATAAAATAAAATCGACAAAACCTAAATAGTTGTAAGTTTATTAAACTGATTTTCAAATGATATTATTTGAAAGAATAAAAACGGCTGAAGTTTATTAAGTTTAGTGATTAAATATTTCAAATTGATATTATTAAACATTACATTTGAATTGAATTTAAACCATATTAGATCAATTTTTTATTACAAATCTTAAAACCGTATTATATGAAAATACTAATTGTTGGTACCGGTTACGTTGGTTTGGTTTCGGGAACATGTTTTGCAGAAACCGGAGTGAATGTTGTTTGTGTTGACGTAAATGAACAGAAGATAGCGATGCTAAAAAGCGGACAAATTCCCATTTACGAGCCAGGATTGGAGGACATATTTAAACGGAACGTGGAAAAGGAACGCTTGTCATTTTCAACATCACTTAAGGATAATTTGGATGAGGTTGAAGCTATATTCATAGCTGTTGGAACTCCTCCCGATGAAGATGGCAGTGCCGATCTGAAATATGTTTTAGGTGTAGCCAGGGAGATTGGCCGCCACATTAATCATTATGTAGTGGTTGTAACTAAAAGTACCGTGCCAGTGGGAACTTCTATGAAAGTAAAAGCTGCCATTGCTGATGAGCTTGCAAAACGAGGCGTGAATGTACCTTTTGACGTTGCTTCGAATCCTGAATTTCTGAAAGAAGGAAGTGCTGTTGATGATTTTCTGAAACCCGACCGGATTGTTATTGGAATTGAATCACCTGAAGCCGAAAAAATAATGCGTAAGCTTTATAAAGCTTTTTTACTTAATGGCCATCCTATTTTAATTATGGACATTTCCTCTTCGGAGATGACAAAATATGCCGCAAACTCAATGCTGGCCACCAAAATCAGTTTCATGAACGATATCGCCAATTTGTGTGAGTTGGTTGGAGCTGATGTAGGCATGGTTCGCAAGGGAATTGGTTCTGACGTCCGCATTGGGAATAAATTTATATACCCTGGTACAGGTTATGGTGGTTCCTGTTTTCCAAAAGATGTTCAGGCTTTAGTTAGAACAGCAGATGAATGCGGTCACTCACTCGATATCTTAAAAGCAGTGGAAGCTGTTAACTACAGGCAAAAAGAAGTTTTAATCAAGAAAATTAAATCACATTTTGGAGACAAACTGAAAGGATTAAAGTTTGGAATGTGGGGTTTGTCGTTTAAACCAAAAACCGATGACATGCGCGAAGCACCCTCATTGGTAATAATTGAGAAATTGCTCAGCCAGGGTGCTTCAATTATTGCTTTTGATCCTGTGGCACAGGAAGAAGCTCATCGGATTTTGGGAGATACCATTTCCTACGCAAAAGACGAATATGATGCATGCGTTGACGTTGATGCATTGATTATTGTGACGGAGTGGCCTGAATTCAGAATGCCAAATTTCAGAGTTATTGAAAAACTTCTGAAAACAAAAACCATTTTTGACGGACGGAACATTTATGAACCAGAAGAAATGCAGGAATTAAAATTCAATTATTACAGTATCGGGCGTAAATCAATAATTAACTGAAAAGAATAAAGATGAAAAGAATTCTTGTAACCGGAGGAGCAGGTTTTGTTGGATCGCATTTATGCGAGCGTTTGCTAAACGAAGGTAATGAAGTGGTATGCTTGGATAACTATTTTACGGGAAAGAAACGTAAAATAGTTCATCTTATTGACAACCCCTATTTTGAATTGATTCGACACGATGTGACTATGCCGTATTTTATTGAGGTTGACGAGATTTATAACCTTGCTTGTCCTGCTTCACCGGTTCACTATCAGTACAACCCCATAAAAACTATTAAAACCTCGGTAATGGGGGCCATAAATATGCTGGGACTGGCTAAAAGAATACGCGCGAAAATTTTGCAGGCTTCAACAAGCGAAGTATATGGCGACCCAAATATTCACCCTCAAACCGAAGACTACTGGGGACATGTAAATCCAATCGGCATCCGATCATGTTATGATGAAGGAAAACGCTGTGCCGAATCATTGTTTGTAAATTATCATTCACAGAATAATGTACAAATAAAAATAATCCGCATATTCAACACATACGGACCTAAAATGGAACCTGATGATGGCCGGGTTGTTTCCAATTTTATCGTTCAGGCTTTACAAAACAGAGACATTACCATTTTTGGTGATGGAACTCAAACCCGCAGTTTTCAGTATGTTTCCGATTTGGTTGAAGGCATGATTCGAATGATGGCTACCAAAGATGATTTTACCGGACCAGTGAATATTGGCAACCCTGGTGAATTTACCATGCTGGAGCTGGCACAGAATATTATTGAACTTACCGGGTCAAAATCGAAAATTATTTACCTTCCACTTCCGGCTGACGATCCCACTCAAAGGCAACCTGACATTTCTCTTGCCAAAGAAAAACTGGAAGGCTGGGAGCCTAAGGTTCCTTTAAGAGAAGGTCTGATAAAAACAATCGAATACTTTGACAGACTTCTGAATGAAAAAAATTAAATATAAATTCCAACCATTTTATAAATTTGGTAAATTATAAAACAAAACCTATTGAAAATTGACATTATGAAAAAAGTATTGGTGGTCGATGACAAGTCTTCTATAAGCAATCTACTTGTTCTATTTCTGAATAAACTATACTCCGTTACCACTAAGGAGGATGGGCTGGAGGCGTTATCATGGATTCAGCAGGGAAATATTCCTGATTTGGTAATTACTGATTTACAAATGCCAAATATGGATGGTGTTGAATTAATCAGCAGACTCAAAGAAAGCGGCTACTTCAAAGATATTCCAATTATAGTACTGAGCAGTAAAGACAGCAGCGCAGACCGGGTTCAATGTTTAAAGCTGGGAGCTGAAGATTACATTGTAAAGCCCTTTAATCCCGAAGAATTATTAATCCGAATTGAGAAAATATTAAATCGTTAAACCATTATTTAAATGGAAACCAACAATTTAGAAAAACTTAGAGTTTTATATATCGGTATTAACCATGCATTTAACCCTGAAGTAATATTCGAAAATTACAAAGTTGAGTTTTATACTGCCGACAATCCATTTACAGCCAGTACCTGGATAACAGACAACGGATTACCTGATGGAATTCTGTGCGAAAGAAAATTACCTGGAGGTAGCGGATTTGGGTTCTTTGATTTATGGACTGAACAATTTGATGCCGGGAAAAAAATTCCTTTTTTGTTGCTTGACGATGAAAAAAATCAGGACACTGTAACAAAAGCACTCCAGAAAAAAATTGATGATGTTTACATTTATCCTGTTAAAATAGAAGTAATTATTAGTAGAATACTGATACTTAAAAGAATAAAATCAAAAGTCCCTACCGATTCAAAGGACAAAAGACAGAAAAATACAATTTATAAAACACCATTTTTTAAACGTGCTTTCGATATCTTTGTAGCCTCGACAGTATTACTTTTAATTTCACCATTACTCATTTTTTTCATCATTGCAATCAGGCTCGAATCAAAAGGCAAGGTTTATTACATTTCAAAAAGGGTCGGCTCAGGCTATAAAGTATTCGATTTCTATAAGTTACGTTCAATGTACACCAATGCCGACAAACGTTTAAAAGAACTTGCTCATCTTAACCAATATCAAAAGGACGCTTCTCAATTACAAGAGGATGAATATGATTACAACGATTCAAATATGAACGTTCAAATCAATCCTGACAATTCGACATTGGTTGGTGATGAAACCACAATTTCTGAAAATGAGCATCTTAAAGTGAAAAGAGAAAAACAGGACAGTGCCTTTGTGAAATTTGGAAACGACCCACGAATAACCAAAGTTGGGCACATTATCAGAAAATTAAGCATCGACGAATTACCTCAATTAATTAATGTAATTAAAGGCGATATGTCGATAGTTGGAAATCGACCTCTTCCAACTTATGAGGCTGAAGTGCTTACGACCAATGAATGGGCAGAACGTTTTCATGGTCCTGCCGGAATTACGGGCCTTTGGCAAGTTGAGGCCCGCGGAAAATCAAGCAAAATGTCACCTGAAGAGCGAAAAGGACTGGACAATAAATATTCAGAAATTGCCAAAAGCAAATACTCGTTTTGGAAAGACATCTGGATTATTTTACGAACCATACCGGCAGTGTTTCAAAAAGAAAACGTATAATCTTAATTCAATATGGCATCAAGAATAAATATGGTAAAAATTGCCGGTTTACAAATGTTTATTTTGTTAACTATTTATTCATGGAATAGCCTTTCGCAGCCAATTCAGTTGGCGCAAATAAACGATGACCTTAGCAAATTACTTCCACCACTTGAAAGCTTAATCGATTCTGCACTGGTTCATGACCCGTCGGTTAAATTCAGGGATTTGCAAATTGTTGTAAACCGTAGCAAACTCAAAGCAGATAAATCATATTGGATGCGAAATTTAGGCATTCAGGGAGATGTCAGATATGGGACATTTAATATTTTTTCAACCAATACTGCCGAAGGACAAAACCCTGATAATATTGCCACTCAGGAAAACCAGTTTAATTATGGCGTTGGAGCTTTTATTAAATTCCCCTTAATTGACCTGTTGAACCGAAAAAACCAGATAAGCTGGGCCACAGCAGAAATTGAGCAAGCCAGAAGTATGGTCGAGGTACAAAAAAAGGAAATAAGGCAACTTGTAATTACCAGATACAATGAGCTGATACTAAAGCACAATCTATTGAAAATTAAAGCTAAATATCTTGCATTAATAAAGACAAATACTTTAATGACCGAACAGGAATTTCAAAATGGTATTGTTGACATTAGTGAATACTCGCGTATTACTGGCATTAGTACAAATGCTGAAAGTGATTTTGAAACAGCCAGGGTTGAGTTTTTAACTGCTTATATGATGCTTGAAGAAATAATTGGATTTAAACTAAATCTGGTAATTACCCATTAATGCCATTGAAAAATGAATCTATTAGATTTTATAAGGCTTATATTTAAAAATATTGTATTACTTCTTGCTTCACCTATTATACTTGCTATTTTGGTAATCTATTTAACCAAAAACCCGAATTTTAATTACGCGTCAGAAACAACTATATTTACAGGTATTGCAACCAGTTCAGGAGTTGAAATGGACAAATCGTTTAATTATTTTATGACGAATTCCGCTTATGATAACCTGATAAATATTATCAAATCGAGAAAAACACAAAGCGAGGTCGGAATCAGACTTTTAGCGCAGCATCTTTACATGAATAAGGCGGATAAAAAGTTCATTTCAGATAAATCACTCACACATATTAAAAATCTTGCGCCAAAATATATTTATAAATATTTTGAAACCATTCAAAAACCTGACAGTACCGAAAATATTGAAAAATTAGATATAGTAGCAGATTCGTTAGTTGAAGAGGAGCAGTACAAGTTTGTAATCGTGGATCAAAGAGGATTTCATAGTGGTTGCCCTGCTGGAGTGAGCGAGAAAGCTTTTGAGCAAACTGTTAAAGACCTCACCGATTTAATGGTAAGCAGTGATACAAATTTTGTTTACGAACTGTTGAATTATCCAAATGCCCATTATTCATTTTCGTCACTTTCTAAAATCCAGGTGCGCAGAATTTCAAGCAGTGATCTCGTTCAGTTAAAATTTGAAACCGACGATGCCGGAATTTGCCAGCAAACATTACTTATTTTGAACCATGTTTGTATTAAAAACTATAAAGAAATTAAAGGCGATCGTTCTGACGAAGTAGTAAAGTATTTTGAACACCAGGCAAGAATGGCAGCAAACAGGCTGAAAGTAGCCGAAGACAAACTACTGGAATTTAACAAACTAAATAAGATTATAAATTATTACGAACAAAGTAAAGCTGTGGCAGTGGTAAAAGAAGATCTTGATGTGGCCTATAATAATATGCGCATCAAACTTGCAGGCATTCAGGCAGCAATTATAAGACTTGAAGAAAAGTTGCAGTTACAGGGTCAGATTCAACAAAAAAGTCAAAAAATTATCGACAAAAAAGACTTATTAGGTAGTTTATCGTATCAGATTGCCCTCGATGAATCTATTAAACTGGATGAAAGCCAGGCTTCGACAAATCTGGAAAAGCTCAAACGTGAATCAGAGCAACTTCAGGAAGAAATAAAATCAGATGTTAACGAACTTTATTCATATCAAAACTCAACGGAAGGGTTGCCATTAAACACTTTATTGAATGAATGGCTTTCAAATGTTGTAGAAGCCGAAAACCTGAAAGCAGGACTTGATGTTTTTGGCAACCGGATTGAAGAATTTCAGGATCAATATTCAATTTATGCACCTGCCGGGGCAACGGTAAAAAGGCTCGAGCGTGAAATATCTGTTGCTGAGAGAGAATATTTATCGATATTATACGGCTTAAACCTGGCAAAATTGAAGATGCAGGACAATGAACTTGCATCAATTATAAAAGTAATTGACCCGCCGTTTTATCCTCTTGCGCCAATGCCAACCAAAAGAAAAGTAATGATTATGGCTTCGGCATTTATGGGTTTTGTGCTGGTGCTTGCAATAATTGTTGGGTTTGCATTTTTCGACCAAACTTTAAAAAACCCTGAAAATGCTGCAAAAAAAATAAATTTAGCTTGTGCCGGAATTATTCCCAAAGTGTACCTCAAAACCAAGAAAATTAATTTTCCTTTTGTTATCGACAGATTAATTGATAAAATTCTTCAAAATATTGAATTAAACAATTCCAAAATACAAACAAACCCTCAACCAAAAATCATTATGATTTTTAGCACATTAAGTAATGAGGGTAAAACTGTTGTATTGGCCAACCTGGTTCAAAACCTAATCAAGCAAGGGATAAATGCCATTGCTTTAAGTTACAACCCCGGTTCAGTTAATTATTTTTCAAGCCAAAAAACATCCGAAAAAAATATTTCATTGCCGAGTTCCATTAAAAAGAAAGAGAAAAACAGGAACTTCTTAATTTTATTAACTCGTTTATTAGGATATCCCGATGTGCGGATAGATTTTAAAAACCCAATTTTGGAAACCCCTGAAAAGATGCTCCCTGAAAACTGCTTTTTTTATTATAATATTGACGATACTTATCTGCAAACCAGCGGATATAAATCATTACTAAAGAATAACAATATAACTACCGAAAATGAACCAGAATATGTTTTTATTGAAATACCCCCTATTGTTTATTATCCTTTTCCAGTTGCCCTGGTTTTAGAAGCAGACATACATTTAATGATTTGTCGTGCCAACCGGGCATGGAGTGATGCGGATAAGTTAGCTTATAGTGTTTTTGAACGGGCTGCACAAAAAAAAGGATTTTTTGTTTTGAACGGAGTTGAACTTTCAGTTGTAGAATCAGTTTTAGGTGAATTGCCAAAAAAAAGAAGCTGATTCCACAGAAAAGTAAAAAATATATTTAGGTTTCATTTTATTTCGAAAAACGAACTTTGACCAAATTGAAACCATTTAAAAAATTAAAACCTGGCTTTAATTTATGAACCAGAACCAGCTCAACCCATTTAATGAATTTACCGGATCTGATCGGGTAAAAGCACCTTTGGTTATGATTTCAATTCTATTTGGATTGGTTGGTTTAGCATTTGTAGTTGCTAAGTCAGGACTAATTGCGGTTTTTGCCCTTATTCTGTTACCTGTCATTTTTATTTATCTGTTTATCCTGTTTCGCTTTCCTGTTATCGGTCTTTACTCTGCAATTGTAGCAGGATACCTTCTACTGGGCATTGGCCGCTATGTTACCGGTGTGCAGGTAGGGCTTGGTATGGATGCGTTGCTTTTATTAACGTTTCTTGCAATTTTTATAAAACATTTTTACGATGGTATTGATTGGTCACCTGCAAAAAAAGATATTATGCTTTTGGCAGCCCTTTGGATGTGTTATGCCATTTTCCAACTGGTGAACCCCGAAGCACAAAGCACGGCGGCCTGGTTTAGCGGCCGGGGAATCGCTTTGTATATGTTTTTGCTTGTCCCATTAACTTTAATGCTTGTAAATACAAATCAAAAGTTAGATGTAGTTTTTTATACCTGGGGCTTTTTTTCAATTCTTGCTACCCTTAAAGGACTTATGCAAAATTTTATAGGGGTTGATCCATGGGAACAAGAATGGCTCAACATTGAAGGTAATCGCACAACACACATTCTTTTTGGCAAACTCAGGGTTTTTTCATTTTTGAGCGATGCCGGACAATTTGGTGCTAACCAGGGATATTCGGCAGTGGTTGCAGCAATTTTGGCAATCGGGTTAAAAGAATGGCGTAAAAAAATATTTTTTATTATAGTTGCACTTTTGGGTTTTTATGGATTAATTATTTCTGGAACACGCGGTGCACTTAGTGTCCCATTGGCAGCTTTTGCATTGTACTTTATTTTGAAAAAAAATATTTGGATAATGGGGACTGGTTTTGTATTCCTGCTTGGATTTGTTGTTTTTTTTAAATTCACAACAATTGGGCAGGACAACCCCGAAATAAGAAGGATGCGCTCTGCATTTGATCCTAATAATCCCTCTTTATTGGTTAGAAAAGAAAATCAGAAAAAGTTCAAAGCATATTTAGCAACGAGACCCTTTGGCGGGGGTATTGGTCATGCCGGCAGTAAAGCGCGCCGTTTTGTCCCTAATTCATTTTTATCGCATACTGCTACCGACAGTTGGTATGTACTCATTTGGGCTGAACAGGGAATCGTTGGCTTAATGCTTCATTTATTTATACTTTTTTATATTATTATTAAGGC
>Ga0247841_10010535_pt1 | contig 12576 bp, 11 predicted proteins | sample LaCruzMarch2015__2_FD_192410 | JGI IMG/M metagenome (GOLD analysis project Ga0247841, IMG submission 192410) | Freshwater microbial communities from meromictic Lake La Cruz, Castile-La Mancha, Spain - LaCruzMarch2015_18m | ecosystem: Environmental > Aquatic > Freshwater > Lake | place: Spain... | reverse complement strand
AAGTTTTCGCTTGAAGAACTGACAGTTGCACTGAAGTATTATCACCAAAAGACAAAAAAGCGATTCACCATAGAATATATCCTTTTTCACGACTTTAACGATAGCATTCAGGATGCCCGCGAACTTGCAGTATTTTGTAAGAATTTCCCGGTCAAGATCAATCTGATTGAATATAATTCCACTCATAATTCTGTTTTTCGAAAATCACAAACAGTTAAGGTAATTGCGTTTAAAGAGTTTCTTGAGAAAAAGAACCTCATTGTGAATACCCGTAAAAGCCGGGGTGAGGATATCGCTGCGGCATGTGGACAATTGGCGCTTAAAGAAAAATCATTATGAATAGTACATCATTTCAAGCTTCCGGAAAAATCATTGATGTTGTTTCCCGGAGAATATTTAAAGGAACGATCGTTGTTGAAAATGGAACGGTTGTCAATATAATCGAAAATAACCAGGTTCCCGATCAATATATAATGCCCGGGTTGATCGATGCCCATATCCATATTGAAAGTTCCATGCTGATACCTTCTGAATTTGCCAGAATTGCTGTCATTCATGGAACAGTCGCTACCGTCTCCGACCCCCACGAAATCGCCAATGTACTGGGGATGGCCGGCGTAAGGTTCATGATCAATAATGGGGGAAAGGTACCCTTTAAATTTTTCTTTGGCGCACCATCCTGTGTCCCTGCTACTCCGTTTGAAACGTCAGGAGCATCGATAGGAGTGGAAGAAATTGAAGCATTGCTGGATTCTGATGATATCTCCTATTTGTCTGAAATGATGAACTTCCCAGGGGTTCTTTCCGCCGATCCGTTCGTGATGCAGAAACTGGCGCTGGCAAAAAGATGCAACAAGCCGGTTGATGGCCATGCTCCTGGTTTAACTGGGGAAAAAGCTGCAAGGTATATTGCTGCGGGAATTACTACAGACCATGAGTGTTATACCCTGGACGAGGCGATTGGTAAACTTAACCATGGTATGAAGATCCTGATACGTGAAGGTAGTGCAGCAAAGAACTTTGAAGCACTCTCATCTCTTATCGATGATTATCCTGACGGAGTCATGTTCTGTTCTGATGATAAACACCCGAACGACCTGGTGAATGGGCATATCAATGAACTTGTTAAAAGAGCTTTAAAACAAGGGTATGATCCGGTAAATATCATACGTTGCTGTTCCTGGAACCCTGTTAACCATTACAAACTGAATGTCGGGCTTTTACAAAAAGGAGATCCGGCAGATTTCATAATAGTAGATGATCTGAAGAACTTCAATGTCTTAAAAACCTACATCAATGGGATTAAGGTGGCTGAAAATGGACAGTCATTGACCTCTTCAGTCATTGAATCACAGGTAAATAATTTTACCGCCAGTATCATTTGTGACGATGATATTAAAGCAACCGCCGGGAAAGGACAGATCAGGGTGATTCAAGCCATTGATGGTCAACTCATCACTAAAGAACTATTGGCCACGGGAAAGATTGATGGTGTCAATTTTGTGAGTGATCCGACGAATGATATTTTAAAAATTGTCGTGAAAGACCGGTATTCGGATTCTCATCCTTCTGTTGGATTTATTTCAGGATTTGGTATTAAAGAAGGCGCCATTGGTTCAAGCGTTGCTCACGACAGTCATAATATAATAGCTGTTGGTGCAGATGATCATTCGATAACTGAAGCAATTAATCTTATTATTTCTTCCAAAGGAGGAATATCTGTTATAACCGGGAGGGAAAAGCATTTGCTAAAGTTACCTTATGCAGGAATAATGACGGATGAAGATGGTTTTTCGGTTGCTTCAAACTATGACTTATTTGATAAAATGGCAAAAAAGATGGGCAGCCAACTAGAGGCGCCTTTTATGACACTTTCATTTATGGCGCTTCTCGTTATTCCCGAGATCAAAATAAGTGATAAAGGATTGTTTGATGCCACAAATTTCATGTTTATTGATTTGTTGAAAAAACAAACATGATATATTTAGATATGTTTATTTTAAAAAAGAAATGTATCTTTGCAGAAGTAAAAAACTCAAACTATTGTACTCTATGAAAAAAGCCAGACTGGATATTGAAAAACTTGAAATGGCTGCCAGCAAACTACGAGCCATTGCACACCCAATGAGGATTGCCATCATTGATCTGTTAACTGCTAATCAAAAATTGACTGTCACTCAGATTTATGAACGTTTAAGCCTTGAGCAGGCATCAGCCTCTCATCACCTTAACATCTTAAAAAATAAAGGTCTTCTTGAATCCAAAAGGGATGGGAAGATGATTTATTATTCATTGAAGCAAACGCAACTTACAGAAGTTATTGATTGTATCAACAGGTGTACTGTTTGACCAATCCATTTATTTAGAGATCCCAGGCCTCTTCTACTTCCCAGTTCGCTCTTATCTCTATCATTTTCGGAAAGAAGATGATTTTTTCAGGCTGGAGTTTATTATGATAATCGCCGGTATCCCAGCGACCATTCTTGTTATGGTCGTAAATAGCCTTGATTTTGTATTTGTGTGCATCTAAATAATTGAATTCAACAACACCTGAACCAATTAATCTCCTTTCATCGAGAAGGCCTTCTTTTTCATTGAGTAGTTGAATGATATAACAGGCTGCTGAATCTTTAATATTTATTGTTATTTTGAGAGATCCAAAGTCTCTTGCGGATTTTGTTTTAAAGGCGATGATCAGAGAATCGTTAGTAAGATTATTAATCGAATAAAAGGATGAGTCAGGTATAATAACCTTATATCTTTTTTCTTCTTTCCATTTATGAAAAAGGCAAATGGATCTCTTTAATGAATCGGTAAATACTATTTTTGGTTTCAATGTGTCCTCTCCGGCTATCAGTGAAACAGACGAAAAATTGTAACCGGACAATGGATATGAAAAGGACAGGATCAGATCATTGTTGAATTGTTTAAAAAAACCACTGGCGCAGTTTGATTTGATCAATAAATTTTTAGACACAGTTCCTTCCTTTTTTCCGCTTTTATTTTTTTCTTTTTTCTTTGTAAGATCCAATTCAACTGTATCAATAATTTTACCATCATCCACAATCTGTACAACTAAGGAATCATAAGGAAGGTTATTGAGCCATAGAACAACGGTGTCATGACTTCGGCTGATTTCTTCTATTTTCCAACCATCGGATGGAGTGAAGTTAAGAGGGATGAACTTGGGCTCTTTTGAAGGATAACGGAAATAAAACCCTACCTGACCATCCTGGATTACATCAGATCGTATAATCCGCTGACTAGAATCGTATTGCTGAAACAACCTTAGGGTCATCAATGGTTTTTCCTCAGCCTTCACCACAACTGAATCTCTTGTTAAAGTATCTGTCATTAAAGTATCTGTGCTAACAGGAGCCATGTAAACACCTTTAACAAGGCTGTCAAGGAAAGCAATTTTCTCATCAGGCAGATCATATATAAAATTACTGTTGATGTCTTTTAATGCAAACATCTTAAATAATGCAGCCGAAAGATAAATCAATCTGAATTCTCCATTTTCATTGGTACGGGTTAAATAAAACGGTTTCACCTTGTATGGCAGGGAATCAAAGGGAATAGAATCATTGTTATCTATATAGAGCATCGCAAGAACATCCTTCTGCGGAGTAAAGTTAAATGCATCAATGATCTGACCCTCAAGGCTCAATGAGTCTATATAGGACCCGGTTGAGAGAACATAGATAAAATTTCGCAAAACATTATTTTCTGTAATATCGGTAATGGCATCACCGAAATTAAATGTATAGGTTGTGTTTGTGTGGAGACTATCGTTTAGTTTGACAATGATGGATTTTCCCCGGATTTTGAAATCAGTGTTTGGCAGCCAGGGTGGTGAAATGGTGATTTGGTTGTTAGGATCTTTTAATTGGATGAATTCATCGAATTCTATTTTTATTTCTTTTGCAAGGAAATGAGTTGATAAATTCGGGGGATTACATTCTACGGTTTCGGGAGGTTGAATGTCTTTCACTCCGCCGGTCGGAGTAACTGGATTTGCACACCGGTTAAAAGTAAACAAAATAAGGACAAGGGAAAAAGAATAGAGAGTTTTATGTTGCATAACATCAAAATCTGTTTATTTCGCTATTTATCAATCATCAAAATTACCAATCGTTTTTACACAGAAACTATTTTTTTACTATTTTTACCCAGTAAAAGGAAACCAAAGGTAAACCAACATCGATAACCTCAATATTATTTTCTATGTCAGGGCATAATAAATGGTCAACCATCAAGAGAAAGAAAGGAGCACTTGATGCAAAAAGGTCAAAGATCTTTTCAAAAATCATTAAAGATATTACCATAGCTGTTAAGGAAAGTGGTGAAGATCCCGAACATAACCCCCGGCTGAGATTGGCGATAGCCAATGCGAAAGGTGCAAGTATGCCTAAAGAGAATATTCAACGGGCGATAAATAAAGGTTCTGATAAAGATGCGACCACCCTCATTGAAACTACGTACGAAGGCAAAGGGCCACACGGAATAGCCATTTTTGTTGAATGTACAACTGATAATATTCAACGAACTGTCAGCAATGTTCGCGCTTATTTCAATAAACACGGGGGAGAATTGGGGAAGAATGGATCACTGAATTACCTTTTTGAAAGAAAGGGGGTTTTCGTTGTTCCCAAAGGTGCGTTGAACCAGGAAGAGTTTGAAATGGAGGTAATTGATGCCGGGGCGGAAGACATCTCTTTCGAAGAGGATTTGTTTACCATCACTACTGCAATGGAAGACTTCGGAAATATGATGAAGAAACTGGAACAACTGCGAATTGAACCTGAAAGCGCCAGTTTGCAGAGAATTCCAAGGTCCAGTGAGTCGCTGGATATTGAACCGGCGAAAAAGGTTTTAAAACTTATTGATATTATCGAGGAAGATGAAGACGTTCAGTCTGTCTATCACAACCTTACCCTTACTGATGAGTTATTTGAGAAACTCTGACCTGGGGCAGGTCTTCTTGCTTTCCTTATATCTCACAAATAAACTGTGTGAGGTTCACGTTTTTATCCAGTTCCAGTTTCTTTCTTAAACGGATCCTTGATATCTCGGTGCTAGGGGCAGTGATTTTAAGTATATGCGAAATCTCCTTGGTGTTCAGGTTCATACGTAGCAATGCAGCAAGTTTATGATCATTCGGGGTTAATACGGAGTGTTTTTTTCTTAACCTTTCAAAGAAACCAGGATAGATCTTTTCAAAATGTGCCTTAATCCTGTACCAGTCATTATCAAATTTAACATTTTCATCAATGGTCTTCAGAACTCTGGTGATTTCATCCCTGTTAATGACCTTATCATTTCTTACTAAGCGGTTGATATCTTTACGGATAAGGCCGATGATCTTGTTCTTTTGAGAAATAAAGATAGATGATGTGGCAAGTTCCCTGTTGATGAGATCCAATTCCATCTGATGTTTTTGTTTCATTAACTGATTGACTTGTTGTTCCGCTTTGATCCTTTCCTGAAGTCGTTGATTTCTTTCTTTTTCTGCATTTTTTCTTTGTTCAATCTCATTTTTAAGCTCGGCAATAATCTTTTCATTAGTCAGTTCAAGATTGCGTTGGTAATATGCCACCTCAATAGCTGTCCGCATTTGATCAATATCTACCGGTTTAAATATATAAGCATAAGGTTTCAGAAAGAAGGATTTATTGAAAACATCACTTTTATTCAATGAGGTCAGAAAGATGATCCCGCAATTTGTTTTTTCCGTCAATATTTTTGCAGCTTCAATTCCATCCATTTTACCGGCAAGTTTAATGTCCATAATAACTATGTCGGGTTCCTTGTTACTTTTTGCAAGTACAGAAATATTATCAACCGCAGTTTCACCTTTAGCGTCAATTCCCGATACGACATAACCAAAATCGGTAAGTTTATTCTTTAAATCGTGAGCAATGATTGACTCATCCTCAACAATGTATAAATTGATTGGTTTCACTACTGTCCGGTTGTTGATTTTTGAAAACGCTGTAACTAATTAATATACAATATATAAATCATCGTTCTTTGATTTTTTGATTTGAAATTCATCTGATCTTTGCCAAAAAGGAGGTCTGATGAATTCCGGTAAAACCGTTTTTGCTCAATTGATGTCATTTCTACCATGGTACGAATTTGATAAGTGCGTTCAACGCTACAATGGGAACTATAAGGTTCAGCACTTCAATTGTCGCCAGCAATTCATGGTGATAATGTTTGCCCAGATGACCAATAAAGAAAGCCTCCGTGATATTGAAGCCTGTCTGAATGCCATTCCTGAAAAACTCTATCATGCTGGCTTTCGCAGTCTGATTAAAAGGTCCACCGTAGCTGACGCAAATGAAAGCAGGGACTGGCGGATCTTTGCTGACTTTGCCCAAGTTCTGATTCCCGAGGCACGCGAGCTGTATAAGACCGATAACAATTTCAATGTTGATATCGACAACATGGCCTATGCGCTCGATAGTACCAGCATTGAATTGTGCCTGAGTCTTTTTCCCTGGGCGAAGTTCCGGAAACACAAAGGTGCCGTCAAAGCGCATACTCTAATTGATCTGAGAGGGTCTATTCCAACCTTCATCAAACTCACTGACGGCCTTTGTCATGATGTCAATGTCCTGGATGATCTGGAATATGAGCCTGGCGCATTTTATGTCATGGATCGTGGCTATGTCGCTTACAAACGATTATTCCGGATTCATAAGGATGGAGCCTTTTTTGTTACCCGAGCAAAAAGAGGGATGGATTTTGAACGACTTAGTTCACGAAAAGTCAATAAGAAAAAGGGATTGATATGTGATCAGACCATTCGTTTACTCGGGTTCTACCCTTCCAAAGACTACCCGGATACTTTGCGCAGAATTAAATTTCACGATAAAGAAACGTCAAAGACCTTGGTATTCCTGACAAACAGCTTCAAAGCTAAGGCGATAATTATTACACAACTTTACAAAGAACGATGGAAGATTGAATTATTTTTTAAATGGATAAAACAAAATTTACGAATTAAAGTATTTTACGGGACAAGCAGGAATGCCGTGTATTTGCAGATATGGATAGCCGTTTGTGTATACCTCCTTCTTGCCATAATTAAAGCAAAATTAAAACTGAAAATAAGCTTACAAACAATGTCACAAGTTTTTGCATTTGGAATTTTTGAGAAAACGCAGATAAATCAACTATTTGACAGAACGAATTTAAACAAATTAACTCAGAATTTTTCTAACCAATTGATTTTGTTTGAGTAATAACCGGACAGTAGTGGATTGGTTTCATGATTCAATTTTTAGAAAATCGTGATAAAAGTACAAAAAATAATCCCTGATGTCAAGTTTTTTCCTTAAAAAAACCTAAAATATTTTGAAACTTCGTCAATTTCTGTTATGTTAAAAAAACACATCCGGTATTTGCTGATAAATTGTATTTTTGGTTCAGAATAATTATGTATAAATGGCCCTGATAAACTCAGTTCTTTCCTGGTTAATGAAACAGCGGATCCACCAGATAGAACTGTTTTTGAAATATCCGAACGAGGTACAGTTTGACTGGTTTAGAAACCTTGTAAATGCAGCAAAAAGTACTGAATTTGGCCGTATATATGATTTCAAATCCATTAAAACAAAGGAAGATTTTAAAAACAGGATTCCTGTAAATGATTACGATTCTATCAAACCTTACATTGAACGCTTGCTCAGGGGTGAACAGAATGTCCTCTGGCCTACAGAGATTAAATGGTTTGCAAAATCTTCCGGTACTACAAATGATAAAAGTAAATTTATTCCGGTAAGCCAGGAGGCTCTTGAAGAATGTCACTTTAAAGGAGGCAAGGACTTATTATCGATCTATTGTAACAATCATCCGGAAACACTTTTATTTGACGGATTAGGGTTAAGTATGGGGGGAAGTCATCAGGTCGCAGAAATAAGTAATGAATCATATTATTATATTGGCGACCTTTCTGCTATCATAATTCAGAATCTGCCATTCTGGATTGAATTCCGACGTACACCGAATTTATCCATTGCATTGATGGAGGAATGGGAAAGCAAGATCGAAAAAATGGCTTTGGCGACGATTCCTCATGATGTAACAAGTGCCTCCGGGGTTCCTTCCTGGACATTGCTTCTGTTTCGAAGAGTGCTGGAAATTACCGGAAAATCCAATTTGCTGGAGGTTTGGCCTAATTTTGAACTTTTTATTCATGGCGGGGTGAGTTTTCTCCCATACCGTAACCAGTTCGAGAAGATCCTTCCATCACGAAAAGTTCATTATCTCGAAACTTACAATGCATCCGAAGGATTTTTTAGTATTCAGGACAGGGACACTTTTGACGATATGCTTTTAATGCTGGATTATGGAATCTATTATGAATTCATTCCGATGGATCAGATAGGTCAGGAAAACCCTCAGTCTCTATCATTGGATGAAGTTGCGACCGAAACCAATTATGCACTGTTGATTTCAACGAATGCTGGGTTGTGGCGCTACCTGATCGGTGATACCGTGACTTTTACTTCCCTTAGCCCTTACCGTATAAAAATTACGGGGCGGACAAAAAATTTCATTAATGCATTCGGCGAAGAGCTGATTATTGATAATGCTGAAAAAGCGCTTGCTTTAGCTTGCGAACGTTGTCACACCATTATCACAGAATTTACTGCAGCTCCTGTATATTCCGAAGGAGAAAAAAATGGGGCACATGAATGGTTGATTGAATTTGAGATTCCACCCCGGGATATCGATTTTTTCACAAGTATCTTTGATAATGCTCTGAAATCGCTGAATTCTGATTATGAAGCCAAACGATACCATGATATGATACTAAGCGAGCCAATCATCAGGCTTCTCCCCCAAGGCACTTTTTATTCATGGTTGAAATCAAAAGGGAAACTCGGCGGCCAGTACAAAGTACCCAGGCTTTCCAACGACCGGAAGTATGTTGAAGAGATTATGGCAATGATGAGAAAAAGTGAAAAGTGAAAATGGAATGGAGAATAGTGAAGGAGTTAAATCAGCGGAAGAATTTTCTTTTCAGATTTTGATTTATTTTATGTAAGTTTGAAAAATAAATATTAATCAACATGCACATTGCAATTGCTGGAAATATCGGATCGGGAAAAACAACTTTGACAAGATTGCTGGCCAAACATTTTGGATGGGAACCCCATTATGAAGATGTGGATACAAATCCTTACCTGAATGGTTTTTACGAGGATATGCAACGATGGTCGTTCAACCTGCAGATCTATTTTCTAAACAGCCGATTCCGCCAGGTTATAGAGATCCGTAAATCGGGCAAAACCGTCATACAGGATAGAACGATTTATGAAGATGCTTTCATTTTCGCCCCTAATCTGCATTCAATGAATTTGATGAGCACCCGGGACTTTGAAAACTACTCATCTCTTTTTAATCTTATGAGCTCATTTATTCAGCCACCTGACCTATTGATTTACCTTCGCGCCAGTGTACCCACGATGGTTCAACAGATTCAAAAAAGAGGCAGGGAATATGAAAGCTCCATAAGGCTTGATTATCTTAAAGGCCTTAATGAACGTTATGAAGAATGGATTGCCAATTACAAACACGGTAAACTTTTAATTGTTGATGTTGATAACCTTAACATAGAAGAAAACCCGGAGCATCTTGGAGAGGTCATAGAACGGATCAACGCTGAACTTCACGGATTGTTCTAACCTGCACAATATGAAAATCCTCGGTATTATTCCTGCCCGTTATGCATCTTCCAGGTTTCCGGGGAAGCCGCTGGTTATGATCGATGGTAAATCGATGATTCAAAGAGTTTACCAACAGGCATTACAATGCAAGGAACTTTCTTCCGTAATTATTGCTACAGATAGTGAAATAATAGAAAAGCATATAAAGTCATTTAAGGGGGATGTGATCATGACCTCTGATCATCATAAAAGCGGGACGGAAAGATGCAATGAGGTTGTGGAAAGACTTGGAATGGATCAGAATGATCCTTTAATCGTTATTATCAATATCCAGGGAGATGAACCTTTCATTGATCCACGACAGATTTCAGAGTTGGCGGAAGCTTTCAGAAGCCCTGACATACAGATTGCTACGTTAATTAAAAGAATAAGATCTAATGATGAACTCAACGATCCCAATGTGGTCAAGGTGATTTTTGATAAAAATTTTAAAGCAATTTATTTCAGCCGTTTTTCAATACCATTTTACAGAGGAAAGAATCCAGCAGAATGGTTTAAAGAAAGAGCATATTTCAAACACATAGGGATTTATGCTTATCGTTCACCAGCACTCAAGAAAATTGCGAAGCTATCTGAATCTCCTCTTGAAAAAGCAGAATCGCTGGAGCAACTCCGCTGGATTGAAAATGGTTATCCTGTTCATGTCCGTGAAACTGAATTTGATAGTTTTGCAATCGATACACCGGCCGATTTATTAAAAATTACTAACACAACCTGATTATCCTGAATGATTTTCGCTATTTTAGCAATCTGAAAAAGATTCACCGCAAAGACACAAAGAGGCTAAGAATTTATCAATTGAAGATCTATTAAAAATGAATTGCAATAAATATATTTCTGAATTACTGTTTGAGTATGATTGTGTAATTATTCCCGGTTTCGGAGGATTTATCGGAAATTATACTCCTGCAAGAATCCAGACTTCGTACCATACATTTTTCCCTCCATTCAAATCGTTGCTTTTCAATGCAAACCTTAAACAAAATGATGGTTTGTTAGCGGTACGGATCTCTCATGGTGAAAAGATGAGTTATGCCGATGCCTTGCTTTCAATCGGATCTATTGTAAACAGTTGGTATAAACAGCTAAATTCCGGTTTGACAATAGATATTGATCATGTAGGTAAATTATACAATGATAAAGAAGGAAATCTTCTATTTGAGCAGACGACCGAGATCAATTTTCTTTCTGAATCCTATGGACTATCTGCATTTATTTCACCGGCGATAAGGCGGCAGGGGGTTGGCAGGAAATTTGAGAAAAAGATCTTACAATTTACCGAATCACCCTCTCATAACCAGCGTTATATTTCTAAAATTTTGAAATGGGCAGCTTTCCTTGCATTGCCTATCGGTACTGCAGCTTTATTGGGAATCTCCAATTTTGATATGATAAAATCGTTATCGGTTGCCTATTCCGGAATGCTTTTTTCCAATTCCTCACCTGAAGCTGTAAAAAGGGCACCTTCTCTCAGGCCGACCTTCAAATCAAAACAAGAAGTAGTTAAGGCATCACCATCCTTGAGAGAACCGGTAAAACAGGAACCTGTAGTTGTTAAAACAGACCAGGCAAAACCCTTTGCGATCATCGTAGGGGCTTTTAAATTTCTTGAGAATGCAGAGGGTCTTGTTTCTGATCTGAGGTCAAAAGGTTATGATGCAGTTATTGCTGGACAAACCAAAACAGGGCTTTACCGGGTTAGCTTGCACACTTTTTCCGATAAAAACGAAGCATTCGAGCAACTGGTGCTCGTTCGATCAAAAGAATTTTCCTCTGCCTGGTTACTCGTAAAATAAGCCTCTTCCCGTGTCAAAGAAGAAGCTGATACACTTCCAGGAAAATCTTACCTTTCCACATCTTTTTCAACCCGGCTATAATGATCTTCAGATGGATTTCAACCTGAGATCAAGATGGAATAATGAGTTCTTCAGGAATCAGAATCCTGTTGTCGTTGAACTGGGCTGTGGCAAAGGTGAATATACCGTTGGTCTTGCAGCTAAATATCCGGAGAAAAATTTTATAGGTATTGATCTGAAGGGTGCAAGGCTATGGCGTGGTTGTAAATCGGTGGAAGAACAGAAATTGAAGAATGCAGCATTTATTCGTACCCGGGTCGATCATCTGGAAAAATTTTTTGGTCCTCACGAGGTGGACGAAATATGGATCACTTTTCCTGATCCACAACCAGGTAAAGCAAGAAAGCGGCTTACTTCCCCTTTTTTTCTCGATAAATACAGCAAGATACTAAAGGATCATGGGATCATCCATCTCAAAACGGACAATCCTGATTTTTTTTCCTACTCTCTTGAAATTATCAGCGAAGAGAAGCACAACTTGTTATTTGCAACAGAAGATATATACCATTCCGGATTAATGGAAGATGTGAGATCAATACAAACCTATTATGAGAAGATCTGGCTGGAGGAAGAAAAGAAGATCTGTTATATGAAGTTCAGTTTAAATTTATTAAACAAAGCCCTATGAGAAAGGCATTGCTTGTTATCTTTCTATTTTATATCCGCTTTTCCTTGCCTGCCGAGGAGGGGATGTGGATCCCGATGCTGCTCGAACAGCTTAACATTAAACAGATGCAGGATATGGGTCTGAAACTTTCTGCCGAAGATATATACAGTATCAATCATTCCTCATTGAAGGATGCAATTGTGCTTTTTGGCGGAGGGTGTACGGCAGAGATCGTATCTCCTTATGGATTGATCCTTACCAATCACCATTGCGGGTTAGGAAACATACAGCGACACAGTACGGTTGAGCACGATTATCTCACAAATGGTTTCTGGGCTAAATCCCCTGAAGAGGAACTTGTAAATCCGGG
>Ga0247841_10010534_pt1 | contig 12578 bp, 10 predicted proteins | sample LaCruzMarch2015__2_FD_192410 | JGI IMG/M metagenome (GOLD analysis project Ga0247841, IMG submission 192410) | Freshwater microbial communities from meromictic Lake La Cruz, Castile-La Mancha, Spain - LaCruzMarch2015_18m | ecosystem: Environmental > Aquatic > Freshwater > Lake | place: Spain... | reverse complement strand
GGTTGTTGTGGAGCATTGAAAACATCCACACTTCCCGGCCCTGCAGCCAGACAAATTTATCAGTATCAAAAACGTTCCCGGTCCTGTCGAGACATGTATAATATCCTCCATATTTAGTGTCCTGCGATTTTTCGAGCCAGAAAGGAAGTACATTATTCAGTAATTCATCTTTGTAGAGCTTTGATAATAGTTTGGAGTCCATGGTGTTAGAAGTTAAGTTGTACTGTTATGTTTTTTGTCCGAAGACCGGAGTCCGAAGTCAGAAGTTACCTGACTCCCGACTCCGGACTTCCGACTTCCGACTCATCTTTTTCCTTTACTGATCCACATCTCCTCAATCTCTTCAAGCGATTTTCCGGTCGTTTCGGGGAGTAATTTCCATACTATTAAAATATAAGGAATACACATGAGAGCAAAGAGAAGGAAGGTACCTGTGGGAGTCAGGGTAGTAAGCATCCATGGTGTCAGCTGGCCAATCAGGTAGGTACCTATCCAGAGTGAAAGACCTGCTATCGACATGGCAGCGCCACGCACCTTTACCGGATACATTTCGGAAAGTAGTACAAAGATCACTGCACAGATTGAGATGGCGCAGGCAAAGATGTAGAAGAGGAAGAAAATAAGCAGGAATACATGTGGTATGTTAAGTTCCGTAGCAAAGGAGAAATAAAATCCAATAAGGAAAAGGGCGATAATCATTCCCGACACACCCCAGTATACAAGTTGTTTTCTTCCTACCTTATCGATAATAATCAATGCAATTACTGTAGTAAGCATGTTGACAAGTCCTACCAGGACCTGATAAAACAACGAATCTCCACTTGAAAGTCCGCTTTCCCTGAAAATTGTAGGACCGTAATACAGAACCGCATTTACACCCATGAATTGCCCGAGTATTGCGAGAGCAACACCGATGAAGAGTGCCAGCCGGAAACCTGGTTGAAGAAGCATGCGCCAGTCCGACTTAGTTTCCGATTCAATAAGGTGTTTTACATTGCTAATCTGGATGCCGGCCTCCTTTTCGCCATATATTTTTTTAAGGATCACAGAGGCACGCGTCTCACTCTTTTTGACAATCAGCCAACGGGGGCTTTCAGGAATAAAGAAAAGAACAACAAAGAAGAGAACGGCAGGAAGTGCTTCCATTCCAAGCATGGCTCTCCATGCTTCGGCGGCAAATATTTTTCCATATAAGCCCGTAGTTGATCCACTTTCGATAAGAGATTCAGAATATTGCAGTAATCCGAAGTTGGCGAGGTATGCACCCAGAAAACCGACAGTTATCGCCAGCTGATACATTGAAACAAGTCTTCCCCTGAAACTGGGTATGGATATTTCGGCTATGTAAAGCGGTGATACTACCGAAGCCACACCAATTCCTATCCCTCCCAGGATCCTGGCAATTACAAGCTGCACCTCATTTGCTGCGATCATACATCCCAATCCAGATACAGAGAATAATACAGCCGATATTATAAGAACTATCTTTCTTCCGAATTTATCGCTTAGCCACCCTGCCACAACAACACCCATAATTGAACCTACCAGGGCACAACCTACATACCAACCCTTTGTGATGTCGTCGAGATTAAACTGAAGTGCAACCTGATCGACTGTTCCTGAAATAACTGCGGTATCGTAACCAAAAAGGAATCCTCCTATCGAGGCTACCAGCGACAGCCATACCACGTATTTTATTTGATTTGATTGTTCACTCATCATTATTTCATATTAAAGTATTCCTTATAACGATTGTAGAGATGTCCGGCCTGCAGATAAGCCGACTGGGGGCTCATGAAGTGTGAGAATTCAAATGTGATTCCCTTATCGTATCCTGCACGTTTCGCCGCTTCAAGTTTAAGCCGGAGCTTGTCGAATTTAATGGGAAAAAATTTAATCGGCATATCACGGTCAAAGGTCTCGGCATTGGTCCAGCACTTCATATTGTACTTGTCGGCTAACTGCTTATTTACAGCGAAAAAAGCATCCAGTTCATCGTAGTCGATATGGCCATCCTGGAATGCACAGGCATCTACTACATCGTGAATGCCCTCGAAAATCTCTCCCCATTCCCTTTCATGTTCCTGAACCGACACCGATTTTGTCTTTGTAATATCGCCTGAAGCGGCTTCAACAGCCTTTTTACCGTCAATCCAGGGTGAGATGAAGGTTGGCAGTCCGCCTGAGACATCCTTACATTGTTTTCCCATTGCATGAAAGGCACCTATTGCACCTTTTGTCTGACGGCTTATTTCGCCGCTTATATACCATCCCCCGAAGCTCTTGTATTTACTGCCATAGTTTTTCCAGACCTCATCGATAACATATTTGTTATCTTCAATTTCCCACGATAAGTCCCCGGTGTCCCAATATTTACCTGAATCATACAGACCAAAATAGAACTTAATGCCGTATTTTTCTGCAAGGCGGAGGTACATGTCAACGAGGTCAACCGATGGCATATAGCAACCCTTCCTGAGAAGATACTCAGAGGGGAATGTTATAAACTTTCTGTAACCTGAACGGATCATTATTACAGTATCGATGCCGATAGCCTTCATATGGCCGAATTCTATATCCCATTCCTTTTCACCCCAGTTCTGGTGAGGAATATCATGTGAGATTTCATCAAGGAAGGTGCCTGTGATTTGCAGGGCATTAGCTTTAGGGACTATCAGTTTTGATTCGGGATTATTTACCGGTGCCGGAATTGTTTCGCTGTTTGCACAGCCGGTGAGTGGTACCGTCAGTGCGGCCATTCCTGCCAGTGTCGATCTGGTAAGAAAATCGCGACGTGAATGTTCAGATTTCATTGAAAATATTGGTTAATCAGTTGAAGATGCTTTTTAAAATCTGCTTAAAATTAATGCAATTCCCGAAAGTTAAGACAGGCTGGAAGGCAATTATTAAATATCTTTTCGGAAAGGCTGGTCATAATTTCCATTCAGTTTCTATTCCCCCTGATATAATCATGGATTGAAAATCACTTAGCAGTTTTTTATTCTCCCTGATATCCTTAGGTTTACTTTTCTTTTTAAGGCAATAAGCTGCAAGGTGACCAGCCGATTCGCCAATATTCCATTCAACAGGGTGAAGCCTGTAACAACCGTTTGTAATATGTGTGGTTCCAATATTCTTATTTGCGGCAAGCAGATTTTCAGTAATTTCAGGGATAAGGGCTCCCATTGGAATCTGAAAGGGGAGAGAATCGAAATCTATGTAATTAACACCTTTGCATGTCGGATGCAGGTCGATGTGGTAATATCCAATTCCAACGGCGTCGTGAAACCTGGCAGCCATAGTCCCATTTTTAGCACCTGCAACAAGAATCCTGTTTTCTTTTCCAACATGTTCTTCAAGAATTCGGAACATTGGTAAAATCCGGCGAGATTCACGTAAATAAGGGAATTTTGCCAGTCCGTCAGAAGTACCCATTATGTCGGGACGAAGATTCAATCCCGGCCAGCCAGTTCCACCATCGGGTCGTGGAGCTTCAGTCTGGAGCCAGTAAAGGAGTGAGAGGCTTAGCTGTTTAGACTTCTCAAACTGTTTTCTGAATGCTTGCTGATCAGTACTAATAAGATTGCCTTTCAAATAATCGTTCTGTGGCCAGTTTACAAGGCAGATATCGCTTTTGAATGTTCCTGGTATGAAATTATCCTTGCTTATAATTCTCCGATAGTTCCAGAGATTCAATAGAGGAGAAGTATCTTTGCCTTCGGGGCTAAATCCCAGTTCCTTTGGTTTTAAAGTGGAAGGTGCAGAGTAATACATTGAAAGTAACTTTCCCGGCCAGGGAGGATTGAGAGCGGGTTTGAAGTTTTTCCACTGTTCATATTCGAGTGGCTTCTCAATAACATGGTTTTCTCCTGCGAGATATTGCATCGCAAAACAGGCTGTAAATGCCTGGTTATTTTCAGGATCAGCTTTTTCGGGGGCATGCAGTTCTCCTGTATCTGAACATGATTCGGACCCTGTTACAAATGTAGTGCCTGTTAAGGGCAGAAGGTCACCAAGTTCCGTAGCATCAATAAAAAATGGAGCAGCGAGGATCAGGAGATTTCCGTTAAGTTGGTTTTCGGCCTTTAATGAATGAATATTGTTCCCGCTAACTCCTGCCCCGGTAATTTTATGACTTGTAAGGAGGAGTAGTTTTTTTGAATGGATAAAGGGAGCGAGCATATCGTTCAGCACAGAAAGTGCCGCCTTTGGCTCGTGGCACAACCTTGAAACTGACCCGTTACCCGGGTTAAGAAATTTATCGGTGCGGGCGGTATCGGTCAAGGGATAATTATCACGGTAATATTGCCGGATCTTTTCCCTGAAGGTACGGTACAACTGAGTTCCTCCATGAGTTTCTATCCACTGGTGCTCGTCGGGAGGAACGCCCTGCTGGGTAAGCTGGCCACCTATCCAGTCGGTCTCTTCAGTTAGTATCACGTTCAACCCGTTATGAAGTGCCGATAGTGCAGCCGCACATCCACCCAAACCTCCACCTGCTATTACAAGATCGGCTTTTAATTCGGAACCATTTTGAAGGAAGGGTTTTTCCGGACTTATTAGAAACAGGTCATGAAAGCCTGTTACTGACGGTAAAACAAGTCCTCCGCTTAATGCTGCGGCAATGTCAATAAATTTTCTCCGGTACATCTTTTAAATATGGTAGCCGGGGATGCTCTTAAAAGGCCTTAAAGAATTCCCTGTTAAGTCGGGCAATATTGCTGATTTTTATCTCTTTCGGACATTCTGCTTCACATGCCCCGGTATTGGAGCAGTTTCCGAAGCCTGCTTCATCCATCATGTCGACCATTGCCTTCACCCTCTCTTTTGCCTCAACACGTCCCTGGGGTAAAAGGGCAAACTGCGATACTTTTGCTGATACGAAGAGCATTGCAGATGCATTTTTGCATGCAGCCACACATGCACCGCAACCTATGCAGATAGCCGAATCGAAAGCCTTATCTGATTCCTGCTTTCTGACAGGAATAATATTGGCTTCGGGAGCCGCACCAGTATTGACTGAAATGAATCCCCCTGCTGTCTGGATCTTATCAAAAGCAGTCCTGTCGACAATAAGGTCTTTAATCACGGGAAAAGGTTTAGCCCTCCAGGGTTCAATCCAAACCGTTTCACCATCTTTAAAGAATCTCATCGAGAGGTGGCATGTTGTTATGGCAGGTACCGGCCCGTGGGGGTGCCCATTTATATACATGCCGCACGATCCGCAGATCCCTTCGCGGCAATCGTGATCGAAGGCCACAGGATCCTTGTCCTCCTCAACCAGCCTTTTGTTAAGGGAATCGAGCATTTCGAGGAATGCCATCTCGGGCGACACATTATCCATCTGGTATGTCTCGAAATTACCTTTGGCTTTTGCGTTTTTCTGTCGCCATATCTTAAGTGTGAGCTTCATACTCGTCGTGTTTTATATTCTTGAAACTTATTTTTTCCTTTTAAGCAAATTGCTCAGGGCTCAGGGTAATCTTTTGCCCTGTGCTCTGTGCTCTGTGCCCCATGCCCTGTGCTGTTATTTATAGCTCCTTACCTTCATCTCCACCTCCTCGAAGTGAAGTTCCTCCTTGTGAAGAACATGCGACTGGTTTTCGCCGGTATATTCCCAGGCAGAAACGTAGCAGAACTCCTCATCATTTCTCATTGCTTCGCCATCGGGAGTCTGAAACTCTTCCCTGAAGTGGGCTCCGCAAGACTCCTTTCTGTTCAGGGCATCGGTTACAAGCAGCTCTGCAACTTCGAAATAATCGGCTACCCTGCCTGCTTTTTCAAGCTCCTGGTTAACTTCATTTACATTCCCCGGAACATTAAGGTCGCTCCAGAATTCCTTCCTTAACTCATCAATGAGCACAAGAGCTTTTTTAAGCCCCTCTTCGTTTCGTACCATACCGCAATAGTCCCACATTATCTTACCCAGTCTTTTGTGGAATTCGCCCGCTGATTTCTTTCCTTTTATTGATATAAGTTTGCTAAGTCTTTCAACTGCTTCTTTTTCAGCCGCTTCGAATTCAGGACTATCGGTTTTTATCTTAGGAACCTTTATTTCGTCGGAAAGGTAATTATTAATAGTTACAGGAAGTATGAAGTACCCGTCACCTGAAGCCTGCATGAGTGAACTTGCACCCAGACGATTAGCTCCATGGTCGGAGAAGTTTGCCTCCCCAACGGCATATAATCCCGGTATTGTGGTCATCAGTTCATAGTCGACCCAGAGGCCGCCCATTGTGTAATGGCCTGCAGGATAGATGCGCATGGGTTCAACATAGGGGTCTAAACCGGTAATGTTTTTGTACATATGAAAGAGGTTTCCATACTTGTTTTCTATGACTTTTTTGCCATATTTTTTTATTGAATCGCGAAAGTCGAGGTTTACTGCAAGGCCTGTTTCCCCAACGCCGTAACCGGCATCGCATCGCTCCTTAGCTGCTCGTGAGGCAACGTCGCGCGGAACAAGGTTTCCAAAAGTCGGGTAACGACGTTCAAGATAATAGTCTCTTTCCTCTTCCGGAATATCGTTAGCATGACGTTTGTCGCCCTTAGCTTTTGGAACCCAGATGCGTCCGTCGTTCCTGAGTGATTCCGACATTAGTGTCAGTTTCGACTGGAACTCATTAAGCTGGGGGATAGAGGTGGGGTGGATCTGTATAAAACTCGGGTTTGCAAAAAAGGCGCCTCTTTTATGGGCTTTCCATGCAGCGGAAGGATTTGAGTTTACGGCGAGGGTTGATAAATAATAAATTGTACCATATCCACCTGTTGCGAGTACTACTGCATGGGCTGAATGTCTTTCTATCTCACCTGTAATAAGGTTACGTGTTATTATTCCTCGGGCCTTTCCGTCGATAACAACCAGGTCGAGCATTTCGCGGCGCGGATATAAGGTTACATTCCCCTTTTTAATCTGTCGGTTGAGCGATGAATAAGCGCCAAGTAGGCATTGCTGGCCTGTTTGTCCGCTTGAATAGAAGGTGCGGGAAACCTGAACTCCCCCGAACGACCTCGTATCGAGAGTTCCTCCGTAATCACGGGCAAAGGGTACTCCAAGTGCTGTATAATGGTCGATGACCTGGTTACTTACTTCCGCGGCACGGTAAACATTACCCTCCCGGGCCCTGTAATCGCCTCCCTTAATCATATCGTAGAATAACCTGTAAACGCTGTCGCCGTCATTCTGATAATTCTTGGCTGCATTAATTCCTCCCTGAGCGGCTACCGAGTGTGCCCTGCGGGGAGAATCCTGGTAGCAGAAGCTTTTAACATTGTAGCCAAGTTCACCCAGGGTAGAGGCTGCTCCCGCACCGGATAATCCTGTTCCTATTATAATTATGTCGAGTTTCTTCTTGTTTGCCGGATTGACAAGTTTTACAGATGCTTTGTATTTGGTCCATTTCTGGGCCAGGGGGCCATCGGGTATCTTAGAAATTAGTTTTCCCATGATAATATTTTATTTTTTTTGAACTACCTTAAAATCCATAAAATGACAGGAATGCTGGCGAAACCTGCCGGAATGACTACAGAATAGATAAGAGCAACCGCTTTGACTATCGGTGTCCATATTCTGTGATTCAGTCCCAGTGTCTGAAAGGCCGAATAGAAAGCGTGATGAAGGTGAAAACCAAGTATTGCGAAACAGGCGAGGTAAAGATAGCTGTAAGCGGGCACGGCAAAAAGGCTGCGAGCCATATTGTAAAAATCTTCAGGATCACCTTTTACAAGGCCAATTTTGACAAAGTAGAAATTGAAGAAATGGATAATCAGGAATATTAAAACTGTTGCTCCTGTCCAGATCATAAAGCGGGAAAAGAAGGATGTTTCGGCTTTTGATCCGCTTACATAGCCTACCGGACGGGCAAGCCAGTTCTTAATCTGAAGGAATATCCCATATGAGACGTGTATTACTATTGCAGCAAACAGTACCACTTCGAAGATCCTGACAAGTGGAAAGGTAGCCATGAAATTTGCTGCCTGTGTAAAAGGCACAGGGTTGCTATTAAGCAGCAAAAGATTGATAATCAGGTGGACAGGAAGAAATGTTATCAGGAAAAGTCCTGCCAGCGCCATCACAAATTTCTTTGAAATCGAGGCAAATAAAACTTTACTCATTGGGTATAAAATGTATATAGTTTATATTTTCTTTAACGAAGGTTGTTTAACAAAGCTATATTTATTTGACAATTATTCAAATGGTAAGTGCTAATTATCACAAAATTTAAAAACTGCAAACTCTTTTTAAGCTTTACAAACAAGACAGAATTTACGGGCCGTCTTTCCAGGGGTTTTTACCAGCGCCTCAATTTTATGTAATAAAGTTTTTTTTGCAGTGGGTTACGATATTGTCGTTAATCTGGCTAATTAATTGAGATTAATAGTCCTTAATATAAGGATCAATTTGGTTAACTTTGCATAACTTAAAAAGATAGTTACATGTATTTTCAATTCAGAAGCCGAAGGATAAATTATTTCGACAAAGGTGAAGGCGATTCGATAGTTCTCCTTCATGGTTACCTTGAATCATCAGAGGTTTGGAACGGTTTTGAAGCAGGACTTTCATCATCATTCAGAGTGATTTCGGTTGATCTTCCCGGTCACGGGCTATCGGATGTTTATGGTGATGTTCATACAATGGAATTCATGGCTGAAGCTTTAAAAGAATTACTTGATGAACTCGGGGTCAGGAAAACCTTCCTTTTAGGACATTCTCTTGGCGGGTATGTTGCCCTGGCTTTTGTTGAACTCTTCCCTGAACTTCTCACAGGATACTCACTTTTCCATTCCCAACCTTTTGCCGATCCTGATGAAGCAATTGAAAAGAGGAAGAGGGAGATTTCAATCGTCAGGGCAGGGAAGAAGGATTTAATGTATCCCGATAACGTGATGAGGATGTTTGCCACTTCCAATCTTGAAAAGTTTGAGGGAGCACTTCAGAGGTCGAAGGATATTGCTTCACGCCTGCCGGGCGACGGAATTATAGCGGTACTTAATGGTATGATATCACGTCCTTCAAGATTGAGAATTATGGAAGCGGGAACTGTACCTTGTTTATGGATACTTGGATTAATGGATAATTATATCGATTGCAGTCTGGTACTCGGAAAGGTTAAACTTCCCGATAATGCAAAAGTTGTCATCCTGAATAACTCCGGGCATATCGGTTTTGTTGAGGAAGAAAGTTTGTCGATAAGCATATTAAGTGATTTCGTTAACAGCTTATAAAAGACTATTAAGACCGGTTAAATCCTACAAACTACATTATTTTTTTAAACACAAAGGAACCAAAGGGTTGCGCAAAGGACACCAGGGACTTTAAATAGAAATATACTGCTAATAAGTAAGTATTCCGGGCTATTGCAATAAATCCCTAATTTTTAAGATAGTCGATTGCATATTTTAAAGTAGTGTCAATCTCTTCCCAAATCGGATAAAAGCCTTTATTGTCGATAATATTGCGAGCGATATATGCTTTTATCTGGACATCCATTATTTGACCCGATATTTTCAGCCCCTCCTGATCTGTCTTTACCCCGTTTGCTAAGGCATAGCGGACAAATTGATCAAGGAGTACCTGTTTGTCGAGGTGTTTTTTCATCTGAGCAGCGTCAGAATACTTATTCAGTTCTGATCGGTTATCGCCTGTATATTTAAGTGCGAATCTGTAAATAAGTGATCTTACTTTCAGGAAGTACGGTGAAATACCGGATGTGTCGGCAGCGACAAATTTATCGGGCATTATACCGCCACCACCGTAGACCGTTTTTCCACCGGGTGTTGTAAACTTGAGGGAATCAGAGAAATGTATGCTGTCGGAGACTTCAAATTCACCCCTTTCATAACGGGCATTGAGTTCATGATAATACTCATCATAACCATCTTTGTAGGGTTTCTGAATAGATCTTCCTGTAGGGGTGTAATAACGTGCAATAGTAAGTCTCATTCCTGAACCGTCTGAAAACATAACAGGTTCCTGAACAAGGCCTTTTCCGAATGAACGGCGGCCAATAATTGTTCCACGGTCATTATCCTGAAGAGCTCCAGCAAGAATTTCGCTGGCTGAGGCACTCCATTCGTCAATGAGGACAACAAGTTCTCCGGTTTCAAATTCGCCCTTTCCTGTCGCCCGGGCTTCATTTCTGGGCTGTGAACGACCCATTGTAAATACAATTAGCTGGCCTTCGGTGAGGAACTGGTTGGCTATCTGAATTGCAGCCTCCATAACCCCGCCCGAATTACCCCGAAGGTCGAGGATAAGACTGGTCATTCCCTGCGATTTGAGTTCTCTCAGGCCCTTCATGAATTCATCAAAGGTGGTCATTGCAAAAGTGTTGATCCTTATATACCCGGTAATGTCATTTACCATGTAGTCGACATCAACACTATAAATTGGGATCTTATCGCGGGTAATCTCAAAAGTGATAAGTTCTTTTTGTCCGGCTCTGAGGATTTTTATTTTTACATTGGTTCCCCTGGGTCCTTTGAGCATCCCCATCACCTTTTCGTCGCTAACGTGTTTGCCGGCAACCAGCGAGTCGTTTACATAGAGGATCTTGTCGCCAGGTAAAAGACCCAGCTTTTCCGAGGGCCCGCCGGGAATTGTGCTGATAACAAGGATTGTGTCGGTAAGCATGTTGAACGATATTCCAATACCATCGAAGTTTCCCTGGAGTGGTTCATTTGCCCTTGCAAGGTCTTTTGCCGGAATATAGACCGAGTGTGGATCGAGTTTTTTAAGCATGGCAGGAATGGCAGTCTCAACAAGGTCTGCCCTGTTAACAGAATCAACGTAGTTCGATTCGATAATATTCAGGACACTGTTAAGCTTGTCGTTTCGCGACCGAATGCTTGACTGGTGAGGATTATCGGCCTTCCCCGGTAAATATCTTCCTATAAAAATACCGGCTGCAAGTGCTAAAGCAAGAAATAATGGCAAAAAGACGGTTTTTCCTGTATTATTGTATTTCATATGTTTTTTTTTCTGGATCAATAAACACCAATTCTATTCCGGCCCGCTTAAGCAGATCGAGACCGTCAGTCTTATGGTAACGGTTACAGTATACAACTCTTTTAATGCCTGATTGTATTATTAGTTTTGAACATTCCATGCACGGAGAGGTGGTAACATAGAGGGTAGCATCCTCACTTGAATTATTTGACTTGGCAACTTTTGTAATTGCATTTGCTTCCGCATGAAGAACATATGGCTTGGTTACATTTTCTGCATCCTCACAAACATTTTCGAAACCTGAGGGGGTGCCGTTATAACCATCAGAAATAATCATACGTCCTTTTACAATCAAAGCCCCGACTTGTCTTCTTTTGCAATATGAATTTTGTGCCCAGATGAGTGCCATCTCAAGATAGCGGTTGTCAAATGCTGCCTGTTTGTCCCCATAGGGCTTAGTCAAATCATTCCCAGCCATATTCAATACTTACGGTACCATAAATGAAAGTGCACAAAGGTAAAAAAATTATGGGTTTTTACTAATTAAGAACGGATTAAGAGGTTGAATGTTCATCAACAGGTTTTAACTTATTTTTATTACTTTTCAGAGAGTAAAAACTCATTTGTTCAAAGTTTTTTTCTTAGTTCGGTTTCATAGAGTCTGTAAAATTCATCCCTTATGTCATTTCGGATCCTGTAAAATTCATTAATAACCTCGGTGTAGTTACCTTTGGTTTCTGAAGGATCCTCGAATCCGATATGTAACCTGTGCCTGACTTTAAACAGGAAAACCGGACAAGTCTCATTTGCCCTGTCACAAACTGTTATTACATAATCCCACTCTTCATTTAAATATTGATTAACATTTACAGGATTATTATGACTTATGTCGATCCCTCCTTTTTTCATCACTTCAACCGCCATGGGATTTATCCGCAGGGCAGGCTCGGTACCTGCAGAAAAAACCCTGATCCGTTTGTCGAATGACTGCAGAAAACCATGGGCCATCTGACTTCGGCAACTGTTGCCTGTGCATAAAATTAGTACCTTCATAACTTATCCTTAATTTTGAGATTCATTGGGGGAAGAGAACCGGATGAGAAGAATAACCATTTTATGTGTAGCTACCCAGCTCAATTGCAGCGCTTATCATTGCTTCAATTGTCTCAGGGGAAACATCAGCCTGTAAAATATGTGCAGGAGCCAGCAGGTATCCTCGGTCTTTACCCAAAATTTTCATTCGCTCTTTTATTTCTGATCTTATCCTGAAAATATCTCCTGACGGAAGCAATTCCTGTTGGTCAATACCTCCGAAGAAGGAGATCCTGCTCCCGTATTTATCCTTTAATTCCTGAGGATCTGATCCGGCAACATTTGGCTGTACGGGATTGTAAACATCAACTCCTAATTCTATGAAATCGTCGATAAGCGGAGCCACGGCACCATCGGAGTGCATTATCACAATAAGATCGGGATTTACACTTCTCAGCCGGTTGATCATTCTCTTATGGCGGGGTTTGAACCTCGTCCTCCAGTCGTCGGGCGATATTAGTGTCGATGTCTGACTGCCAAGATCCTCTCCAAGCCATATTGCATCCACACCTGCTTTTACCAGTTGAAGGGCCAGTCC
>Ga0247841_10010533_pt1 | contig 12578 bp, 6 predicted proteins | sample LaCruzMarch2015__2_FD_192410 | JGI IMG/M metagenome (GOLD analysis project Ga0247841, IMG submission 192410) | Freshwater microbial communities from meromictic Lake La Cruz, Castile-La Mancha, Spain - LaCruzMarch2015_18m | ecosystem: Environmental > Aquatic > Freshwater > Lake | place: Spain... | reverse complement strand
TATTGAATTCACCTATCCAGGGGCTGGCAGTTTCCCTGAACGGTATCATATGTAAACTTTTGTACGCGTTGAACGCGGTAAAAGATAAAAAAGAAAAACAATAAAAGGAGGAGTACCATGTCAGATAACAAAAAGATCGAAGAAATGCTCAGCACAGTTGAACAGATGAGTGTTTTAGAGTTGTCAAACCTTGTAAAGGCCCTGGAAGAAAAGTTTGGCGTGACTGCCCAGGCTCCTGTGGCAGTTGCAGCAGCAGGCGCTCCTAGTGCCGGCGCAGCTCCAGTAGAAGAAAAAACAACCTTTACGGTAGTACTTGCTTCGTCCGGAGCCAATAAGATCCAGGTAATCAAGGAAATAAGGACCATAACCAATCTCGGCCTTAAAGAAGCAAAAGACCTTGTCGAAGGCGCGCCCAAAACAGTAAAAGAAGGCGTCTCCAAAGAAGAGGCAGAGGATATAAAAAAGAAACTTGAAGCTCAAGGCGCAAAGGTAGAGCTTAAATAATAATTGCGGAGTAACGCAGAAAATGCGCGGAATCACGCGGAAGCCACAATCTGACTTCCGCGTTGTTCTGCGTAAAATGAGGGCTAAATGGGCAGTCGTAAAAACTTTGCAAGGCTGAAAGAAATAGTAGATATTCCGTATTTACTGGAAATACAGACGGAATCATATAAACAATTTATCCAGGCGGATGTGCCCAAGACTAAGAGAAAGTCAGAAGGCCTGCAGGGGGTGTTCGAAGAGATATTCCCCATAGAAAGTAATGACGCTAATTACAGGCTGGAATTTGTTTCATATGCTCTTGGCAAGCCTAAATATGACAAGCTGGAGTGCCAGAAAAGGGCAGTCAGTTACGCAGCCCCATTAAAGATAAAAATAAGGCTTAAGTCCAAAAAAGATACAAAAGAGCAGGAAGTGTATCTGGGCGATCTGCCTTTAATGACAGAAACAGGCACATTTATCATAAACGGAGACGAGAGGGTCGTGGTCAGTCAGCTGCATCGGTCTCCCGGGGTGTCTTTTGAAGAGGAAATGCACCCGTCAGGCAAGAGGATATATTCCGGAAGAATAATACCGTCCAGAGGCTCATGGCTGGAGTTTGAATTTGATGCGAACGATGTTCTTTATGTATTTATTGACAGGCGTAAAAAAGTCCTGGCAACTATTTTATTGAGGGCTTTGGGATACGAAACAAACGAAGAGATAATGAAGCTTTTCACGGGAGTGGAAAGGGTCAGGCCTCTCAGAAAAGCATCGCTTTTGAAATATACCGGCAGGGTAGTCGTAAGAGATGTAAAGCATCCGGAAACAGGAGAAGTGCTCTTGGCCGGAAACGGTAAATTAGATGAGCAGGTTATAGAAAAACTCTGGGACAGCGGTGTTCGGTATCTGGAAGTATTCAGAGATACCGTACAGGAGATTGCAAATACGCTGGAAAGAGACCATACCAAGACCAGGGAAGAAGCGCTTCTGGATATTTATAAAAAACTGAGACCGGGAGATCCGCTCACATTCGAAAGCGCGAAAAATTTTCTGGATAAATTATTTTTTGATAAACGCAGGTATGATCTTGATAAAGTAGGCCGTTACATTTTAAACAGAAAACTAGGAATGAACCTTTCGTTAGAAAAAAGGGTCCTGGAAAAAGAGACCATAGTAAACGTGGTCAGGTATTTGCTGGATTTAAAGAGCGGGGAAGGCGCGATAGACGATATAGACCATCTGGGCAATCGCAGGGTCAGGACCGTAGGGGAACTCCTCAGCGAGCAGTTCAGGATAGGCCTCGCAAGGATGGAGCGTTTTTGTAAAGACCGCATGGCGATATACGACATCGATACCATGATGCCGTATCATCTGATAAATTCAAAAGTAGTTTCAAGCGTTATAAAAGATTTCTTCGGCAGGAGCCAGCTTTCACAGTTCATGGACCAGACTAATCCGCTGGCTGAGATGACTCATAAAAGAAGGATGAGCGCGTTGGGACCCGGGGGATTATCCAGAGAAAGGGCCGGCTTTGAAGTAAGAGATGTGCATCATTCTCATTACGGAAGGATATGCCCTATTGAGACTCCTGAAGGACCAAACATAGGACTTATATCCTCTCTCAGCACCTACGCAAGAATAAATAAATTAGGTTTCATAGAAACGCCCTACAGGAAGGTTGAGAACGGAAAGGTTACCAACAGGATTGAATACCTTACAGCTGATATTGAAGATAAATACATAGTGGCCCAGGCAAACGCAAAGGTGGATAAAGACGGGCATTTCACGGACGAAAGAGTTGCCTGTAGATTTAAAGGGGATTTTCCGCTTGTTCAGCCTAACAAGATAGATTATATGGACGTGTCTCCCAAACAGCTGGTCAGCATAGCTGCAGGTCTGATACCTTTTCTGGAACATGACGACGCCAACAGGGCTCTCATGGGTTCTAATATGCAGCGCCAGGCAGTCCCGCTCTTATTTACGGAAAGCCCTCTTATAGGCACAGGCATGGAAAAGAAGGTTGCAATGGATTCCGGAGCCGTGGTGGTTGCGAAATCAGACGGCAAGGTAACCAGCGTTCAGTCCGACGAAGTGGTTGTAAATAACAGCATAGTTTATAAATTAAGAAAATTTGCAAGAAGCAACGCTAATACATGCGTGAACCAGAGGCCTTTTGTCAATCTGGGAGATAAAATAAAGACAGGAGACGTGATAGCCGACGGCCCGGCTACAAATGAAGGGGATCTGGCGCTTGGCAGAAACGTCCTCGTGGCTTTTATGCCGTGGCGCGGTTATAACTTTGAAGACGCTATACTTGTAAGCGAAAGGCTTTTAAAGGGAGATATTTACACGTCGATACACATAGAAGAGTTTGAGATAGAAGCGAGAGAGACAAGGCTTGGGAACGAAGAAATCACGCGCGATATACCGAACGTAAGCGAAGAAGCACTTAAGAATTTAGGCGAGGACGGCATAATCAGAGTGGGCGCAGAGATCGGGCCCGGGGATATACTTGCCGGAAAAGTAGCCCCCAAGAGCGAGACAGAGCTTTCTCCTGAAGAAAAATTACTCCGCGCGATTTTTGGAGAAAAAGCCGGAGACGTCAGAGACGCGTCTCTGACAGTGCCTTCAGGCGTAGAAGGAATCGTGGTGGACACGAAGATTTTTTCAAGAAAAGGACCTAAGTCAAAGACAAAAGAAGAGCTTAATGCAGAAAATAAAGAAATAGACAGGATCAGGGAAGAGTACGGAAAACGGATCGAGATCGTAAAAACCGAAAGAGAAGAAAGATTATTTAAAATGGTCTCCGGCGTAAAGTTTTCAGCGCCTTTATTATCGGATGAAACAGGTTCCACCCTGATAGCGGAAGGCAGGCCCGTAAGAAAGAAAGACTTGTCTAAATTCGAAAAATGCGATATCTCTAGCATGAAAATAGAATCAGACCCTGAGTTGGAATTTGAAATCAGGCGTACGCTGATGGTTTATAACGATCAGCTGGAAGAAATACTTTATGAAGAAGAGCATGAGGTGGATAAGATTAAAAGAGGCGATGAGCTGCCTGCAGGTGTTTTAAAGAGGGTGGTTGTTTATATAGCCAGCAAGAAAAAACTTGCTGTCGGGGATAAAATGGCAGGCAGGCATGGAAATAAAGGCGTTATAGCGAAAATCCTTCCTGAAGAAGACATGCCGTTTATGCAGGACGGGACGCCCGTGGAAATAGTTTTGAATCCGCTGGGAGTTCCTTCAAGGATGAACGTAGGCCAGATACTCGAAACACATCTTGGATGGGCTGCGAAAATAATGGGATATAAGGTTGACACGCCCGTATTTGACGGCGCCAAAGAAGAAGAGATTAAGCAGTGCCTTAATCAGGCAAAGATTCCGGAAAATGGCAAGGTAAGGCTTTTTGACGGATTGACGGGCGAGCCTTTCGATCAGAAGGTGACAGTAGGTTTCATATATATGATGAAACTTGCGCATCTTGTAGACGATAAGATGCACGCGCGTTCCATAGGGCCTTATTCATTGGTCACCCAACAGCCGCTCGGAGGAAAGGCTCAGTTCGGAGGCCAGAGATTCGGAGAAATGGAAGTCTGGGCGCTGGAGGCTTACGGCGCAGCTTATACGCTGCAGGAACTTTTGACTGTAAAAAGCGATGACGTGACAGGCAGGACCATGGCGTATGAATCAATAGTAAAAGGCGAGAACCCAATGCATCCCGGGACTCCTGAATCTTTCAACGTTCTTGTAAAAGAACTGCAGAGTCTGGGCCTGGATATAAAGACAGAGTATAAAGACGGCAAGGCCCCTGAGGTAAATCTTTTGTCAGCTCAGGAGTTAAAAGAGAAGCGCAAAAAAGCAAAGAAAGAAAAACGGGAAAAGGCGAGGAAATAAAAATGCTAAACAACCCAATGAATTCTTTTGATTTCATATCCATAAGGATAGCTTCTCCCGACATAATCAGGTCATGGTCAAAGGGCGAGGTCAGAAAGCCGGAAACCATCAATTACAGGACATTGAGGCCTGAAAAGGACGGCCTTTTCTGCGAAAAGATATTCGGGCCTACGCGCGACTGGGAATGCAGCTGCGGAAAATATAAACGTATAAAATATAAAGGCATTGTGTGCGACCGCTGCGGAGTAGAGGTTACGCTTTCCAAGGTAAGGCGGGACAGGATGGGCCATATAGACCTTGCTGCTTCATGTTCGCACGTATGGTTTTTCAAGGCAATGCCAAGCAGGATGGCCCTGGTGCTTAACATGGGCTTGAGAGAACTCGAAAAAGTTTTATATTACGAAGAATATGTCGTGATAGATCCGGGCGATACACCGCTTAAGAAAAAAGAATTATTAACAGAAGATAAATACAGAAAGGCAGTAGAAGAATCCGGCTCCAGGTTCAAGGCTATGATAGGCGCCGAAGGCATAAGAGAACTCCTGAAAGAGATAGACATAGACAAGACAATAGTTGAACTCAAAGCAGATCTCCGCGAACAAAAATCAGAGCAGACCAAGAGAAAGATTTTAAAGAGATTAAAGGCGCTGGAATCATTCAAGAAATCAGGCAATAAGCCCGAGTGGATGATCATGGACGTGATCCCTGTCATACCGCCTGACCTGAGGCCTCTGATACCTCTTGAAGGCGGAAGATTTGCCACAAGCGACCTCAATGATTTATACAGGAGGGTGATTAACAGGAACAACCGCTTGAAAAAACTTTTAGAACTGAAGGCACCGGATATTATTATCAGGAACGAAAAAAGGATGCTGCAGGAAGCTGTTGACGCGCTTTTTGATAATGGCAGGCACGGCAGAGCTGTGCTGGGTCCGGCAAACAGGCCATTGAAATCATTGAGCGATATGCTTAAGGGGAAACAGGGCAGGTTCAGGCAGAATCTTCTGGGAAAACGCGTTGATTATTCCGGCAGAAGCGTAATTGTTGTAGGGCCTGAATTAAAGATATGGGAATGCGGGCTTCCGAAAAAAATGGCCCTTGAATTATTCGAACCTTTTATTATCAAAAAATTGAAAGAAAAAGGTTTCGTGCATACTATAAAAAGCGCAAAGAGGATGGTAGAGAAAGCAAGGTTGGAGGTGTGGGATATATTGGACGAAGTTATAAAAGACCATCCCGTAATGCTGAACAGGGCTCCCACGCTGCATCGTCTGGGCATACAGGCTTTCCAGCCGATTCTTATAGAAGGAAAAGCTATCAGGATACATCCGCTGGTCTGCGCTGCATTCAACGCTGATTTTGACGGAGACCAGATGGCAGTGCATGTGCCTTTATCAATGGAAGCGCAGATGGAATGCAGGCTTATAATGCTTGCGTCCAACAATATATTTTCTCCGTCTGACGGACGCCCTATCGTGACGCCTACGCAGGATATAGTGCTGGGCTCTTATTATCTGACCCAGGAGAGGGCGAAGCTAAAAGGGGAAGGCAGGGTTTTCTCGGATAAAAGCGAGGCAGAGTTTGCTTTTAGTGACAGAGAGATAGAGATGCACGCCAAGATAAAAGTAAGAATCAATAATGAGATAATTAATACCACCGCAGGCAGGATCCTTTTTAACAGCATACTGCCCAAAGGCATGCCTTTTGTGAACGATGCACTGGAAAAGGCAAAGCTCAGCAAAGTGGTTGCTAATTGTTATAAATTATTCGGGCATGATGCAACAGTGAAGGTCCTGGATGATATAAAAAGGATAGGATTTGAGCATGCCACGCTTGCAGGTATTTCCATATCAGTAGATGACCTTGCAATACCCGAAGATAAGAAAAAAGTCATAGCTAACTCAAAGAAAGAAGTCAATGCCGTAGAAGACCAGTACAAAAAAGGTATTATTACGGAACGCGAAAGATACAACAAGATAGTTGATATCTGGACTCACGCGACTGACAAGGTTTCGGATCTTATATTCGAGAACCTGGATCCGTTTAACCCTATATTCATGATGGCTAATTCAGGCGCAAGGGGTTCCAAGCAGCAGATAAGACAGCTGGCCGGCATGCGCGGACTTATGGCAAAACCTTCAGGCGAGATTATAGAAACGCCTATCACTGCGAATTTCAGGGAAGGTTTGACAGTGCTGGAATATTTTATTTCAACTCACGGCGCAAGAAAAGGGTTAGCTGATACAGCCCTTAAGACAGCAGATTCCGGATATCTCACAAGGCGTCTCGTTGACGTAGCGCAGGACGTTATTATTACAGAAGAGGATTGCGGAACAGAGAACGGCATATTGATAAGCGCTATCATAGAGGCAGACGAAGAAGTAGTCTCCTTGAGAGACAGGATAGTGGGCCGCGTCGCAGTTGACAATATAGTGGATATTATTACGGATGAAATTATCGTGGAAGCAGGCAGCGAAATCACAGAAGAAATGGCTGACAGAATTCAGCTGGCAGGCATAGAAAAAATAAGGATAAGAAGCGTACTTACGTGTGAAACAACATATGGCGTGTGTGCAAAGTGCTACGGAACTGATCTTGCCAAGGGCAAGCTAGTGGACCTTGGTACTGCAGTGGGTATTATAGCCGCTCAGTCAATAGGCGAGCCGGGTACGCAGCTTACAATGAGAACGTTCCACATCGGAGGAACAGCTTCAAGGATCATCGAGCAGTCGTTCTTGAAATCAAAGTCCAAAGGTATTGTTAAGTATCACGGCCTGAAAACAGTCAGACAGAAAGAAGGGGATATCGTCGTCCTCAACAGAAACGGCCAGATAAGCATAAACGATGAAAACGGCAGGGAACTTGAAAAACACATGGTTCCTTCAGGGTCTATTCTGTCAATAGAAGACGGTAAAGAAATAGAAAAAGGTATTATATTCGTAAGATGGGATCCTTACACCTCTCCTATCTTAACGGAAGTCAGCGGCAAGATAAGGTACGAGGATATTATAGAAGAAGTTACGATGGCCGAAGAAATAGACGAGGCGACAGGTTTGTCGGAGAGGGTTATAATAGAACAGAAAGGCGAATATCATCCTCAGATAATAATAGAGGACGCCAAGAAAGAAGTATTGGCGATCTATCCGATACCTGCAGGCGCGCATATAGTTCCTCAGGACGGGGCACCTGTGGGCGCAGGAGATTTGATAGCGAAGACTCCCAGGCAGGTTTCTAAAACAAAAGATATCACCGGAGGTTTGCCCAGGGTAGCGGAACTCTTTGAAGCGCGCAGGCCGAAAGATCCCGCTATGATAAGCGAGATAGACGGCATCGTGGAATTTGCGACATCCAAAAAAGGCCAAAGAAGGATTATTGTAAAGTCAGCGTCAGGCATGAAGCGGGAATACATAATTCCTCACGGCAAGCATCTGAATGTTTATAAAGGTGACAGGGTCAGGACCGGAGACCAGCTGGTAGACGGACCTATAAATCCTCAGGATATTCTGAAGGTCAGCGGAGAGAAGAGGCTGCAGGAATACCTGGTAAACGAAGTTCAGGAAGTCTACAGGCTTCAGGGCGTCAGGATAAATGATAAGCACATAGAGATAATAGTGAAGCAGATGCTTAAGAAAATCAGGGTAGAAGAGCCCGGAGATACTGATTTTCTGTCGGGCATGCAGGTTGATAAGCACATATTCCAGGCAGAAAACGAAAAGGCTGTGAAGCAGAAAGGCAAGCCCGCCAGCGCTACTCCTATACTTCTGGGTATAACGAAGGCGTCCTTAAGCACGGAGAGTTTTATATCCGCGGCGAGTTTCCAGGAAACAACCAGGGTATTGGCTGACGCTGCTGCAAGCGGCAAGATAGACGAGCTCAGGGGCTTAAAAGAAAATGTTATAATGGGCCATTTGGTTCCGGCAGGAACCGGATTTAAGAGTCATACGGATATAGAAATGGTTAAAGAAGCGGCTGAAGAAAAAGAAGATACTAAGGACAAAAAAGAGGAATAATATGCCAACTATAAGCCAGTTAATAAGATTCGGCAGGACAGAGAAAAAGAAAAAGACAAAGTCGCCTGCGTTAAGAAGCTGCCCGCAAAAAAGAGGGGTATGTCTTCAGGTAAAAACGCAGACTCCTAAAAAACCCAACTCTGCGTTAAGAAAAGTCGCAAGGGTGAGGCTGACAAACAGCACGGAAGTCACGTCATATATACCCGGTGAGGGCCATAATCTGCAGGAACATTCCATTGTCCTTGTCAGGGGAGGCAGGGTAAAAGATCTTCCCGGAGTCAGGTATCATATAGTGCGAGGCACGTTGGATACGGCAGGCGTCCAGAACAGGAAGCAAAGCCGTTCCAAATACGGCGCAAAACGCCCGAAATAGGAGATTAAATGAGAAGACGAAGAGCTGAAAGAAGAGACGTATTGCCGGATCCTAAATTTAGCAACAAACTTGTCACTAAATTTGTTAATATGATCATGGAAAAAGGTAAGAAGTCTACTGCAGAGCGTATTGTATATAGTGCAATGGATATAATTTCTGAAAAAACCGGAAATAAAAATTCTATAGAAGTCCTGCAGAAGGCATTTGATAATGCAAGGCCGCTTCTGGAAGTAAAACCCAGGAGAGTCGGAGGAGCCACATATCAGGTTCCCATAGAGGTAAAAAGCGACAGGGGCGTGTCTATTGCTATGCGATGGATAAGGGATTTTGCCCGTCAGAAAAAAGGCAGGCCGATGTACGAGAAACTGGCGGAAGAGATAATGGAAGCATATAAAGGCCAGGGTTCGGCTATGAAAAAACGCGAAGATATGCATAAAATGGCAGAGGCGAACAAGGCCTTTGCGCATTATAGATGGTAAAAGGTATTGGTGAAGGATGGGTACGGAAACACAAAAGATAAGTAAAAAATCAATGATAAGAGATATTCCTTTAGAAAAACTCAGGAACATCGGAGTTATAGCTCATATAGATGCCGGTAAGACAACTACTACGGAGAGGATACTTTTCTACACAGGCCGCGTTTATAAAATAGGCAATGTAGACGAGGGCACTGCCACTATGGATTGGATGGAGCAGGAGCAGGAAAGAGGTATTACAATTATGGCGGCAGCCACTACCTGTGACTGGAAAGACTGCAAGATAAACGTCATAGACACCCCAGGACATGTGGATTTTACGGCAGAGGTTGAGAGGTCTTTAAAGGTTCTTGACGGAGCTGTTGTTGTATTCTGCGGAGTAGGCGGGGTGCAGCCTCAGTCAGAGACAGTATGGCGCCAGGCAGATAGCTACATGGTCCCAAGAATAGCTTTTATAAACAAGATGGACCGCACAGGCGCTGATTTTCTCAAGGTTTTTCATGAGATTATCGATAAATTAGGGGCGATTGCGTTTCCTATCCAGCTTCCCATAGGCCATGAAGATAATTTCAGAGGGCTGATAGATTTAATAAATATGAAGGCTTATATATTTGAAGATACCAAGGAGCAGGATAATTTCAGAGAGGAAGAAATACCGTCGGATATGAAGCAAGAGGCGGAAAAATTCAGGCACGGCTTGATTGAGAAACTCGCAGAGCATGACGAAGGATTGATGGATAAATATGTCCATAATCAAAAGGTGTCGATAGAAGAGATAATGGCTGCTTTGAGAAAGGCAGTTATAAAGCATTTGTTTGTGCCTGTATTATGCGGCGCGTCTTTTAAAAATAAGGGTGTTCAGATGCTTTTAGATGCAGTGTGCGATTATCTCCCTTCCCCTTTAGACGTCCTGCCCATAAAAGGCGTAGACCCTAAAACAGATGAAGAGATAGACAGAAAAACAGATGATGACGAGCCGTTCTGCGGGTTATGCTTTAAAATAGTAACAGACCCGTATGTCGGAAGGCTGACATACGTACGCATATATTCCGGAACAATCAAGCCCAGTTCTTATGTTTATAATTCAAGCAAGGATGCGAAAGAAAGGCTTGCCAAGATAGTGCGCATGCACGCTAATAAACAGGAAATAGTGGAAGAGGCAGGCGCAGGCGATATAGTGGGAGTCGTAGGCCTTAAAAATTCAAAAACAGGAGATACTCTTTGCGCTGAAGACTATCCTATTATTCTAGAAAAGATACATTTCCCGGAGCCTGTTGTCTCAATGGCGATAGAGCCTGCCACTAAAATGGACCAGGATAAACTCGGCATGGCTTTGAATAAATTACAGGAAGAGGATCCTACTTTCAGGGTTCATTATAATGCAGAGACGGGACAGACTATTATATCGGGAATGGGAGAGTTGCATCTGGAAATTATTATAGACAGATTATTGAGAGAATTCAAAGTCACGGCTAAGACAGGCGCTCCGCAGGTAGCTTATAAAGAAATGCCGAGCGAGGAAGTAAGATCCGTCGGTAAATTCATACAGCAGACAGGCGGACACGGTCAGTACGGGCATGTTGTGATTATCATAAAACCCGGGGAACAGGATACCGGGGTAGAGTTTAAAAATAAGATTGTGGGCGGGGCAATACCTAAAGAATATATTTCTGCCGTAGAGGACGGGATAGATATGGCATCTAAGACAGGGGTTCTTGCGGGATATCCCGTGATAGATACAAGCGTGACTCTTATCGACGGATCGTATCACGAAGTCGATTCAAGCGAGCTGGCTTTTAAAATGGCAGCTTCTATAGCCCTCGGCGACGGATTGAGAAAAGCAAAATGCAAGTTGATGGAGCCTATAATGAACCTTGAAGTATTGTTCCCGGAAGATTATACCGGGGATGTCATAGGAGACCTCAATTCCAGGAGATGCAGGATAAGGGAAATCACGCAAAAGGGCAAGACGAAAATCGTAAAAGGCGATGTGCCTCTTGCAGAGATGTTTGGTTACGCAACAAGCATAAGAAGCTTGACACAAGGCAGGGCTTCGTATACAATGGAACCTTCTCATTATTCGGAAGTTCCTGGAAATATAGCAGAAAAGATAATAGGGAAATAATAACAGGGAGGATTAATATAATGGCAAAGGAAAAATTCGAACGTAAAAAACCACATGTAAATATAGGCACTATAGGGCATGTAGACCACGGCAAGACCACTCTTACAAGCTCTATCACGAAGGTTCTTTCCGCCCGCGGCTTAGCCCAGGCGAAGAACTACGATGAAATCGATAACGCCCCTGAAGAAAAAGAACGCGGCGTCACGATAAACGTTCATCACGCAGAGTATGAGACGGAAAGCCGGCATTACGCCCACGTTGACTGCCCAGGCCATGCTGATTATATAAAGAACATGATCACGGGTTCTGCCCAGATGGACGGGGCAATACTCGTAGTCTCTGCAGTAGACGGCCCGATGCCTCAGACAAGAGAACATATTCTCTTGGCCCGCCAGGTAGGCGTGCCTTCAATAGTCGTAGCCCTGAACAAGGTTGATGCAGTCGATGATCCTGAACTATTAGACCTCGTAGAGCTCGAAGTAAGAGACCTCCTCAAAAAATACGAATATCCGGGAGACAAGCTCCCGATAGTAAGAGTCTCAGCCCTGAACGCAATGAACTGCGGCTGCGGCAAAGATGAATGCAAATCCTGCGGTCCTATCTTAAATCTCATGAAACAAGTCGATAGCTACATACCTCTTCCAAAACGCGATGTTGAAAAGCCGTTCCTGATGGCAGTTGAGGACGTATTCAGTATTACAGGCCGCGGAACAGTCGCAACAGGCCGTATTGAAAGAGGCATCGTAAAGATAGGAGAAGAAGTAGATATCGTAGGTTTAACTGAAAAGCCCAAAAAGACCGTTGTAACAGGCATAGAGATGTTCAGAAAGCTTTTAGACGAAGGACAGGCCGGAGACAACGTCGGAGTCCTCTTAAGAGGCATAGAAAAAGCTGACATCGAGCGCGGACAGGTACTTGCAAAGCCCGGCTCAATCACCCCTCACACAAAATTCAAAGCAAAAGTATATATCTTAAATAAAGAAGAAGGCGGACGCCATACACCGTTTTTCAACGGTTACCGCCCGCAGTTCTACTTCAGGACCACTGATGTCACAGGCATCGCAAAGCTCCCTCAGGGCGTTGAAATGGTCATGCCGGGAGACAACGTAGACCTGGAAGGAGAACTTATTATCCCCATAGCCATGGAAAAAGAGCTGCGCTTTGCAATACGTGAAGGCGGCCATACAGTAGGCGCAGGGGTTGTATCGGAGATAATA
>Ga0247841_10010532_pt1 | contig 12578 bp, 5 predicted proteins | sample LaCruzMarch2015__2_FD_192410 | JGI IMG/M metagenome (GOLD analysis project Ga0247841, IMG submission 192410) | Freshwater microbial communities from meromictic Lake La Cruz, Castile-La Mancha, Spain - LaCruzMarch2015_18m | ecosystem: Environmental > Aquatic > Freshwater > Lake | place: Spain... | reverse complement strand
CGGAGCGCCTGCCAGGTACCCCCCTCCCCAAAAAATCCGTGGGGGGGTAGGGTCTCGCAGCTAAAATGGAACAAACGAAAAATGTGCTCTCCGACGTGAAACCCTGCCCGGAAAATGGGATATACTCCCGCCTTGGGGTACCTTCGCGGGGGGTCACCCTTCATGCCAATTGGCGGGAAGGGGGAGGGGTACCCGCCCGGCTCAAGAAGAAGACATGCACTCCCCCTCTTCTCAGAATGATGGGGTTACACATTTATGGCATGTGAAGGGGGTGCCACCGTGATCCCGTGGGTGGGGGTACCCCTTCAGGTACGTTGGAGGGGGGACACACTCTTTCCTGGAAGGGGAGTAGGTGCGTGCTCTTTCTATGAGTTCAACCTGTAACCCGTCGTTATGAATGCGTGGAGGTATGGCGACCCATGATACCCGTGTATCAAACCTGTCAATGTTAATGTTTGCTTATACAAAGAGGGTAGAGATATTTTATACACCCAATCGGGTATAAACCCATCTGAATTTATCCGGGCATCGCTTGAACCCCCCTCCAAGCCTCTGACGTTCCTTGAGTTGATAACTACTCCCTCTGATATTAATCGTTGTACAATGATGGAGAATCCGGTCGAGAACCGCCGAAGCGATTATCGGATCTCCGAAGATCTCCCCCCAATCTCCGTACGACTTGTTCGACGTGAAAACTATCGATCTTTCCCGACAAAAAAGGGAACGAGAAACGGATCAGAGTTGTGTGATCTTTCCTTCACCGTTGTATGCAATTCTAAAAATGACACAGGAATCATAAAATTGGATCCGATCAAGTCAGCGGGATGCAATAATCTCTGCCGGAGTACATCGCGTTATATCGGTTCGGTCAAAATCCTTATCAAAACTTACGAGGGCGATCTGGTACTTACGGGCAACCGAGTACTGGTACGCATCGTCAAAATCAATCCTGAATTTTTTGGCGATATAATGCAACTCACGAACGTCATCCTGATTAAGTGACAAGATCCGGATATCCCCTTCACCAAGGATGTCTGTCATGAACCGGATAAAGAGATCATACTGGTGTTCGCGAAAGAGAAGCACTCCGATTGAGTGAAGAGAAAAGTCACTGATACAGAGCAAGGCAGGATCTGACTTTGTAAGAAATTCACGGGCAGCACCGGCTTCTAAACGGTTTAATAGAAGTTCAAGAAAAATATTGGTATCCACGAGATACATCAGATGCGCCACTTGGAGATATCATGCTGGAGATTAACAGATGTAGTGGTTTCTGCGAGATATGCGAGCCCCCCAGCCCAGTCAAGCTTCAGGTGCCGCATTTCCCCGACCTTTGTCCGGTGTGCAAGGCGCAGAACGTAGTCGATCACCTCTTTTTGTAATTCCGGGGGCAATTCGCGGACGATTGGGTCAATCACATCAATTGATTGCATTTTTCTGTTCCTCGTGATCTGATAATATCTAGTATGCATATTACGATTATAAAGACACCTAAAAAGATATCTGGGCACGACACCATGTGACAACAGAACACCAAAAATCTCTCTCCAGTAAAAAGGTTCAATCGTTCAACAACATTCCTTGTCTAAAAAAAATATTGTGGAGATGTTTGGATTCCAGATGCCGGATGCGCCATCTGATCCTGACACTATCATTCATTAATTTTGAATCATCTGCGTTTTTTGGGATCTTCCCTCAAAAACGGGAGGGGGGTCAGTTTAAGCAGAGGGATCCGGCACCCCCACCCAACCTACCCAAAGGTATACCCCTGCCCGATTGCCGTTTGTGACCATGATCAAAAAACCGTCTCCGGCGTGAAGCAGACCCGGAAAATGGGGGGGGTCCCCCTTTGGGTGGCGTGGGGGGGGCATGTGCGCGCTCTGGTATGAAGGTATACGATAGCATTGGCGTTGACACCTGCACTATGCACCTGCCTGAATCCCCGACTGCTCCTTTGTTGTCAGGTATCCAGGTAAAAAAAGGAGAAGAAGAGATCACAGGTCCGGTATCTTCTTGACGAAGTACCATGCGATCTTCGCGGCATCCCCGATATCGACAACCCCATTGTTGTTGAAGTCCGCATCGGGAATGAGTTCATATGTCCGTCCGACTACCATCCACGCGACCCGTGAGACATCCCCGGTATCGACATAGCCGTTGCCGTTGAAATCCCCTTTCATCGTAACGCGGAAATTACCCTGAATGACCGCGAAACTCTTGTTGGTAAAGGTGGCATCCGTCCACTCCGCTCTTGAGGCGGCAAGCACGGTCGTTGCATTGGTGGCTCCTATTGCACGGAAGGTGAGATCGACAATGCCGGATGACCCCGATATCGTGACGGGATCCGTCATCGTGATGGCAATTTTCACCATGCCGGTGGTGTTATCAATAGTGGTATAGAGGGAGGCGCCTGAGAGGGTGTTGTTCAGCGAGATGTCGGTGATATACATCACAGCCGGGTCATACTGCAGGTTCACGCCGATCCCTGCTGCCTGCGAGAGATTCATTACCTGCACGATCCCCTTACGGGATGATCCCGGAGGCTGGACGCTCGATGGCACGTAGAGAGTTGGACCGCTGGGGAACGGAATCTCGGATCTCAACAGTTTGATCGATGCGATCTGTTTCACCGTTAGTCCCCCGGTGATGTTCTTACCTGCCATGCGCAGCGGGAAGTTCTCATCCGTCCCGGCAAACGCAGTGCCATTCAGCGAATTGGCAACGATATAGTTTGAGGTGCGGATCATCAGCCGGCTGTCGACGGTCGCATTATACCCGTCTTTTGCGGTGATAACAACCGAATACCCCGCGAGGGCTTTTGAATCATTGAACGACTTGCTGGAATGCTGATCCGCATCATCCACATACCCGGCAAGGAACCACAACGGAATACCTGCCCAGACCCGTCCCTTGCTGTCCGTGTAACTCGCTTCATGCTCAGCCCCGAACTGGCAGGCAAGAGCCTGGTCGAAGTAATTCTTCGAGATGTTTGCCGAGAGTCCCCCGATATCCCGCCCGTCAAGCATGAGCGTCCAGTCTGCCGCTGGTTCGGAATAGACCTTGATCGTCCTCACGAGTTTGCCTGAGAGCCCGGCGCAGGATGGGTACTTGGTGCCCGCATCGAAGTAGTAATGCCAGTAGGTCTCAGGAAGCGTCTCGTGCATATCCCATTGTCCGTACACATGGTCTCCACCAGGTGTGAAGTAGAGCCGGTACGCGTCAGCGTATGCCGGAACCCTGCTGCCATCCGACCACCAGGAGAGGATTGCATCCCCCTGCCGGGTCTGGACTGCCGGGTTGGTATAGATCGAATTATAGGGGAGCGTGGTCTCGTAGTTGTCACTTGCAATGAGCTTGACATCGGTGCCAGACCCCATGCCGCCGACGAGTTCAACGAGATCTTTTATCTTTGTACCTTTCACCGCATTCGAGATCTTGTATCCTCCCGGATACGTCTCGTTTGCGTCCCAGACATCAGCCGGGTTGCCGGTGATCGCCTCGAACTTGTACACGGTTGTCCCATCGCCGATCACTGCCAGGTGCTGCTCCATCCAGGTGGCATTGACCGTGACTTCCGACAGGATGGTGGTCTGATCGGACGCATACTTGATGACGCGGAGTTGCGGCTCTGCGACCGGTGTCGAAAAGTCAGTCAGTTCGATTTTAACAATATTTCCGACACTGCTGCTGGTCGGTACACCGGCACCAACAAGGCGGAGCGGATAGGGCGGGTGAGCGCCTTCCTTTGAGAGCGGGGTGCCGTTTATCCGGTTTGCTACAAGGAAGTTGTTCGTTTTGCCAATTTCCGTGCTGGTGAACTCCTTGCTGTACCCGTCACCGGCAGTCACAATGACCTTGTACCCGGCAGTTGCCAGGGCGTCATTGAACCCGTTCTGCCCGTGGGGGATCCGGTCATCGACCCACCCCATCAACCGCCAGAGCGGGACACCCGTCCAGACATTCCCGTTTGCGTCAGTATAGGTTGCTTCGTGACAGGTCGCCCAGTACTCGAACTCTGTCTGCGGGATTACCGCCCCGATGGCACCCTGGAGGGAGAGGTTCCAGTCTCCCGGGGTGAACGGGGTGGGTATCCCTTCAAGGGAGATCCGTGAGATGTTTCCTACCTTTTGTTTTCCGCTGGTGATCATCGGTCCGACCAGTTTCAACGGGTACGCACTCCCGGTAAGCGGAGTGCCATTTGCCGTGTTTGCGACGATGTAACTGTTGTTGTGGGCGATAGCCGCACTGGCAAAGGTCGTGTTGAACCCGTCCCCTGCACTCACCCGGACGGTATAACCCTCTGTTGCCAGGGTATCATTGAATGTCCAGTGACTGGTGGTCTCGATATCATCAACGGCACCAACGAGATCCCAGAGCGGGACGCCCGTCCAGACGGTTCCGGAGGTATCCGTATAGGTGACATTGTGGTGACAGACGATCCCCTGTTCGAAATACTGCTGGGAGATGGTATCTGTTATCTCGCCGTCCATGTGTAATGTCCAGCCCTTTGACGGGGTTGGCAGACCGACAAGTTCTATCTCTTTTATTGATCCCACCAGTTTCCCTGCGGAGATGTTCACACCAATCATCTGTAGCGGGTAGCAGGGTTTTGTCGTATTGATCCGGAACTCCGGAAGCGGTTGTCCGTTGAGCAGGTTGGCGACGATATACCCGTTGCTGTGCGCAATATCGTCACTTTCGAAGTTGATGGCATAGCCGTCGGATCCCGTGACCTTGATGGAATAGCCCTGCGCTGCAATGGAGTCATTGAAGTTGTAGTGCAATGGACCGACATCGGGATTATCATCAACGATTCCAACAAGGAACCAGAGAGGGATACCTGACCAGACATTGCCATCCGCATCAGTATAATTTACCATGTGCCCGGAGTTTGAACAGGCAAGGGCGCTCTCGAAATAACTCTTCGTGATCGTATCGGAACGGGCACCTTTTAAGGAGAGTGACCAGTCCGGTGCCGGAGGCGTTCCCCCAATCTGCACCTTCATCTTCAGAACGGCTGTCGCATTCGCTGGCGTAACGGGTTTAGGACCATAATAGAAGTTAACCTGGTCCCCGTTTGCAAGACCTTTCAGGTTGAGTCCGTCGGTGGCGGGACTGCCGTAGTCGTCAAGAGTTACACCGTTGACCTGGCAGATCCAGGTTAGTCCGGCAGACTTGTTGTAGAGATAGTTCCCGATGCCATCGAGCATGAGAATGCCTTTTGTCGCGAAACTCTTGTCGGTGATGTTTGAGGGGAGTGCTACGGTCTTTGTTGCGTTACTGAGTGCACCGAGGGGTGTGGTCGCGTTGACCTGGTAGGTAGTCCCGGTGTTGTAGGCTGTGACGCTGACATTGCTATTCGCCGCGAGGTAAACCGTACCGTTAAAGAGGGTGTCAACAACCGGACCCGGTGCCGGGATGTTCACCTTGATCTTCAGGACTGCTGTCGCATTGACGGGCGTCACGGGTTTTGTGCCATAATAGAAGTTGACCTGGTCCCCGTTTGCAAGACCTTTCAGGTTCAGACCGTCAGTAGCGGGACTGCCGTAATCATCAAGGGTCACGCCGTTGACCTGGCAGATCCAGGTGCGCCCGGCAGCCTTGTTGTAGAGATAGTTCCCGATACCGTCGACCATAAGAACGCCTTTTGTCGCGAAACTCTTGTCGGTGATGTTTGAGGGGAGTCCAACCGTCTTTATGGCTCTATCCATTGCACCGAGGGGTGTGGTCGCGTTGATCGTGTAGGAAGTTCCGGTGTTGTAGGCAGTGACGTTCACTTTCTCCATAGATCTCAGGGATACGGTGCCATCGAACAGGATATCCGGTTGAACCGGGGGGGCTTGGTTGCTGTAGATGAAGATCCGGTTCACATACTGGGCTGATAGACCGGTGGTGGTCGGGTAGTTTTCAGTGCCCTGTATATAATAGTAATAATACGCCGGGTCCGCTGCTTGGCGCCAGTCATTGTTGCCGAAGGCATGAATGCCCCATGGGTTGACTGAAGTGTCAGCAAACCATACGAGGCGCATCCCTTCGGCATAGCCGGTATCTGGGTATTTGCCGTCTTTATACCAGCAGATACCCAGAGGTCCTTCGCGGGAGGAGTAATCGTAGACATTCTTGTAGGCGACCCACTTGGTAAATCCGTCAGAGGAGAGGATTTTCACCCGTTCCCCGGAGGACATCCCACCGACGAGGTTGCAGAGGTCTTTAAGGTTGGTCCCCTTTACCGCGCCCATGTCTTTTTCCTGGACGTTGGTGTCCTCCGTCACGTTCCACCTGAGTTCCTGTTCATTGGTCTCATTTGTGGCATCGTCCACAAAGACCGGACCCTGGTGGTAATAATGGGTCGTTCCGTCGCCGAGAACCGGCAAATTCGCCTGCATCCAGGTATAATTTACCGTCGTCTGGTTCAGGATAGTCGTGTTGTCGTTTGCATACTTTACAATCTGTACCTCTGTGGTCGCAGCAGAGACTGGCACCATGGCACAGGCTCCTGCAACAAGCAGGATAAGAATAATGAGGATTGCTTTCTGTCTGAAGTGCATTGGATCACCAAACCCGAGCATCGGAAAACATCCGTACTCCGGCACGTTTGATAATCAATGAGTTGACGTTTTATAACATATACATTCTGATTTTAAAAATGGTTAATTTCTTATGATTACCACCGGGGATGTTTTTTGGTATATCACGTGTTATTCCAGCAAAAGGGATCTGCTGCCTGCGAAGGATTCACACCAGGAAAATCCCGTAAACCCGCGCAGGTCCGGGAGTTTTTGCGCGCTTTATTTCGGAATCGATCCGGAGACTTCCCGGTTATCGTCGATATCCGGCACCATCCGGGCACCGATCCTGTTCCCGTTGCCCCTGTATTGGCATCAGGGTGCCGGCAGGTTTCTGTCCGCGCGTTTCGGTTAACCGGAGATCCCGGCTATGTGGGCACCGAGGAACCGGCAGACTTCCGCGTTCATTCGTTTGGCAGCGGGTATCGTATCAGTCTTTGGGAAACCCGTTCAGGTCGACCGTGATGTTCGTGAATGCCAGGGCATTGATCGTCACGTCGGGGAATTTTTTTGTCACGTTCCGACCTGTCACGGTGACCGAATGAGCACCTGTCGGCAGGGATTTGAACAGAGCCGGTGTGACTTCCCCGGTGGAGAGCCCGTCGACCGATACATCTGCCCCTTCGGGAACACTGTCCACGTACATAAACCCGTTGGGGTATTCCTCCAGAGTGAAATCAACGGAGGTTTCCGGGATGGACACGGATCGCCGGGGCAGGTTGATCAGCCTCTGCTGGGGCAGGTACCCGGGTTTCCAGACAAGGATCCGGTGGGAACCATCCGAGATATTGCCGAATTCATAGGGTGTAAAAAGACCGGTCCTGAACCCATCGATGAACACTTCAGCGCCGTGTGGGTCTGAGTCCACCGCGATGCGAAGGTTCTGGGCATCACGGGTCTTGAACTGGAAATAGCGATCCTCATCGAGAGTGATCGGGAGGGGATACGAGATGAATGAGTCATTGTTGTGCAGGGTTATAAATGAATCAAAATATCCGGCTCGTGCCTGTGCCGGAATCGTCATATTGAAGGGATAGCCATTGACCGTAAACGCCGTTCCCCGGTACTGGGACGAATCAACGATCATCTCGTGTAACGGAGTATACCCGATCCCGTTGATATCCACAGGAATGACGACCTCCGGGAACACAATGACCTCCTGCTCTTCAAACGCAAACTCAGTTCCTCCTTTTCCATTGGTTTCACGCCGATCAAACGCCACCCTGATCGTATGCACTCCCGGTATCAGTCCCATGATCACTGACGGCGCTGTTCTGCCCGTGTTGACTCCGTCAATAAAGATGATCGCGCCACCGGGGCGGGAGTTGACATACAGCCCTCCGTACCGGATCCCGTCCGGATCCGGGAGATCTTCGGTCAGGCGTCCCTTGGTGGAATGTACCGGGGCATACAGAACCGTCCGGATCGTGGTGGAATTCCCGGCGGGAATGGTCGTCTCTGCCGGAACGAACCCATCGAGTTCAAACCGGACCGTGTGCCGGGTGCCCGGATCGAGTTCGATCGTGTGGGGGGTGATCTTTCCCAGGTACGCTCCATCGAGATAGACCAGCGCTCCCTCCGGATCTGTTTCGAGCGTGACCCGGCGCAGGGTGTTGTTGTTGCCCGTCGGGGAGGATACTCCGGCACCGGGGACTTGTGCTGCCTTCGCAGCCCCGGAACTATTCACTTTCAGCGGGGGAGGGGACGTCCCGTTCTCCTGCCGGGTTACCACAAGAATTGCATTCCGGTTCACCAGGTAATCCGCCTCCTGTGTCCGGATAGAACTTTTAATGGACAGGGCATTTCCGGTCTCGTTCAGGTATTGCATCGCCGGCAACCGGGTGATATTTCCCACGCCGCTGTGATCGAACAGGTTGATCCATGTGCCTTTATTGAAGGAGACTGTATGTTCCGTGGTATTGTCCCGGTCATACCCGGTCGAGACGATATACAGGGATGCATTCTGTGCCAGGCTCATGTTCACGATCCCGGTAAACGAAAATGTGGTCGTACAGTCGCCGGGAAACAACCCCTTTTCGGGCAGGCTCGATATGACATCGCAGCCTTCATCGATCCAGAATCTCGTGACCGGTCCGGTCTTGTTCTCGTATGCGGTCACCAGCACGACGCCGTCAACCGTGAAGATCGCCTGTTCATGGTCCATGTTCCTGACAGAGACGATATTGGTATCATTTCCCTTCAACCGGTCACGGATATCATACGCGTACGTGGCTGCGACATACTTGTGATCGTCCCCATCAGTATCGATGTACTCCTGGTCTTTTTCGATCCGGTCCCCGTTCAGGGTGACATACAGGGAGGGGATGACCCCATGATCAGTCAGGATGCCTTTACTCTTTGAGATAAAAAGATACAAGCGGGCTAGAGTGACATTGGCGTTGGGGGGCAGATCAACCGGGATCGGGTAGTTCCCCACGCGGGTACTCACCTCCACCGGTGTGCTGTTCGGTGCAGTGAACAGACGCAGGGTTCCATTCAGAGTTGCCATGGAGAAGGAACTTAGTTTCTTTCCCCGGTACCCGTACAACAACGGGTTTTCTGGCGGTGCTGCGCCGGATGCGGGCAGGATCTGATCCCCACCCCCACCGGATGAGGCGGGTGTTGTGCCCCCTGCGGGTTTGGTACTGTAGATCAGCACCTCTGACACATACTTTATTGATAGTCCGGTGGTAGTCGGGTATTTTTCACCGCCGCTCTGGTAATAGTACCAGGCAGTTGGATCTGCGGATTCATGCCAGTCAAAGTTCCCAAACGCATGAATGCCCCAGGGATTGACCGATGTGTCGGCAAAAAAAACGATCCGCATACCATCCGCATACCCGGAGTCCGGATACGGTCCGGTACAGGTCGAGAACGTGCTGTCAACGCAGTACCAGGTGACGACGACCGGTCCCTGGCGGGCAGATGGGGTATAGATATTCTTATAGGCAAACTCCTTTGTCATACCATCTGATGACCTGATAACAAGGGTATCCCCCGGTGCCATACCGCCAACGAGGCTGCAAAGGTCTTTTACATTCGTTCCCTTGACCGCGCCCATATCCTTCTCCTGCACATTGGTATCCTCCTTGGAGTTCCAGCGGAGCGTTTCTTGTACCGTTGGATTCAGATCATCGACAAAGACCGGTCCCTGGTGGAAGTAATGGGTGATGCCATCGCCCTCCACGGGCAGTGTGTCCCGCATCTGCTGGTAGGTCAGGGTCTGTTCGGCAAGGACCGTCGACCGGTCATTGGCGTACTTCACGACATGGATCTGCGTTGTTGCGGCAAGGGTGGGCAGAACCAGGAGCGCGATCACTCCAAGAATAATGATGAAAATCCCCCGGTGCTGTTGTAACACGATCATATAATCTCTCATGTGTTCCGATTTTACGTTTTGGCTGTGTTGGAATTTGATTAAAAGTTACTTGGAGGGCTAGTTATAAACATGTTATCATATTATTTTTGTCAACTAAAACATGTTAATACCTATCGCATCCCGTCGATCAGCATCAAAATTGCGTCCACACTCCCCCATATATGCAGCATTACCGTGAACAATAGCCATCGGGAAATATTTGTGGGGATCTTTCCCACTTCATATTATCCAGTCCATTTGCCGGTTACTGGTGTATCGCCTACCTGACCAAACGTGAAGGCATTGACTGTTCCACCCCCTGGGGTGTTGCTGGACGCAAGGTAAAATGTATCATCGCGATACACTCCTACCTCATTTATGCGGTCTCCGTTCCAGTCACCGGTTACTGGTGTATCGCCTACCAGACCAAACGTGAAGGCATTGACTGTTCCACCACTTGGAGTGTTGCTGGACGCAAGGTAGAATGTACCCTTGCGATACACCCCAACTACGTCCTTGTTTTCGTTGTTCCAGACAACGGGTGTATCTCCCGCGAGACCAAAGGAAAACGTGTTGTCTGCATTACCGGCACTATTGCTATCCCTGAGGAAGAACACTCCGTTGCGGAACACCCCTGCGGTGGTAGTGCCATCTCCGTTCCAGTCCCCAACTACCGGTGTATCTCCCGGGAGACCAAAGGAAAACGTGTTGTCTGCATTACCGGCACTATTGCTATTCCTGAAGAAGAACACTCCGTTGCGGAACACCCCTGCGGTGGTAGTGCCATCTCCGTTCCAGTCCCCAACTACCGGTGTATCCCCTGTGAGACCAAAAGAAAACATGTTGTCTGCATTACCGGCACTATTGCTATTCCTGAAGAAGAACATTCCGTTGCGGTAGATGCCTGACGTGGATATTGATGCCGGGGGTGCAGACACGGCGATATAATTCACCCGTGTGGAAGTATTGCTTCCTGCAGAGTTCGTCGCAGTTAGTGAGACGGTGTAGTGACCTTCGTTCATATAGATATGCACCGGGTTTTTGACGAGGCTATAATTCCCGTCCCCGAATGACCAGTTCCAGCTTGTCGGTGTATTGGTCGAGTTGTCCGTGAATATCACGGTTAATGGTGCTGTGCCGGAAGTGGGAGTTCCCCCGAAGTTGACGACAGGAGTTACTATACCAGAACCGACTGTGATGTAATTCGTCTTTGTCGTAGTGTTGCTTCCTGCAGAGTTCGTCGCAGTTAGTGAGACGGTGTAGTGACCTTCGTTCATATAGATATGCAACGGGTTTTTGACGAGGCTATAATTCCCGTCACCAAACGACCAGTTCCAGTTTGTTGGCGTATTGGTCGACTTGTCGGTGAATGTCACGGTTACAGGTGCTGTACCGGAAGTGGGAGTTCCCTCAAAGTTGACTACGGGGATAAGTGTTGGGGTAGGCGCCGGTATATTGTTGGTTACCGTTTGAGGGATGAAACTCGCCAGTATCCCCCCGTCAGAGGCTACTATGTTGCCCTCCGTGTAATTGACCGTAACAATATCTCCATGTGAAATCGCTATTCCCGATGTCTTCAGATCAATTTTCGTAGTGTCCGTGTTGAGTGTTGCCGCACTGAATGTCTGATCGGTTCCACTACCAATTTTGTATTTGAATTGATCAGCTTTACCCGTAGGATCTGCCATATCCCTGCTGAACGTGATGGTGATGGTTGTGCCGGCAGTATTTGTTGTCGCAGAGACGAATGTTGGTGCCGGAGCAATTACGGAGCGGTTGATGATGACCGTTTCGAATACCGTGCCTGCAGGGTAGATTGTAGTCAGGGACTTGAGATCGGAAGAGACGTCAGCGACCCGGATCATTTGTGCGGTCGCGGTTCCAGCCACCGGATCAACGGTGACTTTGATGTAGCCGAGCGCGTATTCCAGGCTCTTTAGTGAACCGGGTGCACGGGGACTCGCGAGATTGTAGGATGGACCACCCCCGATCCCGGCAACGAAGTAACTGGTGTCATTGACAAGGAACCGTTCGTAGGCGTGGACGTGCCCGTTGAAGACTGCCGCGACGTTAAACCGGTTGAGGATCCCTTCCCAGGCTTCCCGGAGGTTCGTCCATCCTCCAAAATGCTTGGTCTCTGAGGTGTAGAGCGGGTGGTGGAACGAGACAAACTTAAACTGCTTGTCTGCCTTGAGGTCGTTTGCCAGCCAGGCGCTCTGTACCGGGAGATCAGACCATGCATAGTCATTGCTGTCAAGAACGGAAATGTGCGAATCAGCGCAGTCGAACGAGTAATACTCACCTACCCCGTATGCCTGGTAATAGTTGGTATTGTTGGCATCATGGTTGCCGAGCGCCGGATAGACGGTGGTATTTGCCATCATCATCTTCCCGGCTGCGAAGTACCGGTCCCAGTTGGAGAGGTTGGCTGCATCGTTCACGAGATCGCCGGAGTTCAGGACAAACGCAACGTCCGGTTCCAGTGCGATCCGGTCGGCGACAAGTTTGTGCCGTTCCAGCTGGCTGAAGGTGGGCAACTGATCCTGTGTGTCGCTGTACATGACAAACGTAAAGGTGCCGTGCTCCGGGAAGGTGGAGAAGGTGAGGTCGTGTGTGGCGATGCCATCGTACACGACCCGGTAGTGGTAGCGTGT
>Ga0247841_10010531_pt1 | contig 12579 bp, 10 predicted proteins | sample LaCruzMarch2015__2_FD_192410 | JGI IMG/M metagenome (GOLD analysis project Ga0247841, IMG submission 192410) | Freshwater microbial communities from meromictic Lake La Cruz, Castile-La Mancha, Spain - LaCruzMarch2015_18m | ecosystem: Environmental > Aquatic > Freshwater > Lake | place: Spain... | reverse complement strand
ATGGTACTGCGTTTGTGGGAGAGTAGGTAGTCGCCCAACTTAAAAATGAGCCCTTCAGGAAACTGAGGGGCTTTTTTTTGTCTGGACTCCCGACCCCATGCCTGCGAACCTGATTCTTTTATTCCCGGCCACTCTAATGATATAAAAAAGAGGTATTTCACTGATAATAATAAAAGACAGAATTTTAATAGTCCCGGATTCAAGGTGTATTGAACCATGCTTATCATCAAAAAATCAGATTGTTATTATACAGATTTGTTTGATTATTTTGCAATTCCTGAAGACTCTCTTGTTGCTATAAGTGGTTTCTGCAGCAAATATGATATGATAGCTGTAGTGTTAACTTTATCTAAGAAAAGAATGTTACAGATCTTTGTAACCTCTGCAATTATATATTATCAAAAGCTTAACAAATTATTACTTTTATGAATTACATATCAGATTAGCTTTGCCAGACCAAATTACCTGCTGTCTTGTTGGGTTATACAGATTAGGTTATAACCAGATTGGTAAGTATTTAAGACATTCAGTTATAAAGATTCAAATCCCCGAACATGTAATGAATCGACAATTCTTCTTTTAAATTATTTTAAACAACTTATATCCAGGATAATGAGTCTAATCACATCAGAGGAACTTCTGAAAGCTACAAGCATAAAAATACCGGGAGGAATATTTGTAGCCAGGGCCCTGATGCAAATCTTTCGTTATAACAGACTAAACGAAACTTATGAATCAGCTTATGATAAAGATCCGGTTGCTTTTGTGGATTCAGTCTTAAAACATCTGGATGTTGGTTTTGAAGTATCTGAATCCGATCTGGCGAAATTGCCGGCGACAGGACCCGCAATAATAATCTCAAACCATCCATTTGGAGGAATCGACTCACTGATCCTGCTTAAGATTTTGTTTTCAAGGAGAAAGGATATTAAGATAATGGGTAACTTCCTTCTGCATAAAATCGATCCTCTTAAAAATTATATCCTGCCTGTTAATCCGTTTGAATTGAGGAAAGAAGCAAAATCATCTTTCTCAGGACTCAAAGCAGGATTATCATTTCTTGATGAGAATCATGTGGTAGCGCTGTTTCCGGCTGGTGAGGTTTCTACTTACCAGACAGAATCAAATACAATCTCTGACAGGGAATGGCAAAAATCAGCGCTCAAATTTATTAAAAAGGTAAAAGTTCCGGTAATACCTGTATATTTCCATGGTTTGAATTCCAGATTATTCTATTTTCTGGCCAGGATACATCCGATGCTCAGAACTGCAAGCCTTCCCTCTGAACTTTTTAACAAAAAGAATATAACAATCCAGGTGAGAATAGGCATGCCGGTTAGTACTGACGAACAGTCAGAATTTGGAGATATTTCCAGGTTCGGAAGATTCTTGAGGGCCAGGACTTATTCACTTGGCTCAGATATGGAAGTTAAAGGATTTTTCAGAAAAATTGAAAATAGGAGGTTGAAAAAAGTCAGACCTGTCGCTGATGCAAAAGATCCTTCGATCCTAAAAGCTGAAATTGAATGTATCAGAAAAACTTATGAACTTTTCACAAGTAAAAATTTCTCTGTATTTTATGCTCCTGTCAGCTCTATTCCAATTACATTTCAGGAAATTGGAAGATTGAGGGAGATTACATTCCGTGAGGTTGGCGAAGGGACAAATAGATCGAGGGATATTGATGAATACGATTCCTATTTTAATCACCTCTTCATTTGGGATAATATAAAAAATAAGATTGTCGGATCCTATCGTATAGGGAAAGGTAAGGAGATACTATACCAGTACGGCATAAAAGGCTTCTATATCAGCTCTCTCTTTAAAATTAAACCTGCCTTTTCAAGTTACCTGGCTGAATCTCTGGAACTTGGAAGATCATTCATTATTGCTGAGTACCAGCGTAAACCGCTCTCATTGTTTTTACTCTGGAAAGGACTGATGATGGTCCTTATGCAGAACCCCGATTGCAGATACCTCATTGGTCCTGTAAGTATAAGCAATGATTTCTCTGAATTTTCGAAATCACTGATTGTGAAATTCATCAAAAGCAATTATTATAATTCTGAGCTTGCCAGTTATATCAAGCCTAAGAGAAAATATGATATTCTGAACAAAGGGATTATTGATACGGAGATTTTAATCGATAGCGCCAGGAGAGACATACATAAGGTAGAAAGAGTGATTTCTGATGTAGATCATGGTTTCAAATTGCCTGTCCTACTTAAAAAATATTTGGAAGTCAATGGTCAGATTATAGGATTTAATGTTGATCCGGATTTCAATCATTGCCTCGATGGTCTGATTATTCTTGATATTTATAAATTTCCATCCTTCTTTGTCAAAGCTCTTTCAAAGGAAGTAACTGACGATAGTGTAATAACCAGATTCGGGGGGAAAAGCAGAATTCCGGAATAAGCATCAATGATTAAACACTAGATGTTATACGGTTTGGTAATCTGAATAATTGGCTTACCGCGGCTCTGCAGAAACTGATGTCTCAGGGAAATGGATCCTCAGTTGAGCTGTATTAAGATTTAAGAGGAGTCCTTCAAAAATACCGTTACTTTGTTTTTTTAGCAGGAACATTTACCCCAATTCCATACAGTATGTTTTCGTTAACAGCTGGTTAGTAAATATCAGCCTGCCCGGATTTCTTTTTGCTACCCTGTTAAGCCAATAAATCAGATATACCGGTATCGTACTGCTTTCCGATGCCATCAATAAGATTGGTTTCAGAGTTCTTAAGCTTTCCGGATAAAGGATAATGATAATGCTAAATTCTGTCAGACAGTTCTTCTCAGATAAGCTTCTGCTCTTAGCCAGTCGTCTTCGGCAGTACCTGGTTCTCCTGTATCGAGGCGACTTAAATATAAAATCTCCGCTAATCCTCTTATGTCATATTCATCCGGTTCATATTGTTCTTCCGGCTCATGATTATCCTCAGGTACAAAGTGTTCTTCCGGTTCATAAGTCTTTTTTGATTTTGCCTTCGTTCTTACATCAGATTTTTTTTGAGGATTTTCTTTTTTCATGGAATTCTTTGTTGCCATAGTATTCTTTGTTTTAGTCCAGTCGATTTTAGTTCATAATTGCGACATTAGTTTTTCGTTTTTATTAAATTTTGGTTAATTAAATTATGGCAGATACTGCAAGTATGGTAATATGTTATTTTTGAAAGCTTATCTACCAATCGAGCCAATCATATATGATGGATCTGTCATTTGTACTGAAATTTATAAAATTCGGAGTCGTAGGTGTCTCGGGTATGATGGTTGATTTCGGACTGACCTATTTCCTTAAGGAACCATTAAAAGTTAAGAAGTATATAGCAAACAGCATAGGATTCACCTTTGCCGCTACTTCAAACTTTATCCTTAACAAGTTGTGGACATTTAATAATTCAGATACACATATTGCTGCTCAATTTTCAAAATTCTTTATTATTTCAATTCTCGGACTGCTGCTTAATAACTTAATAATTTTTCTGTTAACGGATCATAAGTTCAGAATGAACTTCTACATTGCAAAAGCCATTGCAACTCTGATCGTATTTTTATGGAATTTTCTCATGAATTATTTTTTTACATTCTGAACTCTGGCAATTGAAACAAAATTATAATAATTAGTTAATCGAATATTAGCATCCAGGTAACAGTAATATCTGATCTTGTTCAAAAACAAGGATGCTGCCTTTTGCGATTAAGATACATAAAAACAGAGTATTAAAAAGGATACTGATCTGGTCAGTGTCTTTTCTGCTTGGAATCCTGTATTTGTTTTCTTTTCAGTATTATGGTGTGGAAGTTTTTTATAAAGAGAGAAATGTACCTTTCAGGGGCGATTCCTTTTATAATCCATACAAAGATTTTTCAGCAGTAAGCATTAAGTCAAATTTCCATGCTCATTCAGAAGGAAAACTCGGGCTTACCAACGGTCATCAGAAACCGGAGGAAATTTTTGCACATTATAAAGATGCAGGATATGATCGAATAAGCTTATCAGATTACGGAAGAATAGAGACAGACAAATCAGACCATGAATATATAGAGGTTTACGAGCACGGCTATAATATCCGGAAGACTCATCAGCTGGTAATTAACAGCGAAAGAGTGAACTGGTCTGAATTTTCACTTTTCCAGAATTATCATACAAAGCAGCATATTGTAAATAAATTGAAGCAGAGCGGGGGACTCGTCGCTCTTGCCCACCCGGGTTTAATGAATGGATATACCCATGATGACATGAAATATCTTAAAGGATATGATTTTATCGAGGTACTGAACAACTATTACGTTTCAGATAAGATATGGGATACAGCTTTGTCAAATGGTTATCCGGCATGGATACTTGCCGGAGATGATTGTCATGATATCAGTAAGTCTAATCTTTCTTTTGTGAACTGGGTTCGTATAGGCTCAGAGGGAAACAGCCGGCAAGAGGTTCTCGATGCAATAAAACGTGGATGTCATTATGGTTTCAGAAATCTGGACCATGACGAGACGAATTTCCTCGATTCATGTATAGTCCAAGGTGGTGTAATCAATGTTTTCTTCAGGAAAATTGCCGGGGAAATTTCATTTATCTCCGATAATGGAAACATTAAGAAAGTTATTGATAGCGCTGCAAGTGCATCTTACAGTATCCTTAAGGATGACAGTTACGTCAGGATCGAAGCAAAAACCAGTGATGGGACGATTTATCTAAATCCAATTATCAGGTTTAACGGGTATCAGCTTAACAGTAATAACGGATTAGCTTCGGTAAATACTTCCCTTACCATTCTGTTCAGAATCATGGCGCTTATCGTAAATATGGGATTACTACTCGCCATCCTGATGCTGCACATGCGATTCACACTCCCGGTAAATCTTATAAAATCTGTTGCTGAGTCTATAAATCGTGGAACACTGAAGCCGGGAATGAACCGGGTTTGATTCCCGTCAGTTCATATATAAATGTATACTTGACAGTTCTGTTGTTCCTGATTATTGCAATCGAATCCCTGGCTGATATCCCGGAAAAATGTTCCCTGAACTTTTCAGGGTCACCAAAATTTCTGGAATCAGTAATATAGAAAACACGATCGCTGCTTTTCAGCCCCCTGTAGCTGTCGATCCAGTAGTATTTATGAATCCTTTCAATATCCCCAATTGCAAGGAGCCTTATTCCCAGAGGCTTTGCAATATAATAGTCGAGATGAGCTGCGGGAAACCATCCATCACTCAGGATTACAATATTCTTATGATCATTCAGTGAAATCCTTTCCCTGTCAAGGAAATCGGTTAACTTACCCCTGAGCTGACTCCAACCATACATATCCAAAGAAAAATCATCTTTCCCCAACCGTCCCGATGATTCAGAGCCTGAATTCATGCGAATGAAACCCAGTCTGACCTGTAAGGTACCTGCAATTAAAACCACGCAAAAAAGTGCCAGTGAGGCGCCAATAATGCTCTTGACTTTCTTCTTCCCCTGGTCATAAAGGTGGTCGAGATATTCACTGCTAAGGATTAAAATACAAATAAAGGCAGGGCCTGTCCAGTGAGGAAGAGTAGTTCTGAATAATGAAATGAAGGTGAATATAACAACTAAAGGGATGAACAAATAGAGCAGGAGAATCTTTTCCTGTCGGATTCCATCCTTAATATTTCTAAATATTGAAGAAAAGGTAATGGCATAGATGACAAATACTACCGGATTCTGATAAAATATCTCACCTCCACTAAATTGAAGGAATGAGACGGGATTTATTTCCTCAAACAAGCCAACTCTTTCCCCATGAAAAGTGAAGCTAATGAAGTTATTTTCAGCGTTCCAGTAAATAACCGGGATCATCAGCGCTAATGTTAGCGCCATACTTAGGTATAAAGATGGTTTTTTAAGCCATGCACGGTTATGAAATAGTATATATGGACCTGCCCCAAGCCACAGGAATAATGAATGATATTTACTCAGAAAAGCCAATCCTGTAAAAATCCCGAACATTATCATTCTGACATTATCGCGTGATGAGGGCTCTTTTTTAGTTACAGCAGGTATCAGGAAAAATAATGAGAGAAGGACAAAAAACACCTGTGGCGAATCGGGCATAACCAGGAATCCGCTGATCAGATTGAAGTAGAACGAGGAGAGGAACAGTAAAACGGCTATGAAAGCAGCCCTTATAGTATATAGCTTTTTAACAAGAAAATATAGGACTATAATGCTCGCGGAAGAGAGAAACAATGGACCTGCCCTCAGAAAGAATTCATCGCTGAATTTAAGGTTCAGGCTGAATAGCTGTATCATAATACCCACCATAGGGGGGTGATCGAAATGGCTCCAGTCAGGGAACAAAGCATATGTCCAATAATAAACCTCATCGTTCCCCAGCTCGACCAATCCGGCAGGGAATGACTTGATAAGTAAGTTTAATAGCACTATGGCAAAGAGAAAAACTAATTCTTTTCTTTCATAATTGCCTGTTATATAATTAATGTCACTCTTCATAAATTGATTTCTTGTCTTCCATTTGAATAATTCTTCAATACCTTCCTGAAATCCTGTAACCGGATAGTACCACAGCTCATTTCTTGCTTTACTGATATCTGCCCAGGTTTTTTCGACATCTTCTGGCTGAGGTGGCAAATATTGTTTAATTGCTTTCTTATCTGTTACATTCTCAATGGGCTCAACCATTTTATTTAATGGAATCGGAATTGACTAACCCATATTATAAATACTATTTCCATTTAAATGATGAATGGATCTTGATATTCTTCAATTTTTGATTTTATTATTTTATCGTGTAAAACGGGACTATTGCTAAAAGAGAGGTTATCATTATATACGGTCCCTTTTGAAGCAAGCGCCGGGATTAATCCAACGATTGATACCAGTAAGGTAGTGAGATAGAAAGCAAAACTTGTTGTTACAGCAATTTTCTGATCAAGAAACAGGAGAGGTGAAACTGAAAGGAAAACCAGCTCGCGTAATCCAAATCCGCCAATCGAAACAGGCAGCATCGCTGCCAGGGATGATAATAAAAAAATGAACAGGTAATCGGGATAACTACTTTCGGTATTTAGTGATTTTAAAATCAGCATTGCCGCTATTATCTGGAGTATCTGAACAAGTAAAGACCATAAAAAGAGAACCCCCGTATTGCCCTTTAGTCTTGTCATAATGGTTTTGATAAGTATGATGGATAGTAAAGGCGTAATTATCAATCCCAATATTGAAATTATTTTCCACTCTTCTCCCAGGGAGGTGAAAGGGATTAGAGCCAGGGCAAGAAAAATAAGCCCGGTAACTCCTGAAAACCTGTCCATAAGGAATACTCCGGCGCTTATTTTTATACCTTTCTTATATTTGTTATTAATGATCAGGGTTTTATAAATATCACCGCCTATGCCTCCCGGGAGGAATATGTTATAAGCCATTCCGGTCCAGTACAACTTAATGTTCTCCCATCTTAATAACGGAACCTCAAATATTCTTAATATGATTAAAGTTCTTGATGCTGAGGCCAGCTTTGATAGTGTAAATGAAAGCAACGAAAGAAACAGGAAGCTCTTATTGGCAGAAATCAATAATGATTTCACCTCCCTCAGGCTGACTTTTCTCAAGACAAAAAAAATAGCAGAGAGTGTTATCAGTACCTTCAGAATTAAGAATAATCTGGATCTCAGCTGTTTATTCTCTCGGTAAAATGTTTTTAATTTTGTAAGGTTTCCCGTCATTTTTTTCATAATTCCTTTTCACAATCATATCGAGTATCAGACCAGTTGAAATGATCTGAAATCCGATAAGCATCAGCAGTACACCGAGTATCATTACAGGCCTCCCCCAGATATCAGCTCCAAGAATCTTTTCTGTTAAAAGTATTACCAGAATTATCGAACCTGCCAGTGAAGTAATAATTCCTGCTGGTCCAAAAAGGTACATAGGTTTTTGTCCGTATTTCTTAAAAAAATGCATGAGTATAAGGTCACTGATTATTTTCAATGTACGATTTAGGCCATACTTTGATTTTCCAAGGACCCTGGGGTGATGTTTTACATCAACCTGCCTGATCCTTGCGCCTTCAAGAGCAGCAAGGGAGACAAGGATACGATGTCTTTCACCATATAATGGTATTTCTTCCAAAACCTGTGATTTGAATATCTTGATCCCGCAACCATTATCTTTAATATCTGTACCAGCAACTTTTCTAATAATGTAATTAGCGATTGCCGAAGGTATTTTCCTGAGAAATAGATCATCTTTCCGTTTTACACGTATTCCTGTCACTACATCACAGTCTGATTCTCTGAGTATGTTCATCATATAGATAAGATCTTCAGGATCATTCTGAAGATCGCCATCCATTGTGGCAATATATTCACCTTTAGAATAATCTATTCCTGCTTTTAGTGCCGCAGTCTGTCCGTAATTTTTTTTCAGGCCGATTAGAATTGTATTTTTATCGGCATTCTGTCTGATAGCGTTTACAGTATCATCGGTAGATCCATCATCGACCAGAATAATTTCATAATCAAAACCGGAATTGATGAGAGCCTCTTTAATCCCTGAGAGTAATGGTTTAATATTTTCTCCCTCGTTTAGAACCGGGATAACTATCGACAGCTTGTTCATTCTCAGGACACTTTGAGTAAGTAGATTTTGCTAAGGGTACTCTCCCTGGTTTTCGGATTCAGGAATTTAAAGGTTATTTGTGAAAGTTTTTTATGGGGGAAATCAAACTTTTCGATAATCTTTCTATTGGAGCTTGATTCTATATCATTTAGTCCTTCGGAAGTAGTAATAACCCAGCAGGGGCCTTCCAGACTCATTTCATGCAGTTTTTCATCAGGAATTAACTCAGAAATCCTTTTGGGATAAAAATAGGTTTCGTATTGATCATTCTTGTAGGTATAAAGCTTCTCCTCATCCGTTGCAAGACTGTTATAAGCATAAGATGCCTGTATAAGGCCATGATATTTTAAAGCACCCGGCATAAAAACAGTATTTAAGGCAAAGGTGAAAACGATTATTGCAGTCAGTGGTGGAATGATGAGCTGACTGACTATTGATTTGAGCTTTAGTTGGCTATAGACCAGGATGAAGAGCATAACAGCTATAGGTATCCAAATTTTCAAACTCCCTGAAGGGAAAAAATAAGTGACAGTCAGAATCGCCAGAAACCATGTGATGATAGTCATCAGATTTCTGAATATGAGCATTAGTCTGTATGTCGAAGGCGGTAATTTCCCTGAGATAATATCATTTATGAACTGAGCTGTAATTATTGCCGCAAATGGAAGAGTAGGTAAAAGATAGTGTGGCGCCTGCTGACTTGAGATGGAAATTATTAATGCCAGCAATATAATTCCCGAATAACAAAGGCTGTTCCTGAGAGATCTCAACGGGAATCTTTTCCTTTTCCAATCCATGAAATCGATAACCATTTTGGAAAAAGCATACAATGACCAAGGCATAAACAGGTAGAGAAATGTATGGATGAAGAAACTATAATCGTGTCGGCCGCCCGAATAATCGCCGGCTATTCTGTCAATATTGTTAGACCAAAAATAAAACTTCAGACCCTCTATACCGAATTGGTCATATATTCCTTTAATTGTGGGGTAAAGTATCGCAGCAAGGATAGGAATTCCTGCAAGCCATTTTACCGAGAATAGAGTCCGCCAATCTCTTTTGATGATCAGATATCCACCAATAGCAAAGAGAGGTATGGCCAACCCCAGTGCACCTTTTGAGATCATGGCAAGACCTATACCGACAAATCCCAGAACAAAATTGGACCATCTCTTTTTAATAAGGAATTCTGTAAGTTGCCAGGTACCAAAAATAATATTAGATGTAAGTATCAGGTCGGTATGCACATCCATGGAGAAGAGGAAAACACCTTCACAGGTGGCGAATAGCAAAGCTGCAATTGCTCCTGTCTGACTATTATAAAGTATGCTTCCAAGTCTGTATAGCGAAAAGAGGCCAAGAAAAAGGAAAAGAATTGTGGACAGTTTAAAAGCCAGAATTGACATCCCGAATAGTCTGAAGGATAGCGCTCCCAACCAGAAGACAAGAGGAGGTTTATCCTTATAGGGTTCTCCCTGTATCTTCAGATGAATAAGATCACCGCTCTCGTAAATATTTCTTGATATCGAGGCATATTTGGCCGAGTCTATTGTTGTTTCAAGGGGAAGACCTGTAATATAGGCGCTTATGATCAAAATGATCAGAGTTAAATAAACTGAGCTCTTATTTATGTCTTTACCCCGCAATATTCCCATCAAGATAGACTGTTTGTCAATAACATATCAATAAAATTGTAAAAGTATATATAACCAGATTTACAAGACCTTGAAATCTTGTTATATTTAGGATACAAATATGTTACAGGTTTGGGCAAGAATGACGATCCTTTTCATCATTTCCGGATCCCGTCTGAAATGATGACCGGTTTAAATGTATAAGTTTAGCTCTTTCTGTCATAACCAGCCGAACACAAGTGGACCATATATGTTGGAGTCAATCCACTTTCCGGGATTCAACCGGGAATATTACTGGTACTTATAATATATTACCAATATTATCGGAAGGGTTATTAAATTAGATGGAATCACCTTGGGTTTCTCGGATACTATTGTTATACTATTTGTAATATGGTAAGATGTTGTGATTATCTGCCAGAATGCTAATAATATTGAAAAAATTCGTATTAATCGTTCCGAATAATTTCGGATAGTTATTTCACTGCCCTAAAGGCTATTCCGGCCTGATCGGAGTTATTTCGTTTTTACTACTATAACTCCTTCATAATTCCCGTCTGTGACTTTTTTGACACTATCCTTGAATACTTCAATTGAAACAATATCTCCGGCTTCGATTTGCTCAAACCTGCTTTTTTCAGAGTTTTCTCCATTTATAATAAACAGTACATTTTCCGGTACCTCTGAAACGTATTCTTCCGGTTCACCTTTGTCCGGCTCAGAGCCGCGATTCCTTTTGGTCGTAATAATTATAGCCCCGTCACTTGCATCTGAACCATAAAGGGCTGTGGCCCTTTCTCCCTTCAGAACGGTCACTGACATGATATCGTCGGAACTAACCGTTCTGATATTCTTAATCCGCGTACCATCCAGGATAAAAACTAACGAGTCTGCTGATTTATGATTTCCATATCCGATAACCCGGATCTCTGTCTTTTCATTTGCATCACTGCTCCTGGGGACGGCCCTTCTTACTTTCACTGTATTTTTCACAGTGGTGTCCTGTTGGAATTCCTGAATACCGGCTGGAGTGGCAACTTGCGCGGATGTTATATATTCCTCGACCGGCACTTTGGTCTGTTCTTCGGGAAACATCCCGTTTATGAAACCTGTCAATGAAACCAGAATCAGCGAAAGAGGTATCATAACAAGTATCCTTCCTTTCTTCTGCAGTTTGCTTTTGTCTCTTGTCATCATGATCATTCTTTTTTTAATTAGTGATTGGTTGAAACCGGAAGAAACCAGGATAAGCCTCTCTTCCGCAACATGGTTTATAAGAAAAGCCTGATACCTCAGCCTGTCAATTCCCGACCCGATCGTTCCCTCATCCGCCAGGTATTCATGTATCAGGTGAAATGACTTCTTCATCATCCATACAAGCGGATTGAACCACATCAACGCTGCCGTGAATCCGATAAGCAGGTTGTCTGCCGAATGATGTTGAGATACATGCACGCTTTCGTGAATTATTATGCTTTCCATTTCATCCCGGTCTTCGATATCCTTTGGGACAAAGATCCACCGGAAGAAGGAAAACGGACTTTCAACGTACTGACTGATTATTACTGTAAACCTTGAATGTTGTTTCTTCAAGGATGAGCGTCTTAATCTGAAGATACGGATAAAGTGAGCTGCAAAAACCGAAATAATTATGCCTGTAATAATAAGGTACAGCTTCAGTACGGTGTCAGTTGCGCGGGAAAAATCACCTTGCCTCTCTGAGGATAACATATTAATAAGGTATCCTGAATTGTTTGCCCCGGTTTCTCCGGTTGTGAATATTTCCTTCTCCGGCCTTTGTTCTGTCTGAATTTTTATTCCGGTGAGCGGGAGGATGAGAGAAAGAACCAGGACTGCTATCAGAAAGAATCTCTGTTGCCGGAATCTTGTCCCGTTTCTGTAAGCCAGCCTGAATACCAGGTACGAAATGCTGATCAGTATAGTCGATGCCAGCAGGTATTTAATTATTTCCATCCTGGTTCCTTTGTTTTTCAATTTCAGACTCAAGCATCCTTTTCAGTTCTTCGAGTTCGGAGATGCTTATATCCCTGTTTTTAATGAAAGGTGAAACCAGCTGATTAAGCGAGGAGTTGAAAAGACCGGCAAACGCCTCCCTTACCACGTGACTTGCATAGTCTTTTTTCTGCACTAGGGCATAATACACATGAGTTTTGCCATAGGTTTCATGGGCGACATAGCCTTTGCGTTCGAGGACCTTGATTACGGTTGCGACGGTGGTATAGGCAGGTTTTGGATCAGGAAGCCGGTCGAGGATATCTGAAACCGCTCCTTTTTCAGCATCCCAGATGGCTTTCAGTACATCCTC
>Ga0247841_10010530_pt1 | contig 12580 bp, 10 predicted proteins | sample LaCruzMarch2015__2_FD_192410 | JGI IMG/M metagenome (GOLD analysis project Ga0247841, IMG submission 192410) | Freshwater microbial communities from meromictic Lake La Cruz, Castile-La Mancha, Spain - LaCruzMarch2015_18m | ecosystem: Environmental > Aquatic > Freshwater > Lake | place: Spain... | reverse complement strand
CTGTCTGAACGTAACCGGAGGTTACCCTTGAACAATAAGAGGGCTATACCTCGGAAATATTCCTGTCTGAACGTAACCGGAGGTTACCCTTGAATTTCGCTTCACAGCAGCAGGCGACTGCCAGAAATCCGCTAGATTTTTAATGAGCCTAAGTTGCTGCGACTGGAGCACCCATCGGGGTGCTTATCTTTCGCAGTGTGGCTCTTGGGTCTAGCGGCCCTCTGGCAGCACGGGGAGGTAGGCACCCTTTTTTTTGTTGCCTGCAATCCCATGGATAAACAAAGCGATAGGTCAAAGGAGAATAAATCATGAAATGCATTAAGTGCGGGAAAGAAATGGCTGAGGCTACGAGGTTTTGTCCCGAATGCGGCACAGCATCCGTTAGTCAATCGGCACAACCGGTTTCATCCTCACAACTCGGAACTGCCACAGGAACCAGAGATCAGTACACAAAAACAAAAATGGTTTACCCTAGAAATCCACCTTTATCGCCACATCTGGCTTGGCTTACATTAATCTGTACTGGACTTCCTCAGTTTATCCATGGGCAATATGCAAAAGGATTGATTTGGTGTGGCCTTGCAGTTGTCTCTTGGTTTCTCCTGCCGTTAATAGGCGTGCTTATACTTGACGCCGTTGCCATCATTGATGCCTACATGGTCGGCAATACTCTGAAGAGAGGAAAGCCCGTCGGAAAATGGCGGTTTTTCCCTAACCCTTAAATAAGGAATTAGCTTATGTCTGAACAAGTAATTCTTACCGACCTACACCCCTACGAATATGAACATCCTTTTGATGCAAAGGCGCTTGATGCTTTGCAGAGCACAAGCGGCCTGGACATATTAGTGCGCCAATTCAATAAGCAGATCACAGAACGTCTTATCACAATACAATATACTGGCAGTAACCTTAAGATTACAAAAAATACGCACCCAAAATTATACGATCTTCTAGATCGCGTTTGTAATACAATAAATCTTCCCTCACGACCGGATTTATACTTAAAAGAGGCCTATGAGATAAATGGTTTCACGATAGGCGTCGATCATCCAATTATTGTTCTAAATTCTGGCTCTATTGATAAACTTGATGATGATGAGCTTTTATATCTTATAGGACACGAGGTTGGCCATATCAAGAGCCGCCATACTCTATATAAGCAGATAGCCTACTACTTGAGGATATTAATGAATGTCATGGGGAAAGTAACCTTTAAGATAAGTGATATGTTCTTAGAGAATGTGCAAGACGCACTTCAGCTCGCACTTTGGAAATGGTCCCGCATGTCTGAATTAACGGCTGATCGAGCAGGCCTTCTTGCTTGCCAAGATGTGCAGATAGCCATTCGTTGGATGATGAAAACAGCGGGCATGCCCGAAAAGTTTTATGACAATATGAATGCTGAATCTTTCGTGAAACAGGCAAAGGAGTTTGATGAACTTGACTATAACAAGCTTAATCAAGTTGGTAAATTCCTATCCATTTTTGAAAGCGAACACCCTTTTACAGTCATGCGAACCGCAGAACTTCTGCGCTGGATTGACAGCGAGGAATACAACCAAGTCATCCAAAGGAAGACAATAGATCGTTTGAATAAGAAATATGAGGGTAACAGTGTGTTTTGTCGTAAATGTGGATTTAGGCTGGAAGGTAGCGAGAAGTTCTGCGCCTCTTGTGGTCAACAACTATAATAACACTACCAATTAATCAGGCAACGGCGTTAATGCAAAACCTGCGGATTGAGATACTACGCGAAAGGATAAGCTATGAATATATGGCAACATTTACTGTTTCACCTTTTTAAAGAGGTTGGCACAAGAGAATGAGTTTTATCAAGTCAACAATCGGAAGGATAATCGGTTTTGTCGTGGCCATGATATTGTTTATCATTTTCCCCTGGCTCCTGCCGGTTGCGATTGTAATTGGTATAATTATATGGATTTTTAATGCTAAGAAGGGAAATAAGTGAACAAGTTAACAGCACAACTTGAGCAATTCAAATGGATTAAAACCTAATGAATAACGAAATGTCAAATCCTGCTATTAGTGATTTTACGAGAAATCTTACCGAAGAAGCTGAAGCAGGATTATTAGAAATGCCGTTGGGAAGGGACAAAGAAATTGAAGCAATTCTGAATATTGTTTCGACCCAAGGGAAATCGAATGTTCTTCTACTCGGACCGCCTGGATGTGGAAAGACGGCCCTGGCAGAGGGGGTTGCGTGCAAACTCGTTGAATTGGCCTCACGGAAGCAAAATGCCATTCGAAGCATGCTTATAGAACTCAACTTAACTGCCTTGAATAGCGGAGCTACGTATGTCGGACAGTTTGAAGAGCGAGTCAATAAATTCCTTAATTATGTAAAGCAAGACCCGTCCCTAATCGTCTTTATTGACGAAATACACATGGTTATGGGATTCGGCACGGCTTCCGGGTCTAATGCATCCAGGGATTTTTCACAAATACTCAAGCCGGCCTTGGCCAGTGGCGAGATGTGCTGCATCGGCGCAACGACTATACATGAATATGAAACATATATTAAGCCAGATGGGGCATTTGTCAGAAGGTTCCAAACAATCAATTTAAATCCGGTTGATGCACATACGATCACGGAAATCATTAGAAAATATGCCTTAAAGATTAAATATAATTATGGCATGGAGTTTTCCGACCAGACCATTCAGTCAATTATTTCAATTTCCGAAAGCCTCTACCCCGACCGTTACCAGCCTGATAAATCCATCGATGTGATACGGAAAGTTACTAGATGTATCCAATCCAAGGAAAAAGAAAGGTCCTCCAGGAACCGCAGGAAAACTATCGACGCATACCTCGGTGTACTGAGACATGAAATAAAAGCCGTCAACAGAAATGATTCCTCCGGTCTGATTAGCGCCGCAAAAGATTGGCTTGGCGTTTCAGCATCGAAAAGCAGCTCGGTTGATTTAAATATAGATTCCCTACGGGAGCTTCTTCAATCTGGAGCAACATAGAAAAATTAACCATGAATTTCTTTAATTTTAGACGTAACAGGTCAATTGCAGAGAAATATTCAGAGCTTCTTGGTTCCTCCACTATTCTGTATCAGGAAAATGAAGCGCTCAGAATTATGGTTATGGGCGAATTTAATTCGGGCAAGTCATCCGTGTGTAACGCTCTGTTAGGCCGGTCAATTTTACCGACAGATGTCTTTGAAACAACCGCCACAATAAACCGGATACACTATGGCTTGAAAGAAGAATATCTGGTTATCGGGCACGACGATAAAATTATCCTCAGAGACAGCAATCTTGAAACATTGCAAAAGTTCAATGCTGATTGTGGAACGTTTGAGAATGTTAAATGGATCGACATCTATTCTCCGCTAATCCCACAGGGGATCGAGCTTGTTGATACCCCCGGGTTTAATGACACCAATGTAGTCCGCAACCGGACCTTTCTTTCTATCGCGCCTTCTGCTGACGTAATTGTCTTTGTCTGCGATGCAAATCAGGCGCTTAAAGGGTCAGAGCTCCCCTATATTAATAAATATTTTCTGAGCGCTCTTTCACGAGTTTATTTTGTTTTTAATCATGCGGATGGGCTTAAAAACCTGCAAAGGTTAACTGTTACTTCAGCGTCGGTATGTTCCAGTGTGCAGAAAATGATCAATGATGCTGCGGACATTTTTAAATCCAGCGAATACAATGAAGTGGCCGATGGGCTGCGCCAGATCGATTTACGTAAACACATCTATTTTGTTTCTGCTTTATTATCTTCCGGCGGCTTGGATCCCAGTAAGATTGATAATGAACTGCATAAAACAATCAAAGATGATTTTGAGCGATTTAAAGCTGAATTATATTCGCTTATTGAAACAAAGGATTTAATCCGCCGCGAATCTCAAACACGCTTGACGCTTCTTCAGCTTAAAGATCGTTTTTCCAATGTGTGCAAGACATTGGAAGCCATGAATCTCAGCAGAAAACAGAAGGAAAACCTGAAAACCTCTTTAATGGAGCGCTTGAGCCGCCAGGAACAAAAATATTTGACCATCCAAAAAAGGATGTTAAATCTGCCAAAGACCGTTGGTGAATATATTGATAAAGAATGTAAAACACTCCTTTCTCATATAGATGTTAAACTCCGAGCCGGGGATGATTCCGGGGGTGTTTATATCCAAAAGATTTTTCAGCAGGAATTACAGACGGGCCTGGAGAAAATCAATTCCGGTGTTAAGGCAATGGTTCAAAACGATATTTCCGCTTCTCTGGAGTTATCATTAACGAACAACGATTTATCATTTGATACCGCCGCCGTTCCGAGCGGGACTCAGCGGAATTCAGACTACATGATGGTAATGGGATCTTTATCTGTTGTGGCCATGGGCATAGGATATTTATGTTTTGGCTTCGGGGGAATATTTGTTGCTTCTATAGTGGGTAGAGAGTGCGGGCAGGTTATAGCCGCCGTTAGGCAGAAAAAGAACATTGAGGAAGCATACAAAAGCATTCTTAATCAGGCTATAACAACTCTAACCAAAGCGCGTAATGATACCGTAAAGCGCATTCAGGATTCCATTTGCCGTATTGAAGAAGAAATCCTCAAAGCAACCGACAATTTGCAATGGAATGTTCTTGAGCTGGCCGAGTATTCTCTGAAAGACGATCCCGTGAAGCAGAAGACACTCTCTGCTTTAAAAACCAAGCTAGAGCTGGCGATCAAAGATTGCCGAATGAATTTAATCCAGAACTGACCAATGAGCGGGATCGAACAAAACAAACTGGATAAGGATATCCAGGACGGCATTGAACTTCTTACAGAAATATCGGAATCATGGATATTAAGTGCTGAAGATAAATCCCGCGTTGTTACGCTTCGGGATGAATACCTTGACCGTATCAACTCAATTAAATTACATCTTGGTATTATTGGGGAATTTAATGCGGGGAAATCAACTTTATTAAATTCGTTATTAGGCAAAAATATCGTCGCAACCAGTTCGCGCCCCTGCACTCCCGTCCCCATTTATATTCAAGGCAGCGAAACAGAACAGCTTAAAGTTAATTTTACTGACTCTTCTTCCCGGCTGGTGCCCATTTCAGAATATGCAACTTATACAACTGAAGGCGAGGCGACTCAGGATGTTAAGTACCTTGAAATGGCCGTAAACTCTCCGCTGCTTAAAGACAACAACATAACCTTAATTGATACTCCGGGAATTAATTCCATTAATCCCAAGCACACAGGGGTTACTCTTTCAGCCTTACAAGATATGCACGCAGCGATCCTTTTAATATACAGCAAGCAGCCAGGATCAAAATCAACAATTGAATTTCTTCAGCAAGCGTCCAGCCAAGTTTATAAAATATTCATTTGTATTTCAAAATCAGACTTTTTATCACAGGATCAATTAGACAGGGTTGTCAGGGATCTTCCGGGGCGGTTAAGTAAAAGCAGCGGCCTTAAGATTGACAAAGTCTGGCCAATCCATATTGCAGACGACGGGGCCGGAGAAGACCTGAAAATATTTCTCCAAGAAATACAAGCATTCATGATCGGGGAATGGTATCAAATTATTTCAAAGGATCTAAGCAATACCCTGGTTGAATATGATCTTAAAATTTCCGAACTCTTATCCGACAGGCTGAGTTTGCATGAGAAAATATTCTTCGAGTATATGCAATCTAACCCGACGGACTTTACCTTGGTTGCCAGCATGTTAAGAACTGCCGTTGCGGAACGGTTTGATCGCGAATTTCCCCCCGGTCAATTTGAAGAACTTGTAAGCAACGAGGCAAGATCATGTTGCGAAAAGATACGCGCACAACTTTTGACTGACATCAATCCCAACGGGAAATTGTTTAGAATATTTGATAAACGCACGACGAAACAAGAAGCTAAACAAGCATACGACAACTCAATGTCCATATTTGAAGGATTACAGAAATATGAATATTCCCTGAGAAATAAAATTGCACAATATTCAGAATACATTGAGAAACTGGCGATGGCACAATTATCAAAGATACACAGCACTCTCCAAGATTTTGATTCGATAGTATTTGAAAAGTTACAAAACAATCCCGATGTTATACACCGCGCTAAAATGATCCGGTTTAAACGCGGGCTTATGTTCCCTGGTTTGACCTTAACTGGGATTATTTTGATCTTCACAATTATATCTGCGTTTAGTCTTTCTTCAGTATTGGCAGCTTCCATCCTCATCCTGTTATCGTTGCTTATACCCGTTTTTTATTACCATTATCCACACAAAGCAGATATTTGCCGCCTCTCCAATGAACGCCTGCAACAGATGAAAAAACATGCCATCCCGAAATTCAGTCTTGAGTTAGATTTATTTAACGATTGGAATACACAGAAAGATTTCATCAGTAAGGACTTGTATTCCGGCACACATATCCGAAAACGCATTATTATAGAATTAGTCGTGTCGGCAATTATCGGATTCATTATCAGCGTTACCGTTGAACCTATCTTAGGCGTGGCGGCTGGGCTAAGTTTGTTTTTAATTATGGTTTTATTAAATTATCCTATTTTTGCAATTGCCTACTTTAGGAGGCAAAAAGCCAAATCATTATATAGCGAGCTGGTTGCTAAATGGGAGTCCAACATTAATTTATATGCGAAGGAATTATTGAAACATTACAATAATCTTCGTGAAAAAATAATGGTATTAAGCGAACGATATATTTGTTCTCTTCCCAATAAATACTCCCTTGTAATGGATGATGCATTTCATGCTAATATTGAATTATCTCGGAAATTAGAAACCACAATGGATTTCCTCAAGAATTTTATCTCTCGCTTGAATGCATTGAACAGCAAGATTACAGCACAAGCCGGAGGAATAAGGTTTTCATGTCCTCATTGCGGGCAACACTTGGAAGCCGATCTCGACATGGCTGGGATTACATATGAATGTCCATCTTGTAAGAGGCAAATTCAAATCCCGATGTCCAGAAAACGAGATGTAGCGTTTGCATAACATTCCGACCGTAGCGGAGCGTAAGGGAGATAACATGGAGCGCACGGTTCAGTGGGGATATAATGATATAAAGAAAGTGTCCCACGCCTTTGTTGTTGGACCACTTCCGGCTAATCGCACATTGTGTGGGCGTGTTTATAGTATAGAACGATGGGATAATTGCGCTGCAAAGTGTAAGATATGCCAAAAACGGGTTTTGGCTGGTAGATATTCTATTCTACATGCTCACGCTCCAGCAGATATCAAAACTGAAGTAAAAATGATTGAACAGAAAACCGGGTTTAATATTTTACCGGGCGAGCTTGATGCTCAAAAGACTTTTAAAAATACCATGACCTTAAATCCATACACCGTTGAATTGCTTGAAAGCCGATTTAAAGAATCGGATTCGCTCGTGGAGCATATTCTTATTGCCTGTGATTTTATTGAATTTCAGGTCAACCGGATGCTTAGCCACTCCGGTATTGATATGAAAATAGTAAAAGAATTAAATTTTACACCTGAACAACGATTCAGTTTCGCGCTTGCTTCAAGTTTTGCATTAGGTGTGCAAGAACCAGAGGCTAAATGTCCCGAAGACTTCTATTATTTCTGGGGTCGGCTCAACGAGGCATATAACCTGCGCCGCGTGATGCGCAACCTGACCCCGGCACAACTGGATGAAAGGGTAAAAAGATTATATCATGTTGGAAAGTTTGATAAAAATGCCAAATGTTGGCAGGCTATCATCGACCTGATCAATGCTATCAATGAAAGTGCAGGAGATTACGATGTGGAGCCAATCGATCTGTGGGACCCCTTTGTGATAACGCTTTATGACTACCTGCTTGCCTTTGCTGACGGCTTTGTAGGCCACGTAACCGCAAATGAAATACTACTGGACGAACCAGACGAACAACCAGGTGAATAACGTTCGCCGTTAACTTCCGGCATAAAAGTTGAATCAATGAATCTTAAAAACATCACCTTATCTGCGGCGCTTATTATTCTTTTCGGAGTAACCGCCTGTCATGCCGACGACACGCTGAAGCCGCTCACTGCTTTTGAGTTCCGGGGCAATATTTTCATTAAAGACAAGGATAGTAAAGTAACGCGGCTTACATCGTCAGGCAAGAACCGGAATCCGTTGCTTAGTCCTGATGGCAAGAATTTGGTGTATTTAAGAAAATCAAAGAATACGGCGATTGACGATATGTCGGATGGCAGTCCGGAACAAACCGACTATGCCGACCAGATATGGATCGTTAATCTCAAAACCGGAAAGGAAAAATGTCTGGTTTCTGATGAAGACAAAACTCCACGCGAAGAAGCGTTCCCACAATTAACACGAAATAGGGCCTATATTTTCAATCTACGTTTTTCCCCTGATGGATCCAAGCTTTATTTTCAAACTTCCGCTGCTCCTACAACAGCCGCTCTTTATGTTGTCGATATCCGCACTCAAAAAGACAGGTTTTTCATGTATGCGCTTGATTTTGATGTAATTTATACCGGCAAATACAAAAATCATTTAATTGTCCAAAAGCATAAGTACTTTCTTGGATGCGGGTCTTACAATTGGTATTGGCTTGTGAATGAAAAGGGGCAGGAAGTAGATGCCATTGCAGAAGAAGAACCTGGGGAACAGTTGAATAATTTCAAGGATACATACCATGCAAAAACATCGTATTGACCTAAGGACCAACAGCTCCCTGTGCCCCTAATTAATTTTTTAAAATGCCTGTAGAGCGTTAAAACCGTCCAGGGGTGTTCAGATGCCCCCGGAATTATAAGGCCGTTTAAAGCCATCAAGGAGCACGGAGCTCCAGAATACTTGCGCTCAGACAACGGGCCGGAGTTTATTGCCAAGGAAGTGCAGCGCTGGCTGGCGAACAACCATATCAAAACAATTTACATCGATCCTGGCAGTCCCTGGCAGAATGGTTTTGTGGAAAGCTTTCACGGTCGTTTCCGGGATGAGTGCCTGAACCGGGAGCAGCTTTGGACATTGACTGAAGCCCGTGTGGTGATTGAAGATTTCCGGTGTGAATACAATCATTATCGGCCGCACAGCAAGCTGGGCTATCTTAGTCCAAGCCGCTTTGCAGCTCAATGGGCTCCATCCCCGACTTCGGTCGGGCTACGCCCTCCCTTCGTTGGGGATGGACAAACAAGGACACATGATCTATCATCAATAACAGATTCAGACTAACTCTTTACCTGGATCGGAAAGTTGGGCCCGGTCACATCCGTTCAGCAAGCGACTGCCCCGGTTCTCTAAGCGGTGGATTTTTAATCGGATTTTTTGTTTTCTGGTTCATAGCTGGTCCAGTGGTTGTTTTGCCGAATTACCTGCAAGCAAAGCAATGGTTAAGGAATAATCATCTGCTGTTAAATCTGTAAATCCATTATTGCCGAAAATATCTTATCCCTTGCCAGTACATTCATTTCACAATGACCGTAAACACATTCTTCCTGGCCGGTTGATCTTTCTCCCATGGCCGGACATATTTCATTAATATATTCGTCTGCCCCTCTCCAATTGCCTTAAATGTCCATAATTCATGCCCACCAGCGCCACAGAGTTTGCTATCCGGGGGTATAAAGGCGTTGGTTACCAGGACAATTATATTATTCAGGTCCTCTGACAACTGCCAGCTATAGCCGGTTGTAGGATTGGATTCCATCCTAATGGTAAATATTTGGCCGGCTTTAACCTTAATTGGCGCGCCCGGATTTAAATATTCCTCGGTTTTATTTGTATCCTGCGAATAGGCCATGGCTGCGGTTAAGATCAGTAATCCAATTAAATACGGTTTCATATATAGATGACTTTACGGATTGATACGGCTATAGTACCGGCCATTGGGCATTAATACAAGGCTATGCCCTGTATTCTGACCGGCATAATTGATTTTATCTGTCACTTGAGATATAGCCATGATTACAGACCCCAAAAAAATCCTCATTATTGGCGGACCGGATAAAGACAAGTGTTATTCCGAAAAAGGCATCACCCGCGTTGCCTATGACCCTTTGGACGTATTACGGCTTGGCCCCCTGTATGATTATGACATCGTCATCGTCTGGCCAAACACATGCTCTGATAATAATATTGAGATGAACGTTACAAAAGGTGATTTACTCAATGCCATTCCTCGTCATTATTTCACCCGTTATTATCAATATGCGATTAATAAAAGCGCAAAACAAAATATAATTAAGAAATTTTATACGCGGTTTCTTAGAACGGATAGATTTGATGCATATGTAATAGGAAGGCTATTGTATGGATTTCTTTCTCGGCGTTACTACTTCCGTTATCTTCATTATCTTCTTCTGTTTCATCAGCATTCGACTAATCAACGTGAAAAGAAAAATGTTATTCAGCGCGTTGTTGCCTGGTTTAATAATGAGATGTATTCATATATATGGCAGGACGGAGAGCATTGTGACAATCACGACATAGATCCAGATAATTTGTTTTCAGATGCCGATAAACTGGAAATGATTGGTGACAATGATAAACGGAATGTATATGCCTGGTTTAGAGATAAGCTTCGCGAAATAATATTAGGTGTCGTAAATGCGCGATTGGCATTTTTTATTGTTCCTACCGACAGATGTTGCGACCAAACGCCTGATAGCCTTAAACAGATACCTTTTCAAATTACGCTAGAATATGCTCCTGAGAATAATGTTCATTTTAACCAGTTATCTGAAATAAATAGCCCCATAGAAAACATAATGAAAGAACTAGGGCTACTCGTGACAGAATGGACGTACCGTATGGCCATAGCTCCCTCAAGAGGGCATCCAGATCGTCTTTTACTCGGGTTTTCTAATCCTAGTCAGCTTCTAGGCTTAAAGATCAAAGGCTATAAGTCAGGGGCATTCCACAGATACCCTTGGAGTGCGGAAAGAAAAGAGGATTATCCAAATGATGGCTGCACACCAATTTCTATTCGTGATGGTCATTTGGACGGCAGGGGTATTGCCCGCTCCCTGATGATGCTAACTGAAAAAGGCGGATTGGCGGTTATCCCGAAACCTAAATCAATTGATGATTTTGTGGGGCTTATCCAGAAATCGCTTTCTCCGCCAACGTTAAATGAAATTCCCGAGGAAAGCACAAAATATAGCATTGAAGAATGCCGAGCAGCAAAGATTGAAATTGAGAAATTAATTTCCCCCCAGACCAATCCTATGATTGGCGACTCTAATGCGCTGTTAAAAATATATCCAGACATCTTACGCGCTGCACAAAATCCTGGACATATATTGATCTATGGGGAGACCGGCACTGGGAAAAAAATGGTATATAACCTGATACAAATGCTAAATCCGGGAAAGCCGTTTGAAAGCATAGATTTAGCCGGTATTGCAGACGATAAGCTACACAGCATGCTATTTGGCCACATTAAGGGGGCGTATACCGGTGCAAACGAGATGAGGGAGGGGATAGTCAGTAACGTTAAAGGTGGCGCGCTTGTATTGGATAATATCCACAATGCTTCATCAACAATGTTTGATAAAATTCTGCGCTTACTTGAACCGGAGCAGAATTATATTAAACTGGGCGATAATAAAATCCAACAGGCCGACTGTCGAGTCGTTGCAGGGACAAACATACCACCGGAACAAATGATTAAAAACGGTATGATCAAACACGAATTCCTCAACAGATTTATGTTTACAATCCGCATCCCGTCTTTAGATGAGCGGAAAGAAGACGTCAAATTATTAGTAGAACATTTTATTGAAAAATGGGTGACTATTAATAATCCAGAAGATAAAAGGTTCTTGCCGGATCTATTATCCCTGGCTGATACATGGCTCAAGGATTTGGTTGTTCGGACATGGAAAGACAAAAATATACGGGGGTTAGAAACAGAGGTATATCAATATTGCATCGATCAAACTGCAGATCTTGAAAAAGAGCCGTCACGACGACGAGGGAGAAAGGAAGACCCGGACAAAGAACATAAAGGGGAAGAGCTGGCGGAAGTTATCGCGATCTGCGTAAAAAAAGAAAAATCTAATCTGGACGATCTATATGATGCAATAAAAGAGCGCATCCCCGGCCTTGTATTCACTCCTTCACAAGAAAAGGAAAGCAAAAGCCTTGAAATGCACATTCGTCGAAAACTCGATCATGATCCTGATAAAAGAGACGCAGTATTGTCCCAACTGAAAGTGATTGAGGAGCGTAGTAAGTTATAGTGTGCCCGTGGGTAAATCCTGCCCGTTTCTCCGCCTATTCTCCTGAATAACAGAAATATCTGGCTTTGGAACAGTATTTCCAAGCTGCTGGTATTTAGCCTGTTACATTAATCCATCCACGTTCTGATCGGTTACTACTGTCTCTTGGAACAGAATTACCTGCCTTTTGCCATTTTTCATATCCGTTTGGCATGTTTTGACCGGCCTTATTTCTGTTCTTGTCCAATGCAATTTTGTTACGCGTTTTCATTACTTCTTTGTTTTCAACATGTTGCGTATATACGCAACATAGTTGGCACATGCCCTGCTTATATATCTAGTGTGAAAAAAATATTAACACGCCTCAATAGACCGAAGCCGAAAGGCAGAAAGGGGGGAAAGTCCGCCAGC
>Ga0247841_10010528_pt1 | contig 12583 bp, 7 predicted proteins | sample LaCruzMarch2015__2_FD_192410 | JGI IMG/M metagenome (GOLD analysis project Ga0247841, IMG submission 192410) | Freshwater microbial communities from meromictic Lake La Cruz, Castile-La Mancha, Spain - LaCruzMarch2015_18m | ecosystem: Environmental > Aquatic > Freshwater > Lake | place: Spain... | reverse complement strand
ATTTTCGGATTCGAAGAATAGATGTCAGAAATAAAAAATTCATCCTGTAAAACTAAGTAATCAAAATCCCAAGTCAGAGCATTTTGAATATTTTCTTTACTTGTGGACATTATTGCAAAGCCTTTTCTATGCATTAAAATAAAAGGTATATTCGGTGCACAAGCATCTAATACCAATATTTTTGCATTTTCAGGTATATTTTGGGAATTTAAAAACTTATCTGCCCCTTTAAAGTTATTTATTGTTGCTGATGTTCTGTCCCAATAACCAGTAACTCGTCTGCTTTTTTGTGAATCAGACGCATTAAAAATCATAAGAATACTAATAGCAACAATACTAATTATAAAAATGTAATTAATACTTTTTGTTTTATTTGAAGGTATTGCCGAAATCGCAAAAATTAAAAGCAAAATAACTGGCAAGAAAAATGTATCAAGAAAATAGTAGTCATGATTTGCAAACTGACGAATCATTAATAATGCAAAAACAAAATAGCCAATAAATATAAGAATTATCAGAAACAGGATTGTTTGGGTTTCTTTATTAATCCTAACTTTTTTTGTAATTAAAAGGATTATAGACCTTAAAACCAACAGAGTTAAAACGAAATAATGAATATTTGAAAAATATTGTGTTGCCCAGTTTTCCTTTACAATTTTAAGAATCTCTATAATTTGCTGAATACTTTTAGCAGGCATAAAATGATTAAGAAAAATCGAGCCATATTTTGCCCTAAGAATTCCATTATAAATAAAGAAAAATAAAATTGCGGACAAAGAAAAAAGAATTGGTAATAACTTAGGTTTTATTTTAGTCTTGCCTTGTATAGCAAGAAAAATTTCAAGTCCCAATATTGCAATTAAAGGAATTGCAAAAGTTGTTCTGCTTAATGCAGCAAGGGATATAAATACAATACATAAATTAAAGTCCTTATCCTTTTTAGCAAATAAATATTTTGTGTAAAAAAAAATGCCAAGTATTACATTTGCCAATGATGGTATTGTTGGTAAAAATCCACTTTGGTAGTAGACAAAAACAGGAGAAGTTGCTGCAAAAACAGTTACAAAAACAGATTTATAGAAATTTCCTGTTAAAAGTTTTGATAACTGAAATAAAAAGAATAACCCGATAAAACTATAAAGTAAAATATAAATTCTAAAAATCCAGGGTGAAGTATTTCCCATTATTTTCATTACAATTGCAGGAATATAATCATGAATAGGAAAATCAACTGCTGTTATACTTTCTTTAGACGGAACGTTCCATTCATCCGGGAATTGGTGATTTAAAACAAATGTCTCAGGTTTAAAGAAATTTAGCCCGTTGTTTATAAATCCAAGAGATAATGCATATCTATCTGATTGTGCCCATGCATGAATATAAGAAGGAAACTCATTGATATAATTTTTATGAAAAACAGTTCCTAAAAAAAGAATTATCAGAATTACTATTATTGTTTGTTTATATCTTTTCATATAGAACGAAAAAATGCTAATTACGATATCTCAGCCATTTCCATAATTCTTTATAATTCACCTTTTTGCCATACATAAGAATACCTGTTCTGTAAATTTTTGCTGCCATCCAGGTTGAGCCAATAAACGATAAAATTAAAATAACAGCAGATAAAGTAATCTGCCAATATGGTACACCAAAAGGAATTCTGACCATCATTACCACCGGAGAAGTAAGAGGAATTATAGAAAACCAAAACGCAAGGCTACCTTCAGGGTACATTATAATATTTTGTAATAAAATAATTGAAAGTATCAGAGGAATTGTAACCGGCATCATAAATTGCTGAGTATCTGCCTCACTGTCAACTGCCGAACCAATTGCTGCGAAAAGGGAAGCATACAACAAATACCCTCCTACGAAATAAAACAGAAAAGAACCAACCATTACCCATAAATCAATCATATCAATGTTGTTAAAAGCCTGTTTAAATTCTTTGATATCCTTATCTCCAATTTTTGTGCTTTCATCTAAAGTGCCGGTATTTTCAGTTTTTACCAAAGTTTGAGAATGATTTGACTTAGTCGGCATTAAAGTTTTTGTATCAGGAAATATAGCGGATTGAATTGCTGTAACAATTATTAGTGTTAATATTATCCATAAAAAAAATTGAGTAAGACCAACCATAGCAACACCTATTATTTTACCCAACATTAGTTGAAAAGGCTTCACTGAAGAAACTATTATTTCTACAATCCTGCTTATTTTTTCTTCAATAACTCCACGCATAACCTGTGCCCCATACATGAAAATAAAAAAATAAATAAGAATTCCTGATACAATTCCTACAACCATTGTAAACCCTGTATGACTTTCTTTTTCCTTTCCTTCATCAGTCCATTTTATGGTTTTTACATTTACAGAAGTTTTTATTGATTTCAGCATATTTTCATCAACACCCTCTTTTTTAAGTTTTAACCGTTCAATCTCTTTTTCAAGTGAATTTGAGATGTGCATAATAATATCAATATTGGGCTGTTTATTTGAATAAAGCTGAACACCGGGATAACTTAAAACTACATGTGGTATATATAAAACTGCATAAAACTCAGAATTCTTAAAATCCTTTTTGATTTTATTTAGATCAGCATCAGCAGTATGTATAAAACGCAGATATTTGGTATTTGGGATTACATTTTTCATAATATGTGAACTATCAACTATTACAATAGTTTTTAGCTCTGTGTCCTCAACCTGTGTTAACAAAGCAGGACCAATTATCAAGCCGGCCATCAGAAGTGGCCCTAAAATTGTCATTATTACAAAAGATTTCTTTTTTACTCTTGTTAAATACTCCCGTTTTATTATTAATAATATTTTGTTCATATATTTTTATTTATTAGAATCTAAATTATTTGTTTTTTCAACTACCTGTATAAAAATATCACTCATGCCCGGAATTTTTTCGTTGAAAGAAATAATATTTCCCAAAGGAATTAATGATGATATTAACTGGTTTGTTGTTAATGAGTCATCAAGAATTTTAATTGTAACATGATGCTTATCATGCTCCGTTGTATGATTTAATATTTCATACTGATAACGAAGGGTGGCTTCAAGCATATTAACTTGCCCTGAAAAAGATATTTCGTATGTATTTGTTTTATATGCTTTTCTGATATCAGATATTGAACCGCTGAGAATATTTTTTGCCTGATTTATCAGCAAAATATCATCACAAAGCTCTTCAACAGAACTCATGTTATGTGTTGAAATTATTATTGTTGTTCCATTTTGTTTAAGATTCAGTATTTCTTGTTTTATCAGGTTGGTATTGATTGGATCAAACCCACTAAAAGGTTCATCAAATATCAGCAATTTAGGTTCATGCAAAACGGTTATTATAAACTGGACTTTTTGCTGCATTCCTTTTGAAAGTTCTTCTGCTTTTTTGTCCCACCATGATGTAATTTCAAATTTTTCAAACCAGTATTTTAATTTTTTTATAGCTTCGGCTTTACTTAAACCTTTTAATTGTGCAAGATACAAGGATTGCTCCCCAACTTTCATTTTTTTATATAATCCGCGTTCTTCCGGCAAATATCCAAAATCTTTTGTATTATGCAACCTAAGAGAAGCCCCGTCATAAAACAAATTACCGCTATCGGGAGCAATAATCTGATTAATTATCCTGATAAAAGTAGTTTTACCTGCACCATTAGGTCCCAACAAACCAAATATACTGCCCTTATTAACAGATACATCAACGTTGTCAAGAGCAATATGATTTATAAACTTTTTTGTAATTTTTTCAGCTCTGAAAATTTCCATTTATTTATTTATTTTAGAGTGTGAAAATAGATATTTTTTTTGAATTGAAATAAGACAAGAAATATTTTCAATAAATTCAGCTTACATTATTTTTTCAGGTTAATCTTTTTTTATAAATTGCGAGTAAAATTAAAAAGAATTTCATAGTGAAAAAAAGAATTGTTTTGGGACTACTTCTGGGTATTGCAGCAGGAATAATTGACGTAATTCCCATGATATTTCAAAATTTAACATGGGATGCCAATATATCGGCTTTCTCTTTATGGACAATTTGCGGGCTACTAATCAGCATCACTCAAATCAATATAAATCCTGTTATTAAAGGATTATTGATTTCTTTTTCTGTATTGACTCCATGTGCTATATTAATTGCATGGAAAGAACCTTATAGTTTGATTCCAATTTTAATTATGACTTCCGCATTAGGATCTCTTCTTGGTTTTACAATTGATAAATTTACAAAAGAAAAAAAGTGAATAAAATTTTTATTCTGTATTAAAAAATAATTTTTGGTTTTTAAAATAAAAAATGCATTCGGCAAATTAATGTTTACAGGCTATTTCCTTTTAATAAATTATTTTAAAATCCATTTTCTTTTGTATGTAATTTATACAAATTTGAATTATATTTTAAATTTATCAAGTATATTCTTTGTAAAGTAACAAAACAAAATTAATTTTGAAAGCAGTAAAATTTAAAAATGGTTATTTATAAATAACTAAATAACATAATATTATATAATTATAAAATATTATTATTTAGAATAAAAAATAAAATATTACAAATGAAAAAGAAATTTGATCCTGCACAAAATTATAAGGATACAAAAAAAGCAATAGGTTATATACCAAGGGATAAAGCAAAACAAAAAGATTATGACCGTATTGGATTTAAATCAGGTTTAGAAATTCATCAACAACTAAAAACTAAAGAAAAATTATTTTGTAATTGTCCTGCAGGAATATTTAATGCACATAATGATTATGACGCAGAACTTATTCGCCACATGCGTCCTACACTCAGTGAATTAGGAGAATATGACGGAACAGCTTTAATGGAATTTAAAACCAAAAAAGAAATTATATACCGAATAAAAAATCGTACGGCCTGCACATACGAAGTTGATGATACGCCTCCTTTCAAAATAGACAGGGAAGCTCTTGAATATGCTTTAGAAATTTCTATTCTTTCAAAACTTAATATTGTTGGTGAAGTTCACATAACCAGAAAACAATATCTTGACGGCAGTATACCAACCGGTTTTCAAAGAACAGCAATATTAGGAGTAGAAGGAGAAATTCCATTAAAAAATAAAAAAGTCAGATTGATTCAATTAAGCCTTGAAGAAGATTCATGCCGGGAAATTTCAGATATCGGACATACAAGAATTTACAAAACAGATAGGCTTGGAATGCCATTAATTGAAACTGTTACTTATCCTGATATGGTTAATCCTGATGAAGTTAAGGAAGCTGCTAATTACATTAGATTGCTTAATCGTAGTACCGGAAAAGTAAGAACAGGAATTGGTGCAGGAAGAGAAGACGTAAATGTAAGCTGTACAGGAGGTACAAGAGTTGAAATAAAAGGTGTTTCACACAATAAGTGGATTCCCGAACTTACTCACAATGAATGTTTCAGACAATGGGCTTTACTTGCAATCAAAGAAAAATTAAATACCAAAATAAAAAATCCTGAACAATGGAAAATAAGTTATAAGGAAATTGATGCCGATAACTTTAAAATTAACTACGAACCTTTTAAAACAGCTAAGGAAAAAGGATTTAAAACTATTGCTGTTAATCTTAAAGATTTTAAAGGAATTCTTTCCCATTTTACACAACCCGGGAAGATTTTTGCTGATGAAATATCAGACAGACTAAAAGTTATTGCTTGTCTCGAAAAACCAAATATAATTCATACGGAACAACTTAAATCCGTTATTAATGATATAGAAATCACAAAGCTTGAAAAAATATTAAATGCTGAAAATAATGATTCCCAATTAATTTTTTGGGGCAATGAAAATGACATAAAAACAGCTATTGAAACAATAGAAGAACGCTGTAAAATGGCTTTTATCGGAGTCCCAAATGAAACAAGAAAATCTTTTGAAGATGGTACAACAATTTTTGAAAGAGTATTACCTGGTGCCGACAGAATGTATCCTGACACAGATTCTCCTCCAATCCCTCTTGAAAATGAATATATTGATAATTTGAGAAAAAATATACCTGTTGATGTTTATGACAGATTTGAACAAATGAAAAAATGGGGAATCCCCGAAGATTGTTATCTCTATATCTTAAAGAAAAATTTAGTTCCTTTAATTGAAAAAATTATAAACAAACTAAATTTTAGTCCTAAGATTATCGGAACTTTTATAGGACATAGATTGAAATTCATTGAAGGTCATTATACCTCTTCATCTGAATTTGATTTCAATAAAATATTTGATTTATTTCAATATATTAAGAAAGAAAAACTTGACATTTCAATTGCAAGAGAAATGTTAGTTCATGTTTTCGAACACCCTATGATGGATTTTGATTCAGTATTAACGATAATGAAGTTTAAACGCAGAACTGAAGATGAACTAATTGCTCCGATTGGATTCTTAAAAGAAAAATTCAGGGAAACAGGAATAAATCAAAATCCTGATGCTGAAGCAAGATGGGTAATGGGACAATTAAGAAAACAGGCAATTGGTAATATAAAAATGAAAGAACTTAGAAAAAATATAAAATAACATAAATAAAATTAAAATGAGCGAAGATTTTTTTCAGGGTTATAAAGGAAAAGCTCTTGAAATATTAAAAAAATATAATGTTCGGGTTTGGGGTCAGACAGAAATAGATACAACTCGTGGACTATTTTCAGGAACTGTACTTCCGAGAGCAGAAAATGATGATGATAAACATATTGTAATAAAAATTGTAACAGGTTATAATATTGGAATTGACATCACTACAATAAAGACTATGAAAGAAACAGGGTATAAAAAAGCTAATTACAAAATCCCTGAAAAAGAATTTCCCTACACACCCGGACTTCCAAAAGTAAAATTAATTGGGACAGGAGGAACTATAGCTTCGCGACTTGATTACCGTACGGGAGCAGTAATTCCTGCATTTTCTCCGGGAGAACTTTATGGTGCAGTCCCTGAACTTGCTGATATTTGTAACCTTACTACAGAAAAATTGTTTGCTGTATTCAGCGAAAACATGGGACCGGAACAGTATAAAACTTTAGCTATTGCAATTGGTAAAGAAATTGAAAACGGTATTGACGGAATAATTATAGGGCATGGTACTGATACGTTACATCATACTGCTGCTGCATTAACTTATATGGTACAGAATCCCCCTGTTCCGATAGTTTTGGTCGGTTCACAGCGATCTTCTGACAGACCTTCTTCAGATGCAGCATTAAACCTGATGAATGCAGCCTATACAGCAGCTCATTCTGATATTGCTGAAGTTTTAGTTTGTATGTTTGGAGCTACTTCAGATGATTATGATTTTTTACATCGTGGAACAAGGGTAAGAAAAATGCACTCATCATATCGTTCCACTTTCAGAACTATTGGAGATACTCCTCTTGCAACGGTTAACTGTAAAAAAGGAGTTACACTTATCAAAGAAGAATATAATCACAGAAGAAAAGACAAAAAAGCAACCATCTTGCCTTACTTTGAAGAAAAAGTAGGAATGATTTATTATTATACCAATATGCAGCCTGACATGATCGATTCTATGGTAGATAATGGTTATAAAGGAATTATAATTATTGGAACAGGTTTAGGGCATGTAAATAAACCTCTCTATCCTGCAATTGAAAGAGCCACTAAAAAAGGCGTTCATGTTTTTATGACTGTTCAAACTCTTTGGGGATATGTACATATGTACGTATATGACACAGGAAGAGACCTAATGGCAAAAGGTGTTGTTCCTCTTGAAAATATGTTACCTGAAGCAGCTTATATAAAATTAGGCTGGGTATTAGGACAAACTAACGATAGAGACGAAGTTAATAAAATGATGCTTACTCCTATAAGTAATGAAATTACCAAGCGTGAACCTTATAATGGTTACTTGGTTTATCAGGGGGGAGTTCCTGAAGTAGAAGAATTTATAAGAAAAGTACGTAAATAATATTACAACTTTTTTTAATAATACTATAATAAATTTTTGTATTTTTATATTCTTTAATTTATAAATTTATGCTATTCAAATATAAAATATTTATATTATATTTGATGCTATTTATTTATAGCTCATCTGTTTACAGCCAAAATTATTATCATAAAGAATTCACAGTTACAGACGGGCTTAGTCAATCACAGGTTCTTTCACTTTTTCAGGACAAAAAAGGCAGCTTATGGATAGGAACATATGGTGGAGGAATAAATATTTACAATGGCATTAAGTTTTTGTCTCTAACAAAAGATAACGGACTCGCAGGTAATTCTATTTATTCAATAACACAGGATAATTCAAACAATATTATAATCGGAACTGATAATGGATTAAGTGTTTACAATGGTTTTACATTTAAAAATTATTCTACAAAAGACGGTCTTCCCAGCAAAAAAATCTGGTCAGTAGCTGTTGATAAATATGATAAAATATGGATTGGTACAGATAAAGGAGTTGCGATTTTATATAAAAATAAAATTTTAAAATTCAATAAAAATGTTATTTTAGCTTCTTCCAAAGTTTACAATATATGCATAGACAAAGATCAAAACGTGTGGTTTGGCACTAATAACAATGGCTTGATAATGTATAGTAAAAATAAATTTAAAATTTTTACTGAAAACGATAGCTTGTGCTATAATACCGTTAGAGCAATAGTTCAGGATAAAAAAGGTATAATATGGATTGGTACCGACAGGGGTTTAAATCATTATATAAATGGCAAATTAATAATATATAAAAAATCAACTGTAACTTATTACTGTTCATTTTTATCACATAAAGGAGAAATTTGTTTACTGGCTTATAATGGTTCATTTGTAAAATATAAGTATAATAATAATAAAATTGAAAGAGAAAATTATAAATTTAATGACAGACAATTTTTTTCCGCTATTGAAGACAGAGAAGGAAATACATGGATTGGCACTAATACAGGATTGATAAAATTTCCTTCGAATGTTTTTTATAATTACAGTGAAGATGATGGAATGCAAAACAATAATATTTTTTCAATTTATGGTGCATCTGATGGAGATTTTTGGTTTGCTTCAAGTAAAGAAGGTGTTGCAAGGTTAAAAGATAAAAATTTTTATTTATACTCAAAAACAAATGATGATAAAGGAATAATCGGTAGCCAGGTATATTCTATTATAGAAGACAAAAATAATAATATGTGGTTTGGAACTTTTAATGGAATAAGCGTATTCAATCAAAAAGACAGTGCCTTTTATAATTACACTAACCAAATTCCTGAAAAAGAAAAAAAGAATACAAAGAAAAAAGAATTAAACGGGAAAGTAGAAAAAAAGAATAATATTAAAACAATATTAAAAATTGATACAAATATTACAAATATTAATATTTCATCAATAATACAGGACAAATCAGGAATAATCTGGTTTGGAACATATAATGGGATAACCAGATTTTACAACAATATATTTGAAAATTTCAATACAAGGTTTCCTGTTTTAAAAGGAAAAGTAATATTAAAAATATTTGAAGATAAAATTATTTCTGGAAGATTTTGTTTCGCAACAAATGAAGGAATATATTTTTATGATGGAAAAACTTTAGTTCATTTTGGTGAAAAGGATGGTTTTGTTGATGATAAAGTTGTTTCAATAGAACAAGACAAAAGAGGTAATTATTGGTTTGGTACAAAACAAGGGGTTTATCGTTTTGATTCAAATAATTTTGAAAAAATTGATAAAAGTAAAGGATTAAGTTCTAATAATATTTATTTATTGATAATGGATAACCATGAAAATTTATTTATTGGCTCTAATAAAGGATTAGATAAACTTAACACTAAAATTTACAATAAATCAAAAAAAATAATAGTTCGTAAATATAGTAATATTGAAGGTTTTATCGGACAAGAATGTAATCTTAATGCTTGCTTTAAAGATAAAACAGGTAAAATCTGGTTTGGAACTGTTGATGGAGTTACAGTTTATAATCCTAAAAATGATACTATAAATATCGTTACACCTTTTACTTATATTTCAGATATCAAGCTTGATTTTAAAAATTTTGATTATTTAAAATATTCTGACGGAATTGACTCATTATCAAAAATGCCGATTAACCTCAGCCTACCTTATAATCAAAATCATCTTACTTTTGACTTTTATTCTACAAGCTATACTATACCTGAAAAAGTTAAGTTTCAATACATGCTTGAACCATTAGAAAAAGAGTGGTCTCCTGCATTTTCAAAAAATGAAGTAGATTATCCCCTCCTCCCGCCGGGAAAATATACTTTTAAAGTCAGAGCTTGTAACAACGATGATATATGGAATGAAACGCCAACTATTTTTACTTTTACTATAAGACCTCCATTCTGGTTCACCTGGTGGGGAATTACTGCTGAAATTATTTTAGGGTTTGTTATAGTATATTTTTACATTAAATACAGGGAAGCAGCATTAATAAAAGAAAAGAAAATTCTTGAACAAAAAGTAGAGGAAAGAACTATAGAAATAAGAGAACAAAAAGAAATTGTTGAACAAAAAAATAAAGATATTACCGATAGCATAAATTATGCTAAAAATATTCAGGACGCAATATTGCCTCATCTTGAAGATTTTGAAAAAATATTTCCAGATTCGTTTATTTTATTTAAACCAAGAGATATTGTCAGTGGTGATTTTTATTGGTTAACAAATAAAAATGACTGTACCTACATCGCAGTAGCAGATTGTACCGGACACGGAGTTCCGGGTGCTTTTATGAGCATGCTTGGTATAGCATTATTAAATGAAATAATAAATTTGAATGAAAAAATCAGTGTAGGCAGTATACTTGATAAACTTCGTTACAATGTAATTAGCTCTTTACATCAGACAGGGCAGGCAGGAAAATCGAAAGATGGTATGGATATTACACTTTGTTTTGTAGATTGGAAAGAAAAACAACTCCATATTTCCGGAGCCAACAATCCGCTTTACTTAATTAGAAATGATACCATTTCGGAAATCAAAGTTGATAAAATGCCTATTGGATATGGCGTTCGTATGGATAATTTCACAAGTAATATTATCAACATTGAATATAATGATAGTATATTTTTATTTTCTGATGGATATGCTGATCAGTTTGGAGGTCCAAATGGTAAAAAATTTAAATATTCTCAACTAAAAGAAACCTTGATTAATATTAATAAATATCCTATGAGCGACCAAAAGAATATTCTAAATAAAACAATTGAAGATTGGAAAAAAGATACTTTTCAGGTAGATGATATTTTAATGTTAGGAATAAAATTTAATCATCCTCAGTTTTTAAAATCATAATCTAAATTCCTATATACACTCAATAATTTCTTCAATTTCATTAGGGCCAATATCCACATTTAATAAATCTATAGCCTTTTCGATTGTACAACAAACACCAAGCTTTCCTTCTAAAACATTATTGTTTTGTACAAACAAACTGGAATAAGCAGTCTCTATCGGAGTATCAGTTAAAAAAACTATTGTTTGAGGAGTTCTTTTCTCTTTATATTTTATTTGAATTTTTCTGATTTTTGAAATATTTACATCTTTGGGATTAAAAATGCACCCTCTTAAATCTGTTAATATTTTGTTTGCCGATTTAAAATCAATATTTTGACATTCTGTATCAAGAAATTGCAATATTTCGTCAAAAGAAGTATTGTTTCTAAACTTCTCAATAGATAAATTGAAATTTTTAATTATTGCAAATTTACAAGGCATAAATAACTGATAAAAACTTTATTGTACAAAAATATATACAAAAAAATTTAAAAATCTAATTAAAAATAACTATTTTATATAGTTAAAAATAACTATTTTTAATCCTTATAGTTTGCAATAAAATAAAATATAGACTTATTAAATATATACATTAACAATATTCTATATTTTAGATAATTAGTGTGGTTTAAAACAAATAAAAAGATAACCCGAATGAATATTTTATATTTCTACTAATTTGTTAATTATAGCATACAAAAGCAAATCAACAATATTTTTCGAACCTGTTTTTGATATCAAATTAGCCCTATGTACATTAATGGTATGAGGACTTATAAAAAGCAATTCGCCTATTTTCTGGTTTGAATAACCTCTTGCAAGAAGTTGTAATATTTCAAGCTCCCGCTCAGTAAATTTTGATTGTACATTTTGATTTTTTCCTAAAAACTTATCTGTGAAAAAAGATAATAATTCCTGTGAAAAATAATTATTGCCTTCCGATAAAGATTTGATAGCTAACTCTAACTCATTTCTCTTAACTTTTTTTAAAATAAATCCTTTAGCCCCTGCATCAAGCATGCTCTGAAGATATTTTTCATCGCCGTACATTGACAGAGCAGCAATTTTGAGATCAGGATACCTTTGTATTGCTAATTTTGTTGCTTGTATCCCATCCATCACAGGCATTTTAATATCCGTAAATACAATGTCACATTTAGTCTTTTCAAGTACATCAAGTAATTCCTGACCATTCGAAGCTTCTGCTACTACTTGTGCATTATCAATTGTTTCAATAAATACTTTTAATCCTTCGCGAAAAACATCATGGTCTTCAGCAAGAATAATCCTAATAACTTTATTTTTCATTTTAAATAT
>Ga0247841_10010527_pt1 | contig 12583 bp, 11 predicted proteins | sample LaCruzMarch2015__2_FD_192410 | JGI IMG/M metagenome (GOLD analysis project Ga0247841, IMG submission 192410) | Freshwater microbial communities from meromictic Lake La Cruz, Castile-La Mancha, Spain - LaCruzMarch2015_18m | ecosystem: Environmental > Aquatic > Freshwater > Lake | place: Spain... | reverse complement strand
TGAATTTGAATTATTTTTTTTGATGGAAACACATAATCTTTCTTAGTATATGCTGATTTAATTGTTTTTGCAAATATTTCTGCGTTTTGTGCTGGATAATCTGTCCCCCAATTTTTTTGTGATGTTTTTTTATATCTTTCACTAAATTCTTTTGTTTGACTATAATTTTCTACACCATATTTTTGAATATTTGTATTTTTAACTTTTAATTTAATATTTTCATTTTGTAAATGATGTGGTTTTCCATATTTTTCTAAACTTGTTGCTATACACTTTTCTTGTCTTACATCAAAATTATTTTTTTGATTTTCTTTAAATTTTTCTGTTGTAAAAATACATTCGCTACCATATCTTTCTAACATAGTATTTTTTCTTTTATTATTTATTTTTTCATTATTTTTTTTTAAATTTCCAACTTTTAATGAACATTCATTGCAATAACCATTATAAAGTTCAAATGATTCAAATTTTTTACTAAAATTATTACTACATTCTTTAAAATTTATACATTTACCTTCAATAATACTTCTACAATTTAATTTTATATTTGAATAATCTGTTAATAGTTCAATATTATACTTATTAACTAAAGTATTTAATAAAATTTTATTATATTTTCCTCCGTCTTTATTTTTTCTTGTTTCTTGCCTTTTTTTAATTATTTCATCTATATTTTCATTTCTTTTTTGTAAAGCATTTGTTTTACTACAACTTTCACAATAACCATTAACTTTAACAAGTTGTCTAAAAGATTTATTAAAATGATTTAAACAATTATTAGTTAAACATTTTCCTTCAATTCTTGTTTCTCTTGTTATATTTTCATTTGAATATTTTTTCAATAAAGATATATTGTTATTGATACAAAAACTATATAAGAAATTATAATTAAATACAGGCATTACTTAAATATAATTATTTTACACTTATAATTTTAAATCATTTTTATTTTTAAACGATCCTTACCTTATTGACACGAAGAACCAATCTCAAGAGGGACCCGAAGGTAATCAGGACTAATTGTTGAGTTATTCCAAATTGAAACATTAGTTTGTGGATTAGGAGGTTCGCTTCTAATTTGTAAATTAGCGTTTTTAAGAGTTTGACCGATAGAGTCAATACCGATGTGGTATCCTGCTTTAAGAAGATTTATATTAGAGAGCATACCTTGACCGCTTGGGTTTAGTTGAGCCCAATCATTATTAACATCTTTTGGTAGTAGTTCATCAGGATTAGTTATATTTGCTTTATTACATGAAGTTGGTATACCTTGTGATGTTGTTTGAATTCCTTTTACAGAAGAATAAGTTTCATTTTGACCTAATGGTTCAGATGGTCTAACATTTTGGTTAGACATTTGTTGTTTTGTATTTTGACCAGATGAGGAGTTTTTATATGCTACATTATTATTATTATCTAAAAACTCAAACCCCGAATTTCCTTTTGAGTTAAAATACTTATAAAACATAAATAATATATATAAACCAACAATTGAAATTAAAATAAAGCCAATTGTATTTTCCTTAAATGCTTTTTTAAAATTAACCATTATATAAAATTAATGATAAAAAAATTATAATATAATTATTTAAATTATTAATTTAGTTATTTTTATGTTTCATCATCAAAATCACTTAAATCACTATTATCTAATAAATATGTTTTTTTAATATTTTCAGCTTCCATATATGCTTGAAGTGATATTTTTTTAAGTTCATTTGCTCTTTTTTTTGCTTCTTTGTATAAATTATATTTTAATTTTGTTATTTCTTCATTTTCTAAACTAGAATCAAAAGGTTTTAAATGTATTTCTTTTGATAATTTATTTTTATCATTACTTTCTAATTCTTCAAAATCAATTTTTATATTATTATCTTCATTATTGTCAATCAATAGAGAGTTATCATCTAACATATTTGATTTTGTTTTATTTGTAAAAATAAAGTTTTCTTTTTCTTCATTATCTTCTAAAATACTATCATCAAATTTAATTCTTAATTTATTATTATTTTCTTTTTCTTCTTTTTCTTCTACTCCGTAAAGCATAGCGTCTTCTTCTTGTTTTTCATATTCTTTTACTCCATAAAGCAAATCATCATATGGTTCTTTTTTAAGTTCACTAAGAAAAGGTTCATTTTTTTCTTCTTCATCTTCTTCAAGTTTTTCATATTTTATTTCAATATTGTTAAATGTATTTTCTTTTAAAAAATTATTATTAAATATTTCTTCTTCTTTGTTTTGTTGTTGTTTGTTGTTATCTAACATTTCCATTATTTTTTCTATTTTTTCAACTTCTTCTTTGTCATCAAAATTAATATCATCAATTTTACTTTTATTATTCAATTCTTCTTTTTTTATATTTATTATTTCTTTATTTTCTTCTAAATAATTAAATGAAGTATTTTCTTCTTTTTTATCTTTTTTAACTCCGTTATCGAATGTATAATTTTCTTTTTCTTTTTTCGACACCATTTTACCTATTAAATTATCTTGTATATCTGTATTTAATAATAAAGAAGGTCGTTTTATATAACAAGTATTTAAAAAAGGATCAGGACTTACGAGCATACATTGTTTCATTTCAAATTCAATAATAAAATTTTTTTGTGTAAAAATTATACCTCTTATTTCTAAAATAGATATAATGTTAGATTCAGAATTAATATTTTCTAATAAAACAATTTCATTATCGTTATTTTCATTATAAATATTAATATTTTGTTTAACATTTGTTTTTAATAAATAATATTTACCTGATTTATATAATTTTACTGGTGAAGTAAAAAATGATTCAATATCATTTTTATCAATTTTATTCTCAAACCAAATACTGCTTTTTTCATATAATAATTCAGTAACTTTATTTTCAAGATTTTCTAACCAAGTAATAAATAAAATATCGTTAGTATCAAAAAGTAAATCACAATATATTTTTTTATTGCTTTTTACAAATCCTTGTTTTGTACAACATTTAGGAGTTTGAATAAATAAAGGTTTATTTTTCCAAAATATTTTAGTAAAAAAAGAACCATTTGAAATATTATTGGGAAATCCTAAAGTTAAATCTTCAAATATAAAATGATTATCAGGTTCAATAATATGTTCCATAACTAAATATATTAGATATATTAGATATTTTTTTGGAAAAATAAAATCGCATTAGGATATTTTATTTTTATTATAATATAAAAAATATTTATAATGAATAATAGTTTAATTGATAAAACATTAGAAATGTTAAAAAAAAATGACATTAAAAATGAAATAAAAAAAATTATTACACCTATTATTGATATTATTTTTAGTGATATTTATCCCTATATTTATATAATCCTACTTTTTGTATTTGTTATATTTTTAATGATATTATTAAATTTAATATTATTAATAGTTATTATAAATAATAATTATTTTAAAAAATAATTTTAAATATTATTATATATATATAATGGTTAATCACAATAATAGTCACCATAATACACAAACTCATACAGGAACAAATAATACAGGAACACATAATACAGGAACACATACAACTCTTCCAATTCACACTGGAGGACCAACAACAACAAGTTTAAAAACAACTACTCCAATTACAAGTAGTCCAGTTAAAACAGGTCTAATGACAACATCCCCAACAGTAAAAGGAGGTTACCATAAAAAAGGCAGAAGAGGTTCACATAAAAAAATGTACGGAGGAAATTGTTCAGGTAGTGCCAATCAATGGCAACTGCAAAATCTAGGAACATTATCCCAACAACTAAGTAGAACATTTGATCCAAATTTAGGCAATACTGCAACACAGTCAACAAATGCAATAAGTTCAATAGCTAATCCAAACGCAGCTAATAATTGGAAAGGAGGAAAAAAAAGAGGAGGAAATTTAGGTGCCATTGCTTATGAAGCACTTACACCCGGAATACTTTTAGCAACTCAAAATATGTATAAACTAAAAAGAAGTCGAAGTAATAAAAAAACTTTAAAAAGTAAAAAAAGAAAAACCCGTGGTGGTAATTTTGCTTCATTATTAGGTCAAGCAGCTGTTCCAGGAATACTTTTAGCAACACAAAATATGTATAGAAAAAAAAATGCAACACAAAATATTTATAGAAAAAAAACCAACAAAAATAAATCAAAAAGATTAAGAAAATAATTATTTCATTTATCTATTTATGATTTCAATTATTTTTTTTTTAACTATTTGTGAATATTTATTTTTTAAAGTAAAATTATCTGTATCATTATAAAAAGTCAACAAATTTAAATTAACTTCACCTCTTGATCCACCATTATCATCACGAGGTAAATTATATTTTCTACGAAGATATGTTTCTTTTGATTGATAAATATAATGAGCTATAAATGCTCCTACTTTATCATGGGGTAAAATAGTTCGATTAAATGAATAAGGAGGGACTAATTGTTTCATAGGCATACAAAACATTCGTAAAGGATTATAAATGTTATAACAATGTGGATTCAAAACCTCCGTAATAGTTTCAGGTCTAACAAATGTTTTTACATGAGCATCTGTAACAGCACATGATTTTGTATAATTTTCCATAATAAGTCCTGGATCATTAATATAATTACAAGAACCAAACATAACCCAATTGATAGCTAATGTATCTGCGAAATGAAAACATTTTAACATTGTTTTTACATTTGGAAAGTAGTTTAAACATAAAAACTCATCACAGTCTAAATATAAAAACCAATCTGCTTTTTGTCTTAATGATATTTTTCTTGCTGCTCTCATTAATGGTAATTTTATTCCTCCTTCTACATTACATCTTTTAACAATTATTCTTTTATCACTATTATTAAAAATATTTTTTATTGGAAATTTTGATTTATGATCAAAAATTATTATAGCATCAAACCCTAAAAGTAAATGGTGTGCAACCCATTCAGCAATGAATTTTTCGTCACGAGCATTTGTAAATAAAAATACTTTATTTGCTATATTTTTTCTTGGTACATATATTAATGGTTTTATCATTTTTTTAACTTCTATTTTAAACATTATAGATATTGTTGTTATAATATTATTTTTACTTTTACGATCAATATTTTTTAAAAAATTATTATTTACAAGTTTTTAAATATTAAAAATAAGTTATATATATACATAATATGATTAAAGAAGATTTTGAAGAAAAAGTTAAAAAATGGATTGACTTAGATAATACCATAAAAATAGAAAATGAAAAAATAAAAAATATACAAAATCAAAAAAAAGAATTAAATGACTATATTTTAAAGTATGCAAACAATAATGATTTATTAACAGCCAATTTCGAAATTGGGGATTCTGTATTATTTTTTAAAAATGTTAATTCAAGTCAAAATTTATCATTTAAATATATTGAAAAATGTTTAAATGAAATTATTCAGGATAGAGAAAAAATAGATAAAATAATTAACTATTTAAAAAAAAATAGAGAAAATAACACATCTTTTGAATTAAAAAGAATAATTAAGTAATTATTAATATATTTATATGTTTTGTTATATAAATAATGTTAGTTAGTGACTTAGTTTATTATAAAGATGAAGAAGGTAATGTAATGTCTTCGGGATACAAAGTTAATTCTATATTACTTAAAAGTAATACACCAGTAATGGAAACTTTATCTAAAAAATACGAAAACCTAGCTGTTCCTTGTGGTTTATATTATTTTAATAAACCTTATAATCCTTTTATAAATATTGGTGGGAATAATAATGATAGTGATAATTATGAAAATCATGATGATAATGATAATGATGATAATGATGATAATAATGATAATGATGATGATGATAATGATAATGATGAAGAAAGTATAAATGTAATAAATGGTGGAAAAAATATAATATCAAATGATTTGTATGAAAAATTATTAGAAATGGTAAAAATAAATAAAAAAATAAATAAAACTAAAAAAAAAAATAAAAGTAAATCTAAAAAAGTGAAAAAAACAAAAAAAAATAATTAATTATTATGTAATTTTAATTTTTTTAATTAATAGATTAATAAATTAATAAATAAATAGATAAATAGATAAATAAATATCTAATTCATATTATATTTATTTTGAATAATAGTTGGTATTAATATATTTTTATCTAATTCCATCATTTTTTTAGCAACTTTATTTATTGTTACCTCTGATATTTCAGAAACATTTTTTATATCTGTTTTAGTGGTGCTTAATTTACACATTTGAGATACAAAATATATTATACCACCTGCTATGCTATGAGGTGCGTTTTCTTGTAAAAGACATTTTTGTTCAATTATAATACATATAAATTTACATAATGAAGTAAGCTCACTATTTAAATTTAATTTAGAACAATATCTTTCGATAAAAGATTCAGGTTTAGTTTTACAAAATATAGTTTTATCTTTATTTTTATTATTTTTTTCAAGTTGATTAATTATCATTTGTGCATTTTTACAACCTCTTGTAGCACTTGTATTATCTAAATTAAAAATTGTAGCAAGTTCTTTTGCTGTTCTTGGATAGTCATTTATTCTACAAGAAATATAAACTGAAGCAGCTATTAATCCATCTTTATTTTCACCTCTAAATGTTTGTTCATATTCTGTAATTTTTTTATGGTATCTTATAGCATCATTAACAATCATCAGAGGTATTCCAGCATTTTGAGCCATTACTTTAATTGTTTGAAACTGTTCATATTGAGATTTTTGTTTATATGGAATACCTTGCCATTCTGTGTATCTTCTTATTTTTTTCATTTCGTAAGATGTTTTACCGTTACATAAAACTTTACACCCATAAGATGATTCTTCTAAAAGTTCATTTATAGGCATACCAACACGATTCGGATCTGAAGAATGATTATCATCGGCACCATAAAATCTCCATTCAGCAGTTTGGTCTAATATATTTTTATAAATAATACCACACTTAGGATTAGCACAACTTAAAAATCCTTCATCTGAAAAAACTAAAATAGTTCCACATCTTTCACATATATCTTCATTTTTTGAAGAATCTGAGTATAATAATTCTAATGGTTTTTTATTTTCTTCCGTATAAAAGTCATTCCATATTTTAGTTTTATTAATATTTTTATTTTTTATTTTTTTACTTTGTTCTTTATTTAACATATTTATTGAATGTTTATTGTAATATATTTTTAATTCATTTTTATTTTTAATTTTTACTTTAATATTATTATTTACTTTTTTCTTATTATTATTTACTTTTTTAATATATATATGGGTAATTCATTCAGTGAAAATAAAAATAATAATGAATTAAAAAAAAAACCTATATCTCAAATCATAGATTATATAGCAACACAATATATACTAACTGCTAATTTTAAATCATTAGAAAATTTAATTGATAAAAATTATTGTGATGATTTAGTTATATTAACAAGTGATATTATTGATAGATATTTTACAAAAATTGAAGTCGAATATTTAGTTCAAAGAGTTGAAAAAGGTGTTGAAACTAATAAAACTGATATTATTTTTTTTGATAAAAAAAATTTATCTAAATTTGATACTGAAAAACCTTTAAAAAAAAAAAGAATGTGTATTGGAATTGCTAAATATTATATTAAAATAGCACATTTATTTGCTGCTATCGTTATGACAATAAACCCAATTTATAAATATAAAAATATTGATGGAAATATTGAAACAACTACATTATTTGAAAAAGATAAAATACCTGTAAATACACCAAGAACAATAACTAAAATTAATATTTGTGCTTCAAGAATAGATAGTTTAACAAAAAATAATACTTTTATTGATTTAAATAATAATATTACTATACAACCAAATATTTGTTCTATTAACTCAAACTTTGAAGGTAATGTAAAATCTCTTATTGAAGAACCTGGAATAAAAGAACTTGAAGAACTATATTATGATAATTATGATTTTATTGAAGGAAAGTTTAATGGTATGAAACCTGAAACTAAGAAAATATATGAAGAAGATTTAAAAATATTTTATAAAGTTTTTACTAATTCTTCAACAGTTCCTGAAAATATAAAATCTTTTAAAGATATTAGTTTAAAAGATTATACAAAAAATAAAAATTGTATTGGTATAAATCCTCCATTTAAAGAAAAGTTTATTGGAAAATATGATATTATGGGTGAAAATATTTTTTCTAAATATGCAAATCATATTAAAAATATGATAAATAAAACAAATAAAAATCAAGAAAACTTGTTAAATGTTATTAATGAATTATTTGTTTATTCTACTAATCCCATAAGTAATACACGGGAAATTAGAATTAATCCAACAATAAATGATAAAAAATTAAATGGTATTATACAAAAAACTAGAAATGATATTATTAAGTTATATCTTTCCTGTGAAGAAGATTACAAAACAGGTATAAAAATTTATGAAAAACTTGTTGAGAAAAAAATATTTGAAAATACTAAAAATCAAATAAATACTTTAAATGAAAACATTGAAAAGTTTTATTCATATGAAAAACCTTCATATGATCAATCACAAAAAAAAGATCTACCTCAAGATTTATCCCAAGAACCCGACAAAGATTTATCTAAAAATCTACCACAAAAATTACCTGAAAACTTAACACAAGAATTAACTGAAAACCAAACAACTGAGTTACATGAAAATCAAACAACTGAGTTACATGAAAATCAAACATCTGAGTTACCTGAAAATCAAACAACTGAGTTACCTAAAGATCAAATCACTGAGTTACCTGAAAACCAAACAACTGAGTTACCTGAAAATCAAACAACTGAGTTACCTGAAAATCAAACAAATGAGTTGCCTGAAAACCAAACAACTGAGTTACCTAAAGATCAAATCACTGAGTTACCTAAAGATCAAACAACTGAGTTACCTAAAGATCAAACAACTGAGTTACCTAAAGATCAAATCACTGAGTTACCTAAAGATCAAACAACTGAGTTACCTAAAGATCAAACAACTGAGTTACCTAAAGATCAAATCACTGAGTTACCTAAAGATCAAACAACTGAGTTACCTAAAGATCAAATCACTGAGTTACCTAAAGACCAAATCACTGAGTTACCTAAAGATCAAACAACTGAGTTACCTGAAAATCAAACAACTGAGTTACCTGAAAATCAAACAACTGAGTTACCTAAAGATCAAACAACTGAGTTACCTGAAAATCAAACAACTGAGTTACCTGAAAATCAAACAACTGAGTTACCTAAAGATCAAAAAACTGAGTTACCTGAAAACCAAAGACAAGAAGTGTCAAATAAAATATACACTAGTTATATAGCAAAGTAATATCTATTTTTCTAAATAATTTTTATAAAAATTTTAATATAAAAATTCTAAAGAATTTATTTAAAATATATATTTTTATTAAACATATATTTTATAAAAATCAAAATGTAAAAACAAAAGATTTAACGTTGAGCTTGTCTTTGGGCAGCAGCTTGAGCCATAGCAAGTTTTTGAGCTTGTCTTTGGGCAGCAGCTTGAGCCATAGCAAGCTTTTGAGCTTGTTTTTGTGCTTGTCTTTGTGCTTGTGCGGCAGCAGCAGCTTGTTTTTGAACTCGTCTTACAGTTTTAACCATTTTCTTTGCTTTACTTCCAAATCTTCTTGAACTTCTTCTTCTACGAGTAGCCATATTATAATATATAGACAGAAAAAAATAAATGTTTATAATTAAATTAATAATTATTAAATAGTTCCTAAAGATTAATTATTAAAATAAAATAATAATTTTTAATTAAATAATCAAATATTTACCAAAAGTCATTTACATTCCAATACATTGGATCATTTTTTTTAATTTTATAAATAATTTTAAATATAGGATTTCTCGCTAAAACACAATTAACTCTATATTTTTCTAAAGGATGTGGATTAGTTGCTATATCAACATCAAGAGCATCTTTATAAATAACTTGTCTCCCTTGAATAGCATAATAAGCAAAAAATGCTTTAAATGATAGTTCGCGAATATATATACTATCGTGATGTTGTTCTTGAAAATTTCTTAAATATTCAGTTAAAATATCGCAACCATTTATATCTGCTAAATCTTCACCAGCCCCTAAACTTGCATCTACTTTTATTCCGTCTTTTTTTGCAAAAAATTCATATTGTTTTATTATATTATTATTTTTTTTATTAAATATTTTTTTATCTTGATTACTCCACCAATTTCTTAAATTACCTTTATAATCATAACGACTTCCGTTTTTATCTAATGAATGGCTCATTTCATGACATAAAGTAAAACCTATAAATGCCAAATTGTATTCTATTCCTCTATTTTCTAAATCAATAAAAGGTTTTTGTAATATTGCTTGTGGGATAAATATATCATTACGATTTGATGTATAAAACGCATTAACAATATAAGCTTGAGAACCTGTTAAATCTTGTTCTTTCCAATCAACAGTTGATATATTAACTACATTTTTATTTGTTAAACTAATCCATAAACTAACTCTATAAGCTGATAATTTTGTTAAGTTTTCCCAAACATTATTATTTGTATATTCTAAATCAGGATCATCAACAGTTATTTTTGGTGAACCATATACAAAATTTAAATATTTTAGTTTAAGTAAAGCTTCTTTCTTAGTATTAGGCATTAACCATTTATTTTTATTTATCTTATTTATTAAAATAAGTTTCAAATCATTAGATAAAATTTTAATATATGCTATTTCATCAATTCTTGGATATTTTTCACAATATAATTCTGTTAATAAACGATTATAACCTAATGATAAACCAAAAATAAATGATCTTGAACCTGGTGTTAATAACTGGTCTCCTTGTAATTCTTTTCTAATAAACTTCCAAAATACTAATCTTTCCTTTGAATATCTTATGGTATGAAATAAAAATATATATAACCAATATGCTTTCCATTTGGGTGTTTTCCAATCTTTATTTAACTTATCCATAACACATTTTATGTAATTAATATTACCTGTTAAATAGTTACTTGGTATTTCTTTGTATCCTAAATATTTATTAAAGTTTATCCAATCAAAACCATATTTTATTGAATCTGATTTTGAAACGCGAAAAGGTTTATCTTCATCATCATTTTTGTTTTTTTTTTTTTTTATATCTTCACAAATTAAAGACATTAAAATTTCTTTTTCACAATCATAAACAAATTCTGGATTTATATTATGTGTTTTTCCCATATAAGTTGTAAAAATTTCATCTATAAAAATTAAATATTTTTTATAAATATCGTTTTTTCTTAGTTCAATAGGTTCTAAAAAATAAATAGATATATCTAATGTTAATTGAGGAAAACTTATATTTGGTGTATATATTTTAGCATTATCTACATCTGGTTGAAGAGACCACCATATAGGACATTTATATGAAACCAATTCATTACTATTAATATAAGCTAAAAATAATGTTAAATCATCATTTTTAATATATTCTTCAACCTTTTTAATCATTTCTAAACCATTTTCTATACCCGAATATTTATCGACATTTACTAAAGAATTATAAAAATTAGATAAGTTTTTCACTTTTCTTTGTGAAGAATTTTCTTTAATATATTTTTCAACATATTCTTTTAGTTCACCATAAATTTTATCTTGTATAACTCTAAAACTATCTATTTTAAAATAATATGTTTTTGTATTTCCAATTACTTGTCTTTGTTGTTGTAACCATTTATAATTTATATATGTATAATAATCTGTATTTGGTCTAATATTTTTAGGTATATCTTTATCTAAATCTAAGAGATTTTTATTTAATTTTAATTGTTGTTTTGTGTCTAATTTCATTAGAACTTTATGTCTTCTTTCAAAATCTTTTTCAAAAGGAACTATTAAAATATCTGAACATACTGAAGGTCTATTTAATTTTTTACTCAAATTTTTATTAAATACTGGAACTATTATTTTTTTATTATTCAAAGGTATTGAAATTTTATATAAATTATTTTTAAAAGTTTTATTTTTTTTCATTCTATTTATTTTATGTGTTTTATTTGTCATATAATATAGTTATATATTTTTTTCCAATTTCAATTCCTTCATTTAACATTTCATTTCTTAGATCTTTTGAATATATAATATTAAATAAATAATTGAAAGAAACAGGTGTATTCTCTATTATTATTTCATTTTTAATTTTTATTTCTCCTTGTTCTTGTTTATTTATGTCTATAAATTTATTAAGAAATATTGTTAAAAAATCAATTGTATTTGTTTCTTCATCTATATTTTTTTTATTTATAAAAATATTTTTAAATGAAAGTATATTATTTGTATTTTTATTATATTTTAAACAATATTCTAAAGGATAATTTGATTTTAAACCTCCATCAAGATAACATTTTATGTTATTATATATTTTTTCATCATTTTTCTTTTCATCATTTTTCTTTTCATCATTATTATTTTCATCATTTTTCTTTTCATCCTTATTATTTTCATCATTATTATTTTCATCATTTTTCTTTTCATCATTTTTCTTTTCATCATAATTATTCGAGATAATATATGGTTTAAACAAAAAAGGAACACAAGAAGTCATATATAAAGCTTCAAATACTTTTAAATTAGGATGTGTTTTAT
>Ga0247841_10010526_pt1 | contig 12584 bp, 11 predicted proteins | sample LaCruzMarch2015__2_FD_192410 | JGI IMG/M metagenome (GOLD analysis project Ga0247841, IMG submission 192410) | Freshwater microbial communities from meromictic Lake La Cruz, Castile-La Mancha, Spain - LaCruzMarch2015_18m | ecosystem: Environmental > Aquatic > Freshwater > Lake | place: Spain... | reverse complement strand
GAGCAACGGGCATGAAATCATAGACGTCTGGATGCAGCACCCCACCATGAAGTTCGGCAACCACCAGATGTTCGATTCGCTGAGGCGGTGGACCGGGCAGGAGAAGCTCACCGCCGAGCTGCCGCTGGAGTTTACCTTGGACCTGATGGACCAGGCCCATGTATCCAGGGCCCTCATCTGCGCCTGGTGGAGCCCGACGGGCCCCCTGATTTCCAACGACGAGGTGGCGGCTTACGTTAAGCAATACCCCGCAAGGCTGATCGGCGTGGCATCGGCCAACCTATACAGGCCGATGGAGGCGGTGAGGGAGCTGCGGCGCTGTGTCAAAGGGCTGGGGTTCAAGGCCCTGCGCATCGTGCAGTGGCTGTGGAACCTCCCCCCCAACGACCGCCGCTATTACCCCCTCTATGCCGAATGCATAGAGCTCGGCATACCCTTCTGCTGCCAGGTGGGACACACGGGGCCGCTCTGCCCGTCGGAGCCCGGCAGGCCCATCCCCTATATCGACGAGGTGGCGATCGAGTTCCCCGAGCTCAAGATAGTCGGCGGGCACATCGGCTATCCCTGGACAACCGAGATGATCGCGGTGGCGACCAAGCATGAGAACGTTTACATCGACACCTCGGCCTACGTGTCAAAGAGGTTCCCGGCGGAACTGGTGACATACATGCAGAAGCACGGTAAAAAGAAGGTCATGTTCGGCACCAACTACCCCATGGTCACGGCGGGCATGTGCCTCAAGGACCTGGACTCCCTGCAGCTGACGGACGAGGTTAAAAAACTCTTCCTCTACGAGAACGCCGTAAGGGTTTTCGGCCTTTAGCATCGACCGCGCACCGGGGCAAACCAACCAGGCGTTGGTTGACGGACACACCACCTTCAGGTTGCGGGACTTTCCTTCTTGCATAAGGTAAAATAATTATGCGGCCGGGATAGGAAAGTCTGATTAAGGAGGTTGTGTATGATAAGGTCAGGTTCAATATTTTCATTTGTCCTTGCATGTATCCTGTTGCTGGTAATTTGCGTTTCAGGCTGTGCGCCGCCGGGCCAGGGCCCGGCTTCCAAACCACCGGCAATCACGTCACAGGATGCGCAACAGGCCGCCTATGATGCCACCGTGTTCGGGTTCCCGCTGGTCATCATGGACATCTCGCGCAAGGTCATGATCAATGTGCCCGCGCCGGCACCTCAACAGGCGCCCATCAACCAGTTCGGTCCCTCCAGGGAGCTTATCGATGCCAGCTTCACCGACGTCGTCATGCCCAATTCGGACACGCTGTATGATTCGGCCTGGGTGGATACAGGCAAAGAGCCCCAGATACTCTCGCTGCCGGACACGGGAGGGCGCTACTACCTGATGCCCATGCTCAACTACTGGACGGATGTCTACGCCTCGCCCGGCACGCGCACGACCGGTAACACGGCCGGCAACTACGCCATCACCGGCCCGGGATGGAAGGGTAAGCTGCCCGACGGCATCCAGGAGATGAAGTCACAGACAAGATATGTCTGGATCATCGGCCGTATCGACTGCAACGGGCCATCCGACTACGAGGATGTGTGGAATATCCAGGACCAGGTCAAGTTAACGCCGCTTTCCGCCTGGGGCACTGCCTACACCCCTCCGGCCACCGTGCCCCTCGACCCCACTGTAGATATGAATACTCCCCCCCTCAACCAGCTGCTGGCAATGGATGCCGCCACCTACCTTGACTACTTCTGCCGGCTGATGAAGGACAGCCCGCCGTACCCTGAAGACGCACCTGCAATGGCGGAGTTCGCCAAAATAGGCATCCGGCCCGGGGCCGATTTCAAGTCATATTTCTCCGGCCTCGATTCATCGACGCAGGCGGCCATACAGGCCGGCTACAAGGCTGCCATTGCCAAAATACCTGATTATCCCCAGGGTGAGAGCAAGAACGGGTTTTTTATGACCTACGGCACGGGTGACTATGGCACCAATTATGAATTCAGGGCAGTCATAGATTACCGTGGACTCGGGGCCAACCTCAATGCAGACGCCTTCTATGCCAACTCCCTGGCAATGGCGGACGGGCAGGCCTATTCCAGCGACAAAAATTACGTGCTGCATTTCGACGCAGACCAGGTACCCCCGGTTAACGGCTTCTGGTCGCTCACCCTTTACAACGATAAATTGCTCTTAAATCCAAACCCGCTCAACCGCTACAAGCTCGGCTCGACGAGCGATCCGGCCCTGGCGGCCAACGCTGACGGGAGCATCGACCTCTACATCCAGCGGGACTCCCCGGGCAAGGACAGGGAAAACAACTGGCTGCCGGCGCCGGCCAGCGGCAACTTCTCGTTGTGTTTGCGGCTCTACTGGCCCAAAGATCAGGTGCTCGACAAGACCTGGGTACCGCCCGCCGTAAACCTGGTCCAGTAGCACAACCCAGCGGCCCACACGGCTGCCGGCACGTTGCCGCGATGCAGCACTCTCCCGCTAAATGGTAGAATGTGAGCGCTGCATCTCTATTTGCACCATGCCTGCAGGCAACGGTAAGACAAATGCTTAAACCAAAAGACGTAGAAAACATGGTCCGTCCTGGCCTCAGGGGCATGAAGGCCTATACCCCGGTCGACCCTGTCGAGGTGCTGACCGGCCGCGCCGGGGTGCCGGCAGGGGAGACGGTCAAGCTGGACGGCAATGAGAACCCCTACGGCTGCTCGCCGCGGGTACAGGAGGCGCTGTCCAAATTCCGGGACTATAACAGGTACCCTGACCCCGACCAGCGCGATGTGCGCAGGGCCCTGGCAAAGTACACGGGTGTAAAAGCGGAGTCCATCGTGGCCGGGGCCGGCAGCGACGACCTCATCGACATCATCCTGCGGCTGTTTATCGGGCCGGGCGACCGGGTCATAAACTGCCCGCCCACATTCGGCATGTACCCCTTCTGCACCGTGATCGCGGGGGGGGAAGTCGTGAGGGTGCCGCGCAAAGCAGGTTTCGCGCTCGACCTGCCCGCCATAAAAAAGGCGGCCGGCCCTGCAACAAAGGTCATCTTCATCGCATCGCCCAATAACCCCTCGGGCAACATGGCGCCGGAGGCCGCGATAAAGGAGCTGCTTGCCCTTGACCTGGTCGTGGTGGTGGACGAGGCCTACGTCGAATTCAGCGGCGGCTCGCTCACACCGCTGGTCGCCCAGTACCCCAACCTCATCGTGCTGCGCACCTTCAGCAAGTGGGCGGGCATCGCCGGCCTGAGGGCAGGCTACGGCATCTGCCCGGCCAACATCGTCCCCTACATGATGAAGATAAAGCAGCCCTACAACATCAACATGGCCGCCTACGTGGGCATCCTGGAATCGCTGGCGGACCTCGATTACCTGCAGAAGACCGTCAGGGCCATGGTGCAGGAGCGGGACGTGCTCTTCAAGGGCCTGCAGCAGTTCAAGTGGCTCAAGCCCTATCCTTCGCAGGCCAACTTCATCCTGTACGCCGTGCTCGACCGCGGCGCTAAAGACGTCTACCTGGGCCTGCAGAAAAAAGGCATCTTCATCCGCTACTTCGAGACGCCCGAGCTGAAGGATTACATCCGCATCAGCGTGGGGCGCCCCGCGGACACGGCCCGTGTGATTGCCGCGCTCAGGGATATGTGATAACCTTTGGCTTGAATCCGTTTACAGAGGGGTTAAAATGGCCGGACGCAAAGCAAGTGTCACCCGCCGCACCAGGGAAACCTCGGTCAAGGCCGAGGTCAATATCGACGGCAGCAGCCAGTACGAGGTCACAACGGGCATCCTGTTTTTTGACCACATGCTCTGCCAGCTTGCCCAGCACGGCGTCTTCGACCTCAAGATATCCGCCAACGGCCCCGACCAGCACCACGTGGTGGAAGATGTGGCCATCACGCTGGGCCGCGCCTTCAACCAGGCCCTCGGCGACAAGCACGGCATCGTCAGGATGGCCGATGCGGTGGTGCCCATGGACGAGGCGGTGGCGCTGGTGGCGCTGGATATATCGGGCCGGGGCAACGCCATCATCGAGACATCAATCAAGGAAGCCATGATATCCGAGATGCACTCCGACATGGTGCACCACTTCTTCATCTCCTTCGCCCAGGAGGCGCGCATCAACATCCACGCCTGGGTATTGAGCGGCAAGAACGACCATCACAAGGCCGAGGCCCTCTTCAAGGCGCTGGCACGGGCCCTCGACATGGCCACCCGCCTCGACCCCCGCATCTCCGGCAACGTCCCCAGCACCAAGGACAGCATAGACTGAGCTGGCAGAAGGCCCAGGAAGAGGTGCTCTCCCTGCCAATTTACCCCAAGATGATGGAAGAACAGGTGGCAGAGGTTGCGGGGGCTACTAGATAAGTAGCTGTATAGAGCCGACAATATCACAGTAAAGTCCTGGTGTACGGCCGGGTAAAGAATTGCCCCGCGATGTAAAAAAGTATAAGATTTCAAATATGCGCAAAGAATCTTTGCGGTTATTAGAGCAGGGCGGCCATGATATAGATACAGCCGCGCAACTGCTCAAGATAAAGATCTACTATGCCTCCGTGTTCTTTGCCGAGCAGGCCGCCGAGAAGTCCATCAAAGCACTGCATATCGAGAAAAAGCGCAGGGCGGAGTTTACGCACGACCTTGTTGAACTGGTGCAGGGTTTAGATGCCCCGCGCGATGTGCTTAAAGCCGCCGCCGAGCTCAGTCCCGACTACATAATTTCACGCTATCCCGACGCGGCGAATGGGGTACCCGCCGCCATGTATGACGAGGAGTCAGCAGTGGCGCACCTGGGTTATGCCCGGAGGATCATAGAATGGGTAAGACTCGAACTCAAATTAGAGACATAGAGCAGTTGCGTTCACTTGTCGTATCGCTTCCGTTCAAGCTGGATGGCGCATACCTTTTTGGCTCCCGGGCAAGGGGTGACCACCTTGAAGGCAGTGATTGGGACGTGATGTTGATCGCCCCGGCATTTGCCGCCATGCCATTTACCCAAAGGGGCACCTACGTACTGGAGAATAGCGATCTCAGGCGTGTTGACCTGTTGTGTTATACCCCCGCCGAAATAGAAGAGCGCGCCGGTGAGATAGGCATAATAGCCGAGGCGTTGCAGGGTATTAGCCTGTTATAAAAGCGGATAATAACATAGCAGCCCAATACTTACTTCTTAATCATCCTCATCCTCTTCGTCTCCCATCGTTGGGCCGATGATATGGAATGCATACGACCCCCGTATATGGAAAGTTATCGCTTTTTGATCGTAGAATACTCTGTCATGTAAATTTTCCTTTTATACGACATTGCGTTCCTCATTCGTCGTTGCATGCTTTGCGAAGCAATCTGCCCAACAAAGAAACCGAGATAAATGATAGAATAGAATTAGCAATAGGATTGATACGCAGTAACCGCTTATGATTAAAACGCTGCTACTCATCCTCATCCTCCTTCTGGCCTTCTTTATGGCCATCATACCCCACATCGGCTACGCCTATCCGCTGCATTTGGACGAGTGGTTGCACATGGCTCATTCAAAGGCCTTGATTGAGGCCGGTACAATAACTTACCCCAACCCATTAAGCGGGCAGATCATCACAGGACCCGGTATATACATGGAGGTTAACTTTCGTCTGCTATGGGCGATGTTGCAACAGGTCAGCGGCATCGATTGGCTGGTGCTATTCCGTTTCGGGCCTTCGCTTGTGTTCATGCTTACCGTCCTGTCGGTATATGTACTATGCAGAAAAGAGGGCTATGGGTTGGAAGCAGCCTTCTTCACCTGCCTGATCCCTACTACGGTAGGCCTGATGGGGGCTGCCTTCATGGTGCCTGTGGCACTGGGGTTGGCTTTCATACCACTTTCCCTGTTTATAGCCTTCAGGGTCAAATCCTGGCCAGCCTACCTACTGCTGGCCATCATCGCATGCTTCTTGTGGTTGCTACACCCACCCAGTGCCACCGTGCTCTACATCGTTATCGCACCTTATATCCTTATCAACCTCAAAGGCAACTGGCGCCACAGCGTAGCGCTCTCAACCGCCCTGCTTGTTCCCCTGCTCATCGCCCTATCATGGATGTGGTTAAGGCTGCTGCCGGCGCTGGGTAAACTGCAGGTGACGCAGGTTATTCCAGCGAACGTGGAGATACCTGCGCTTTTAGAAATGTACGGGGTTTTGCCTCTGGCCCTATGCTTCACCGGCGTCATATACCTGGCTAGGAAGGGTAGTCGGAATAGCTATGGGCTGATTATCGGCCTGGCCCTATTGCTTGTTGCCGGGTTGGTACTGCTCTGGTTTCAGTACGGCATGTTCATCCTCTATGCGCGCGGCCTGCACACGGTGCTTCTGCTGATCAGCGTCATGGCCGGCGTGGGTCTGCTGTGGGTCAGATTAATCAGGCCTCCGGCCGGCGGCCTGCTCTGCTGCCTACTGATCGGCCTGATCCTGGCCATGTCCGTGCCGGCGCGGGTGGTTACCCCGTATTACCACATGATCGAAGATGAAGATTACCGAGCCTTCACCTGGATTAAAGAAAATGTTGAGCTTGATGATTACCCTGCCATGGTAACCCCCTGGCAGGGCAGCGCCTTTACCGCTATAACCGGGATGAATGTACTTCGGTACATCGGCTCCAGCCAGGAGCAGGCCGACGAACTGGTCAGCAGCTACCTTGCCAGTGGGTGCCCTGACACTTCATTTTTGCAGGAAAACCGTGTTGCCGTCGTCTATACCCAGCTTCCATGCGACAATCATGACCTGTTGCAAGTGAAAGAAAACGTCTATGTCACTGCCGGAAGTATCACGAACAGCTCTGCTGCAACTACCACACTGCAGAACGGGGGTTTCGATGCAGTTACGCCCGCGCCGTTATCCGGTTGGGCAAGATCATCGGCTAACATTATGCCGGACTATCTCTTTCCTGAGCCAGGCAGGACAGGTGGCTCAAGCGCGAGCATAAAGATGTCGGCCGCGGCGCCGTACAAACCTTGGCCCGTGGCCAGATGGTATCAGAAGGTGGCCGTGCAGCCCGGCACCACCTATGCCATGGGGGGCTGGATAAAGACGGATAATATCACCGGCGATGGCGGCGCTCGCTTGGCCATACAATGGCGAAATACCAACACCAAAATACTTAAAACGCCTGATCTTATGGCTTACACAAAAGGCACCGTTGACTGGACATATTATGAATATAAAGTAAACGCTCCGTCAGACGCGGCGGCCTGTTATATCTTGCTGGAGATGGCAGGCTGCTCGGGCACTGCCTGGTTCGACGACAGTAGCTTCAAAGTCGAGTGAAACCGCCATATTAACGGGTCACTCTTTCACGTCGATCCATAGGTACAACTCCTGCGAGGGGTTTGCTTCACCGCCCTTATAGAGCCAGAATTCCACCTTTTGGTTATCGCCTGTTTTAGCTGGGCTGAAGGTCACTGCCTGCTCCCATTTCTGCTTATCGGCCAGCAATATCGGAGCTATCTCCTTATCTTTGACGTCATCAATTATCGTATCCACCCGGTAGGTCATTTCACTACTTTCGTGGTTGACCAGGCCCATTATAACGCTGGCATTTTCTCCTAACACCAGTTCCCGCGGGTAATCGACCGCCTTGCCACCCAACCCCAGTATGTAGAACTCGGTGAATTTCTCCCCTTCCTTGGGGGTGGATATCACGTAGATGAGGGCGCCCACGGCGGCAAGTATGGCCAGCGCCAGTATCAGTGTCAGGGCCGTATCCAGCTTTGAGGAACCTTTCTGATCTGCCCTGTTGAACTCTATGTATATAGTGAATCGCTTTTCCGCAGGTAGGCGGCGCCGCCTCGCCCATGTGATAATGCACATAGCCAGAATGAAAAGTGTGACCGTGATCAGCACCGGGTATAGCCTGATGCCCCAAGGGGTGTAATTGAGCGCCAGTCCCAGCAGGGGTACCACGGCAATGCTCAGACCTAAGCTCAGCGCCACTCGCTCGATGCCGGCCAGGTCATCCTTTTTTGGAAAGATGGCAGCGATCACTGTATAGCCTGGGAAGAAGAGCAGAAACGGCAGTCCCAGTGCAGCGCGCAGCACACTGTCGGGCAATAAGAGTATGACTGCAGCCAACAGTGCCGTCAGTGTTATTATTAATAACAGGTCGTTCTTGAATATCTTCAAAACACTATTCCATAAGATGTACCTGTTGACCCTGGGTTGGCACGGGCGTATACTTCATATCCAATATCCAGTTAATAGGTCGCATAATTCGTCTGGCGTGTAGTATACTACACTGTGGGGTGTTTGAAAACGTGGTATCCGCTTCAACAGCATAATCATAATTTAGTATTAAAGAGATTGTATGAGTTTCCCTATCCGGGATAGCCTCTATAAGGTGTTGCGCAAGTTTCCTTTTCTATATGCCTATTATTCCATAGTGGTGCGTAATAAATATCCGCTTCTTGTGGATTTTGCCTTTTCGCCACGTTGCCCCGGCCTCCCCGGCCCGTTGAGCGGTATTATCACTGCTGCTATCGTCCATAACAATTACCTGGTCCGCATATTTCGCGGCTGCCACAGCTACGCTGTAAATCGCCCTGCCCTCGTTACGGGCCGGTATCACTATGCTAAGCTTCAACGCAGTTGTCCTGTCCCCGGCGGGAAAAACCGCTCTGACTGGAGTTACATCCCTTGCGACAGCCAATTTCACTATCCTATTACCGGTACTTACGAAGTATTCAAGCGTGCAACGCATACTTTATCATAAGTGAATCTTTAAATCAATACACATGTGTGTAAATATGGTTCAACGCTTTGATGTAAAGATCGGGGGATGTTAAGAAATAATTAAGATTTCACGGCACGGCATTGGGGCCTTGAATATCAAAGACTGCAAGTCAACCGGGCATCTCACTGAGGACGTCCGATAGCGCCTTCCCGCGCGAAGCCCCTACAGGGTCCCGTACCGGAAGAAGGCGCCGACCTTTTTCTGCACGACGGCCTTTACCGCCAGGAACATGAAGAAAGCGATGCCGGCCAACTCGGCCAGGTAGGATTGCGCCGAGGTCAGCATGTTGCGCAGCCAGCTAAAAAAAACCACCTGGAACTCCGCCGGGGACTTCGGGAACTGCAGCGACAGCAACGGCCAGAAAAGGGTGGCGGGGCTTAGCCACATGCTGTCCAATAAGAAGTGCATAAGCACGCCGAAGGCAAGGCATAGCCCCCACTGCTGTCCTTTAATCCTATAAACGGCTATCCCGACCAGGGTGACCAGCAACAGGAAGAGCAGCGTGTGCGCAAAGATGCGGCCGTTGGCCAGCTCCATAGGGAAGATCACGCGGCCCAAGGGCTTGTCGATGAGGTCGGGCAGCAGGGCGCCCAGCAGTATAAAGCGATAGTCCACCTTGAGCAGAGGCGATCGTACTGATTTGTCCACGGCGTAGGCCGCGCCCAGCGTGATGCCTGTGTGGGCCAGCAGGTACATGGCTCAATTATAACACCGGGACCTGCCCATCCCTCTGGGCCCAAAGCGAAACGAACGGCCGGTTCTAATTATTAATCGGTCTCCCACCAGCGGGATAGTAAGGCTTTTTGAGGAATTCAGCCTGCAGAATTACGTTAAATGTGGTGAGTAGATTGCTTCGTCGCTGCACTCCCCGCAATGACATTATAGTTGATACTAAGTGGGGTTTCATACCTTTTGATAAGGACCAGGTTGAACCGTTAAATCTGGTCAAGTAACTTGAAGTAATCTTCCCTGGAAAGATTCAATGTCCTCAGATTATTTTTAATGATAAATACAGGTACGTTATCATCTGTAGGCAAAACGATCGGCCTTTTTAATCCGTGCTTTTTATAAACTCGGTGATCACCATCTTGCCGGTCGAATCGGCAACCTGCCTTAATAATTACGCGCTCAAAATCACGCCACGGGATCGGTACTATTTTAGGCAAGTTCCCGCCTCTTTATGCAGGCATGGGGATTTTGACTGATTCTTCTTGACAGGAACCATGTGATGAATGTGACCATTTAAGGGGGTCCTCAACGGATTTCTGCCAACCACATTCCTCTAATACCTCTTCTAAAGTCCCCATTTGTGCGCATTCCTTAAGAAAAATCGTTATCGCCTCTCCAAATCTGCGCCTGGCTTCTTCCTCATTGCCGGCATAAGTGGATAAATCGAACGCAGGTGAATACGCAATGACTTTATCCCCTTCCCAGAAAAGAAACAACGGTACTTTTGCTTCCATATACTGCATGTTATTATCCTTATTATACTCTAATCCACTCAATGACATTTTTGTGATGCTAAGTAGGGGTCACAACAAATAGCGCATGTCCCTCTTGGCAGACAGCTTCTTTGGATCCATGATATGACCATTATACGTTGTGTGAAATCAAGTTTGTAATCCAATCTATATGTTGTCACTACCGGGGTGCCGCCCCAGGTAGTCCTGCACAGCCGCGTCCACCGTGGGGAAAACCTGCGAGCGGTTGAGTTCACCTGCAAGCCCGTAGCGCTGCACCATGTCCCACACAGGCTGGTGCACCTCGGCGGCCATCACCTCCACTCCTGTCTCCTTGAGCTCCGCGATCAGCTTCTGCAGCGTGTCGAGGCTGGTGATATCAAGGTTGTCGCAGGCCGACATATCGATGATCGCGGCTTTGGGCGGCGGCCGGCTTTCCCTGACCATGTCCCGCAACTGTTCGCGGACAAGCGGCGCGTTGGCGAAATAAAGGGGGGCGTTCAGCCTGAATATGATCAGCCCTTCGACCGGCCTGTCCTCGGGATGCCTTTGAATATCGGTGTAGGCCCCGGGCGACCCGGGTACTCTTCCCAGCACCGACACGTGCGGCCGGCTGGACTTGTAGATTACGTAGACCAGTGAGAACAGCACCGCGATGGCAAGGCCGGGCAGCACGTCCAGCACCAGCACTCCCAGCAGGGCCAGCATGCCCAGCCAGAACTCCACCTTCTGCAGCCTGTAGAAACTCTGCATCTGGCGCACCTTCATCAGGTGTGAGACAGCGTAGATGATGAGCGCTGCCAGCACGGCCTCCGGCAAATCGGTGAAAAGCGGCGTCAGCGCTATTATGGTGATGAAACCCATAACGGCAGCCACCAGCAGCGAGACCGAGGTCCGGGCCCCGGCGCTATCGTTTACCGATGACTGTGAAAGGCTGCCGCCGGCCGCGATGCCGCCCATAAGGCCGGATGACAGGTTGGCCACACCATAAGCGATGAGCTCCTGGTCCGGCTTTACCTCGTATTTGTGCTTCTCAGAAAATACCTCGGCTGCGCCCAGCCCCTCGCTGAATATTACCAGGAACATGCCCAGGGCGCTGGGCAGAAGCACCCACAGGTCGCTTACCTCTACTTCCGGCAGGCCGATGGTGGGCAAACCCGCCGGTATGACACCCACCACCTTTACGCCGGCGGCGGAAAGGCCCAGCGTGGCGCTCAATATTATGCCGGCAACCAGCACCACCAGGCCCGCCGGCGCCTTCCCGGCATACCTGTGCAGCACAAAGAGCAGCACCAGTGCCCCTGCGCCCACCAGCAGTGTAGTTATATTGGTCTGCCCCAGGTGGCCCAGCACATACCAGATTTGCTGCAGGCTGTTGCCGTCCCCCGAAGATATGCCGAACAGCTTGGGCAACTGCTTTACAGATACGTACATGGCGAGACCGAATATGAACCCCTCCATCACCGGCCGCGATATGAAATTGGTAATGAATCCCAGCCTGAGCACCCCGGCCAGCAGGAACACGGCACCCACCACCAGCACAAGGCCACCGGCCAGCGCGATATAGGTTGCCTGGTCGGGCGGGTTGAGGGTCGTAATAACTGAGGCCAGCATCACCGCCGAAGCCGAGGTCGCGACCACCACCAGCTGCTTGCCGGTGCCGAAAATGAAGTAGGCAACCAGGGCCGCCAGCATGGTGTAGAGGCCTGCCTGCAGCGGCATGCCCGCCAAACCAGCGTAGGCGATGCCCTCGGCCACCACGACGCCCCACAGCGTGATGCCGGCCATGACGTCCCAGCGCAGCAGCCCCTTTACATCATACTTGGGCAGCCACTGCGTTACCGGGAAAAACCGCGTTACAAATCCTTTCATGCTGCCTATCTCTGATCGGGTGACCCGGGACCTTTTTCAAGCAGCCGTTCCAGGTCCTCTATCTTTGCCTCGAGCTCCATATGCGATTGCCTCTGTTCCTGTATCAGCCGCCTCATCTCTGCCAGCGTCACGGCGTGGTCAGCCCCTTCACTGCCCGGACCCCTGCCGGTCCCCATACCCCTGCGCCTGGCTAAAAATGCGTTGGCCAGAAAACCGGTCAACGTGCCTATGAGGGCGGTACCCGCGGTCATGACTATGATCCCCACCAGCCGCCCTGCCCCGGTAACCGGCACGATGTCACCGTAACCCGTAGTGGTGATCGTCTGCCAGATGAACCACATGGCATCCTGGGCAGTCGTTATTTTAGCGTCCGCGGCCATGCTCTCCACCTTTATGATGGCGATCCCCCCGAATTCCAGCAGCAGCATGATGAGGAAAAACACGATCAGGAAGGCTGTGGCAGCGCTGTTTTCCCTGATCTGCCGCCTGACATTCTGTGCGCCCCACTCGCGCAGCATGCCC
>Ga0247841_10010524_pt1 | contig 12584 bp, 11 predicted proteins | sample LaCruzMarch2015__2_FD_192410 | JGI IMG/M metagenome (GOLD analysis project Ga0247841, IMG submission 192410) | Freshwater microbial communities from meromictic Lake La Cruz, Castile-La Mancha, Spain - LaCruzMarch2015_18m | ecosystem: Environmental > Aquatic > Freshwater > Lake | place: Spain... | reverse complement strand
CCAGTTCGGTAACTGGCGCGATGCGGGAACGTACACCGGCGTGCGGCTGGCCGACCTCCTCGGGGATGCGGAGTACGAGACCCTGGAGGTTGTGGCCGCGGACGGATACCGCGCCCCGATCGAACGAAGGCGGATCGAGAACCCCGAGTACCCCATGATCCTCGCGTACGCCTACGACGGAGTTGAGGTCCCTAACTGGGAGGACGGGTTCCGCATCGCCGTTCTTCCCGAAGACGGGCGCGTGAGCAACGAGGAGTACGACGCCATATCGGCCGGCAGCTACTGGGTCAAGAACGTCGTTCGCCTGACGCTGCGGTGAGCGATCGCCTCGGCCCTGCCCATGGATGCGCAGTCGAGCCGAATGGAGCTATCGAAGACGATCGACGTGACGTTTGACCTCGAACAGCGCAGCCGCGGTGTGGAGGGTCGTTTCAAACGATCCGTCGACGCGGCACCTTGTGGTTTGCCCTGCGGGCCAGTCGCGGCTACATAAGTAGGGATGAAACCTGGAACGTCTCCGCGAGCCCCGTCTTCGCTGCCGCGAGTTCGTCTTCTCGGTCGGATTCTGCTCGCAATGGTACTCGCGCTGCTGTCGCTCGTTAGAGCCGCCGCGGGTCTGACCGTCTCGGTCGCGGAGTTCTCGCTCTCGGTGGACGCGGGCGAGACGACGGACGCGACGTTCACGATCCTGAACGACGAGCCGATCGCGGCGTGGTTCCGCATCGAGAGCACCGAATGGGACGAGGACGAAGACGGAGTCACGGTTCTCCGTCCTGACGGAAGCGTCGCGAGATCCTGTGCTTCCTGGATCTTGGCCGGACCTCTCGAAGGAGTCCTCGATCCGTTCGCTGAGGTGCAGGTCCGCATATCGATTCTCGTTCCGACGGAGGCGCGCGGAACGTATTGGTCCGGCCTCCGTATTGCGCGGAACCCAGGTGGGGAAGCCATCCCTGCGCAGGGGATCGCCATTGCAGGGGAATTCCTTGTCAAGCTCTACCTTACCGTTCCGTCGGGAGAGACCGATGCTGACGTGGCGGACCTCGAAGTGGGTGGGCTCCAGCCTCTCTGGGTCGTTGTTCGCCTACACAACAGCGGTTCGGTCCGCCTCTCCGGTGTGTCCGGCGTCTTGTCGGTGAAGGATGCGAGCGGCGCGGAGCTGTCCGCGCCGCTCCCGATCGTCGACATTCTTCCGGGGCACTCGATCGACATCCGGATCGACACCGAGTGGAGAGTCACTCAGCCGGGGATCTATCTTGTGCGCGCCGTCGTTGACTTCGGCGCCGAGTATCTGATCGCTGGGCAGGTCGTCGTGCGCGTGCCCTGAACCGCGCGGCGCCGTCGGGGGTCGCCAAGACAGCGGGGACATCTGGCACAGGTGACAGCGTCGACGCTCGCGGGTCGTCTTGCCCGGCTCGTAGCTAGGAACAATCTCTACGGCGCTGTAGATAGAGCGCAGAGGACGACGGAGGAGGCGCGGTGGCTCGAGAAAGGTCCGAACGGAGCCTTGGGCCTGTTGGGCGCAGGGCCGTAGTTCTCCTCCTGTTCGTTGTGGTGGGCGTCAGCGCTCTCGCGGTCGACTCGTCGGTGACCGTCGAGGTGCGGTGGCGGGTTCTTCCGTACCAATCGCTCCGTCTCGAGGGCGCCGATCGTGAGCTCTCGTCGTCCTCGTTCCCGCTGCCGGAGCCGACGGCCGTCGACCGAGAGCAGGGCTACTGCGACGTGGAGAATGCCCTACGAATCGAGATCACCAGCAACACCCCGTGGAGGCTTCAAGTGCGCCTTGAGGGAAGCGATCTCGGATCCTCCCTCGAAGTGCGGCGGCACGGCGACGCGTATGCTCCGCTCACAGAGACTCCCGTTATCCTCGCGCGCGGCTCCAACGGCTCGTTTGATTTTGGGGTCGATGTGCGGCTTCTGCTCAGCGATTCTCCTGCGGATCCTCGCGGCGCCCTGGCGCCCATGGTCTTCACGATCATGCCGGACTAGGTCGCGCTTCGCGGATGTCGCCTTCCTGGACGTCGCGAGTTTGCCTGTGTTAGAGTGACACCGATGAAGAGCATGCTCCGTAACCGGAAAGTCTGGGTCTCGGCGCTCGCAGCGATCGCCGTCGGCGGCGCCTTCCTCCTGGCGTGGAGATTGACGCATCAGGGTTTTCCCGAAGGAACTCTCGTGGTGCCGCGCGATGCGGCCACGATCTCCGAGGCACTGGAGCGGGTGACTCCGGGCGGCGTCATCGTGCTGGAGGCGCACGGGGGTCCGTTCAGCGAGCCCATTGTGATCCGCGTGCCCGGGATTACGCTGCAATCCAAGGGTCAGCCGGCCGTGCTGCGCGGCGGAGACCGCCCGGCGATCGAGGTTGTCGCCGATGGAGTCACGCTCAACAACCTCGTCATCCAGGAAGCGTCCGTGGGAATTGTTCTCGCGGGCACGGGGTGCCTGGTGCGCAATGTGTCCATCGAATCGTGCGATGTCGGCCTCCGCTTCTCGCGTGGGGAGGAGAACGTGGCGGAGGGGATTGAGATCGTGGGCGGCCGCATTGGAATCGACGTCTTGTCCTCCGCGCAGACGCTGCGCGACATCGTGTGTTCAAATCCTTCTACTGTGGGGATCCGGCTTCTCGGCGTCGCGCGGAGCGTCATGGAGAACGTGAACGTCGAGGGGGCGGCAGCCGGCGTGTCGCTTGAGGACTGCGTCGGGTCTCGCCTGGCCGGGCTCACGATCGCCCGCTGCTCGCACGTCGGCCTCGAGATCCTTGGGGGGAGTGACAACACTGTCTCGACGAGCGAGATACGGGACACGGCGGCCGGGATCTTACTTCAGGCGACGCAATCCGCAGTCGTGGACGCCTGCCGTTTCGAGACGGCGGGGGACCCTGCGGTCGATCTCGCCGACGCGCGAGGCTGCCGCGTGTCGTCGACGGACATTCGATCCTGCCGCACGGGCGTGCGCATCGCGGGCGGCGGGGACAATGCCATCCTTGACGGACGATTTCGCGGATGTGGCGACACGTCCATCGACGTGACCGGGAGCGAGAATGTCCTCATCTCCCGCAACACCATCCTGGAAGGGGCCGTCGCGATCTCCGTGGATCGCTCGGCGGCTGCGAAGGTTCTTCGCAACCAGATCGCGCGCGTGGCGAGCTGCGGCATTCTCCTTCACGGAGCCGAACGCGCTCTCCTACTGGACAACTCCGTGGACGGCGCTGATGCGGGAGTCGTCGTCGTGTCTTCGGACGGCACGCTTCTCGAACGCAACACGGTCGTCGGCTCTCATGCTGTGGGCCTGACTCTAGCGAACGGACTCCTCGGAAGCACGGTGACCGGGAATCACCTTTCCAAGCATCCGATAGGCCTTCTCGTAGCTGGGTCGTCGCGCGACGTTCTTGCGGAGAACGAGGTTCTCGACTGTACGACCGGGGTTCTCCTCCACCGAGTGGGATACGGGATCCAGGTCAAGGAGAACCGCATCATCGAGAACGATGTAGGCCTGAGTTGGGATGATGCGGCGCCCTCTTCGTTGCCGCTCGAAACTCTTGGGTTCCAGGTCGATCGGCTGACGTCGGGTGGAAGCCCGCTGGTTTCGGGCAACGTGTTCCGGGGAAATCGCACGTTTGACCTCGAGGCGAGGACGGGCTCCGTTCTCTATGCCGGCGGCAACATCCTGCAGGAGTCGGGCGCCGCGGGGACCGGACGCGTCTCGGGAGACGTGCGCCTGCCGCAATCGGCGTCGAGGGGAACCGTGGTGGTCGGCGCGGGAGCCTCGCCAACCAGCCGGGTCTTGAGCCGACTGCTCGGACTCTGTCTCGCCGACGCGGGCTTCCGTGTCGTCGACATGGTGGGCTTCTCCTCCGAGGAGGCGCTCCTGCAGGCCCTCACACGTGGCGATGTCGATGCGGCGTGGTGTCTTGGGAGCTCAGCAGGCGCCGGCGCGTTCTGGGAGATCCCCGCGCGGACGGGCTGGATGCTCGTTGCGTCGAGCGGCGTGGCAGATGCACAGCGAGCGAATGAGTCTGGGACAACGCGAAGGACGTCAGTGTCTGTGGCCGCGAGCCCCGGGGCGCCGGAGGGGCTTGTTCGTCAAGCGCTGGATCACAGTGGATTCGTCCTTGGCGCGTTCCAGATGGCGGCGACGGCCGACGCAGCAGAGACGGCGCTTCAATTCGGAGGAGTGGACGTTGCCGTCGTCGATCGCATCGACGAGACCGTCACCCTGGCCGGCTTTCGTGTGCTCGACGATGGCCGCCTCTTGCCCTCCGTGTCGATCGGGCTGGCCCTGTCGGCGACGCCTTCCGACGGGCTCCGCGACGTCTTCCTGAGACTCGCCCCGTGGCTCACGGAAGACAACTTGCGCGGCCTGGTCAGCCGGGTCCGGCTCCTGCATCGGGACCCCTTGGATGTGGCGCTTGACTTCCTATTGCGGGAGGCCTTGATCGCGAACTAGGCGGAAGAGGAGCGGTGATGACCTCGACAGACGATCAACGCGAGACGGAGGCAGCTGCGGGCGGCGGGACTCCGAGAGTCCCCGGGCGGGGGGGGTGGGCGAACGTTCGCTCGCGCCTCCGCTATGGGACCTCTCTGCGGCTGAAGCTGATCGCTCCGGCCCTTGGAATATCCTGCCTCGTTGTGGGCGCCCTGTTCTGGTTCGCGTTTGCCTCTCTTCACTCGTCGATTCAATCGATCTACGAGCAGCGCGCGCGCAGCGTGGCCGCCTTGATCTCGAAGTCCATTCAAGAGAAGGACTACATCCTCTACTACTCCGACGAGCTCGATGCCGACACTCGTAAACTGCTCAGCCAGTACGAATCCATTGTCGGGATCACGGTCATCGGAGCCACGGCGCGGGGGCTCGTGACCGTGGCGAGCACCGATCCCACGGCGGTCGGGCGACTTGCGTCGGAGGAGGAGGCAGAGCGGTACGAGAGGTTGGGCGATGTGGCCGTCGAGTCCGTCCATTCCGCGCGAAGCGATTTCCTGCGAGCGGTTCACCCGATCACGTCAGGAACGGAGAAGGCGGGCGTGGTCGTCGTCGACATGTCCCTCGACGAGCAGGCCAACACCGTGCGACGCCTGTCGTGGGCCTTCGGGGTGGCGGCAATCGCCGGGTTCTTGCTGCTCGGGGGATTGATCCATCTTGCGCTCACGGCGCTTGTCACCCGACCCGTCCAGCGCCTCGCCCGAGCCGCGGTCGCACTTACGCAACGAGACTACAGCATCGACATCGCGTCGACGTCGCACCGAACCCCCGGGACTCCTGTGCGCGACGAGGTATGCCAGCTGGAAGACGGCTTCCACTTCATGTCGAAGGTTATCCAAACCCACGAACAGGAACTACGAAAGCTCGTCCTGCTCGACGACGTGACGGGCTTGTACAACGTGACCCACTTCCACGGGCAGCTCGGCATGGAGCTTGGCAAGGGAAAGCGATATCGACACCCCACCTCCCTTCTCGTCGTCGACATGGGGGGCCTGAGCGGTCTCGATGCGGCCGATGCAGACCGAGTCCGGGTTCGGACGGCCAGCTTCCTGCTCTCCGGATTGCGTCGCGTGGATACTGTGTTCCGGATCGGAGCGAATCGGATGGCCGCCCTTCTTCCTGTGACGCCTCTGGAAGGGGCGTGGGTTGCTGCGGATCGGCTCCGCGCGTACTCGGCGGACGTCGTCTCCACGTTTGACTTCCCGGTCTCGCTCACGGTGACTTCGATGGGGTGGGAGCCGGATGACGATGCGTCGGCCGACGTCATCCTGCACCAGCTGTCAGCAGAGAAGGAGGACTCGCCTGAATGAGGGCGCCTTCCGCGATCCACGCGACGATGATCGCGCTGGCCTTCCTCGGGACTCTCGCGGCGGCTCTCCCGGCGGAGGCACAGAGCGGAGCGCGCGTGCTCGCGATTGAGATCCCGAACCTCGCTCCCTTCTCCGTCTCGTTCGAGGTGGAGGCCGGCGGGACCGCCGCGATGGCCGCTGTACGCGGGACGGTGACGTTGAGCGATTCATCCGGGCGAGACGTGGACCAGTTTCTCATTGACTCGTTCTCTGTTCCTGCCGGCGGGCGCGCGCACGTCGATGCGGAGAGTCGCTGGGAGTTCCAGTTGGCGGGAACGTACCTCTTGCGCATTGCCCTCGACATGGGGGGCGGATCCCTCGTCTCGGCAAGCCTGAGGTTCCAGATCCTGCCGGTGAAGCTGCCGCTAGCGCCCGAAACAACTTCCTCTGCGGCCGATGTCTACAGCGTCTATCAGCAACCCAGCTGTTGGGGTCTCGAGAGCATCAACGCGCCGAACGCGTGGGCGATGTCGCACGGCGACCCGAGCGTCGTCGTCGCCGTCATTGACTCAGGAATCGATTCCTCCATCCCGCAACTGGTCGCGAGCATGTGGACGAACGCGGACGAGGTGCCTGGCAACGGGATCGACGATGACCGCAACGGCTACATCGACGACGTCCACGGCTGGGACTTCCGCGATAACGACTCGAGCTCTTTGGTCGGGTCGCCCATCCACCGTCACGGAACCTTCGTGGCTTCTATCATCGCGGCGCAACCTGGGCGGTATCCGATCGTGGGCGTGGCCCCCGGCGCGAGGCTCATGGACATTCGCTTCCTCGATTCGCAGAACCAGTTTGGCAGTGCAGATTGGGGCATGTTCGAGCGCGCCGTCAACTACGCCGTGGACAATGGCGCGGACATCATCAACCTGAGCATCTTCGCCAACAGTCGCCCGCCGAGTTCGTTCGAGCGTGCGCTGGACAGGGCTCGCGCGCGGGATATCGTCATCGTCGGCATCAGCGGGAACCTCGGCAAGAACGAGGTGATGTACCCCGGGCGGTGCGGCTCCGTCCTGGCCGTGTCCGCCATCACTTCATCGGGTCTCCTCGCGGCGTTCAGCAACCGCGGACCCGAGGTCATCTTCTGCGCGCCTGGAGACGACATCACGTCGTTCGCACCCGGCGAGCACCCCTTCACCGACTCCGGCACCTCCTTTGCGGCTCCGTACGTGACCGCTGTTCTCGCCCTTCTCTTCTCCGTGAACCCCACACTCACGGCTGACGAGGCCATCAGGATCCTGACCGACACGGCCACCGATCTCGGCTCCCGCGGGCGAGACAATCTATACGGCTATGGGCTCATCGACGCGTGGGCGGCACTCGTCGCCGCCATCGGACGATGAGCAAGAGCTTGTCGCGTCCGTGGAGATCCTCCATACTAGAGACGGTGCGGTCGAAGGGGGAGGGGCGATGAAGCAACTCGTCGTGCTCGTCGGGCTGCCGGGGTCCGGGAAGACCGCGTATCAGCGCGAGCATCCCGATTGGGTCGTCGTCTCGCGGTCGGCGATCCGTCAGTCGATGTTCCGTTGCTCGTTCGACGCGGCCTTTGAGAGCACGGTCGACAGGATCTTCCATGCCGCGCTCGTCGAGGCCCTCGATTCCCCGGCCGACATCGTGTGCGTCGATGAACCGAATCTGACGCGCGAGGAGAGAGCGCCTTTTGTCGAGCTGGCGCGCCTCTCCGGTCGAGACTCCATTGCGCATGTCATGATCGAGGCTCCTGCGGACGCCGCCTACGAGCGGATGCAGAGGAATCTCAAACGCCTTGCGTTCGAAAAACCTCACCTGCGAGTCCGAACTTTCCCGCGCAAGGCGTATGAGCTTCTCGCAAGTCGCTACGAGCTTGTCGAAGACGGGGAAGGGTTCTCGTCGGTCGAACGAGCGAGCGCGCCGGCACTTGCAGGCACCCGGCCGAGCGCGAAGGTCGTTGTCTCAACAGGCGGGAAGCTCAAGCGCGAGCCTCTACCTCTCTTCACCTCCTGAAGAGGTTGGCCGGTCCAATCTCTCTGGCGCCGTTCGCCTACGAGATCCCAAGCAGCGCATTGATCCGTACCCGATCGAAGCCGACGATGATCTCACCGTCGATGTCGAGGACGGGCACGCCGTACTGCCCGCTCTTGGTCACCATCTCGCGCGCCTTCTCCGTGTCGACGGACACGTCGACCTCCGCGAACGGAATCTGATGGGACTGCAAGTGGCTCTTTGCGACGTGACACCACGAGCACGTCGGCGTCGTATACACCGTCACCGTATGCGCCATGATCCATCCTCCTTGATGCACTGCGCCAACACGCCTTCCAAGGCCTCGTCGATCCGGTAGCAGGTGCGCGTTCCCCTTTTCTCTTTCACGAGGATTCCCGCAAGTTCGAGCTTCGCAAGGTGGTACGACACCGTCGGCTGACTCAGTCCAACAACGTCGAGGATCTCCCGGCAGCGCACCGGGCCGCGACGCAGGCACTCCAGGATCTGCAGGCGGGGGCCGCTGGCAAGCGCCCCGAAGACCAGAACCCACTCCTCCCGAGCCGACCGTCTGACCACGTTGCTCCTCTGACCGCGCCGCCCTTAGGATAGGGTACCCTGAGCGCTCAGGCTTTCAAGAATAGACATACTTCGATCATTGGAGGACGCATGACGGTCGTCACACATGCAGGGGGTATGCGTTTTGTCGGACAGGGAGCGAGCGGCCACGACGTGGTGATGGATGCGAACGAAGCAAGCGGGGGTCACGACACGGCGGCCCGGCCGGTCGAAGTGCTGCTCTCGTCCCTCGGTGCGTGCACCGGAATGGACGTCGTCTCCATCCTCCGCAAGTCGCAGGATGAGCCCGCTGCGTTTCGGGTCGAGATCGCCGATGAACGAGCGACGGAATACCCGAAAGTCCTGAAGCGGATCCATCTTGCGTACGTTGTCCGTGGCGACGTCTCCGAGGAGCGGCTCAAGAAGGCCATCGAGCTTTCGTTGACCAAGTACTGCCCCATTGCCAACAGTCTGGCGGGAGTCGCCGAGATCACCTACGAGATGCGATTCGAGTAGGGTCAGTCGTCGCGGGTCTTCTCGAGAATCCGCTCGACATCGATGTTCGATCGGACGTGATCCACGGCGTACTCCAGCGAGGGGCCGGGCAGCACCCAGAACCTCTCCAGCATGCTGGAGCAAAGCGTCGCGGTGGCTAGCGTGTTTTGACCCGCGAGGATGACGGGCACGCCGCTCTTGTCCGCGCGATCGATGACGGTTCGCGATGGGCGCTGATCCCCTGTGAGCACGAGGCAACGCAGCTCAGGAACGTCCAGCGCAGCGAGTTGCAGGTCGGTCTGATCCCCGCCGGTGATGACCGCGAACTCCGGCGTCCGGCGGAAGCTCCGCAGCGACGGCTCGATGCCGGAGGCGCCGATGACGAAGTGACGCACCTCGCGCGCGCCCTCGAAGTGGGTGAGCGTGCGCCCACCGAGTCGCCTCGCGATCTCGTCGGTGCCCACGTAGCGCAAGTTCGGATCATGGGGAATGATGCCGAGCACCTCCGCGCCGCGGTCCGCGAGGAACGACGAGAGGACCTCTCCGAGGAGGGAGTACGACCGATCGAGAGGAACGTCCTTGAGGATGACGCCGAGCACGGAAGGTCCCTGCTCGAAAAGGCGCAACGCGCACAAGATACGGTCGATGGCTTCTTCCCCATCGTACCGCGTGAGCAGGAGGACATCGCAGCCAAGCAGATCGGCGAGGTCAAGGTCGCTCAGTCCGGCGCTCATTCCCATACCGAGGAAGCCGCGCCCCTCGACAAGCACTGCGCCTCGTCCAGACGAGATGCGTTCGAAGGCTTCAGCGATTCGCTGTCTGAATCCCCGATCTCCCGATTCGATGGCTTCTCGGAGGAACGGGCCCTCGAGCGGGATAGGTGCAATGTCGTGGACGTCGTCCTCCAACGAGAGAAGAGATCGAATGGCGGCGGCGTCCCGGTCGATCGGTTCTCCCGTGGCATACGAAACTTCGTAGCTGATCGGCTTCATGTAGGCGACGGAAACTCCGCGTGCCTGGAGGGCGCGTCCAAGTCCCAGAGAAAGCAGACTCTTCCCAGAGTGTTCTTCCGTGGAAACGATCAGAAGCCTTCTCATGCGCCCTCGCAACTCCATCCGCCCAATGGCTGCCTGAAGAATGGTATTCGCGACCCGGGCGAAAGGCAATTCAGCGAAATGTTCACAGGATCTCCACCGTGCGAACGGAGTGGCTCCACAGGTGCGGGGGACCATGATCCAGATTGCCCCTGCGGCATGCGCGCGAGCATCCGCCGAGACCGGTTTGCTCAGATCGGAGGGGTAGGGGCTATTCGGCCCCGGGGGACGAAGGCTATAATGGAGTTCGGAATGAAAAGAATCCTCATCGTAGATGACGAAGAAATGATCGTCCGGACGGTCAAGGCGTACCTCGATCACGAGGGCTTCAAGACCTACACAGCGTATGACGGCGCTTCGGCGCTGCAGGCGTTCGACGAGAAAGGTCCCGACCTCATCATCCTCGACCTCATGCTGCCGAAGGTGAGCGGGCTGGAAGTGACCCGAGCCATCCGAGCGAAGTCCTCCGTGCCCATCATCATGCTGACCGCCAAAGCCTCGGAGGCCGATCGTGTTGTGGGCTTGGAGCTTGGGGCCGACGACTACGTCGTCAAACCGTTCAGCCCCCGTGAGCTCGTGGCGCGGATTCGCGCCGTCCTGCGAAGGTTCGACGGCGAGGGAGCGGAGGCCGAGAGAGTGGTCGCCGGAGAGCTTGAGATCGATCTCAAGACGCGCGAGCTGAAGGTCAAGGGGAGTCCCATCGACCTCACGCCGACGGAGTTCGACCTTCTCACCTACCTCGCTCGGCATCCAGGACAGGTCTTCACCCGACTTCAACTCCTGCGCGAAGTCCAGGGATACACGTACGATTCGTTCGCGCGGACGGTCGACACGCACGTGAAGAACATTCGCCGCAAGACCGAGGACGACCCGAAAACGCCGCGCTACATCCAAACCGTCCACGGCGTCGGGTATCGATTCGCGCGGCAGGCCTAGCATGCTCCGCCGGGTCTCGCTCTCCCTCAAGCTCTCGGCGGCCTTCTTCGTCACGATCGCCCTCTCCGTTGCCCTCGTCTACTTCCTCACCGCGCGCTCGGTGTCGCAACGCTTCGACACCTATCGAGAAGAGAAGCGCGAGCAGGTATCACAGATCCTCGGAACGCAGCTCTCCGTCTACTGGGGACAGAACCGATCGTGGGTGGGGGTGGATCGGCTCTTTTACCGCCGCATCGAGTTTCGGATCGACGATCAGGTGCTCGAGGGGGCCGTTGCGATGTACAACTTCCCGTTCTCGCTGGCCAACGAGGACGGGAGAGTCATTCTCAGCACGGAACGACAGGACGTCGGCAGGACGCTGACGACGCCTGAGATGATCCGAGGCCCGATCATGGTGGATGGGGTGCAAGTGGGCACATTCCTCCCTCTGAGCGTGGTCGACCCAGAGGAGGCTGCCTTCCTCGCCTCGGCCCGGCGCTCGTCGCTGATCGGCGGGGGAATCACGACGGCCCTCGCTTTGGTCGTCTCCGTCTTTCTGATCGCGCAGATCCTGTCTCCACTGCGCGCACTGACGCGGGCGACGGAGAGCATTGCGGAGGGCCAGACGCCGCAGAAGGTGCTGCTCAAGTCGCGAGACGAGATCGGCCAACTCGGCGAATCGTTCGACCACATGGTGGACAACCTGCGTCGTTCAGAGAGGCTGCGGCAAACGATGACAGCTGACATCGCTCACGAGATCCGCACGCCGGTAACGATCATCCAAGGAACGCTTGAGGCTATCCTGGATGGCGTCTACGAGCCGACGCCGGAGACGATCGCCCCGATCTATGAGGAGACGCTCCATCTGGGCAAGCTGATCGATGATCTTCGCGAGCTGGCGATGGCCGAGGCCGGCGAACTCCGCCTCAGCCGAGAGCGCGTCGACGTGGGGAAGCTCGTGCGCCAGATCATCGACGCGACGGTTCCTGCGCTCGAGGGAGCTCCAGAGGTTCAGACGGTTGTAGAGGGCGACTCGCCGACGGCGATGGTCGACCCCAAGAGGTTTCGACAGGTCATGGCGAACCTTCTTGGGAACGCCCTGCGCTATACGCCTCCCGACGGATTCGTCGGGATTGTGGTGCGGGGAGACGATGATGAGGTGGAGATTAGCGTCTCCGACACAGGCCCCGGGATCTCGCCCGAGGACCTTGACCACCTCTTCGAGCGGTTCTTCCGCGGTGACGCGTCGCGCAGCCGCGCGGTCGGGGGAAGCGGGCTGGGTTTGGCCATCGTGAAGCAGTGGGTCGAGGCGCATGGCGGGCGCGTCTGGGCGGAGAATCGGGCCGAGGGCGGCGCGCGTTTCACGCTGCGGCTGCCGATGGCTTGAATGGCCCGAGACCGAGCGGATAGGATGACCGCATGTCGGTGTTCCATAACCCCCACATCGGGGACATGACGTTCGAAGAAGTGGTGGCGGAACTGGTCTCCGAGATGAGGTCGAATCCCAAAGATCAGTTCGAGATTCTGATTGGCACGGATTCCTCGGCCGGCCCGGAGCGTCTCGACTTCGTCAGCGCCATCGTCCTTCACCGGATGGGAAAGGGAGGACGGTACTTCTGGACGCGGCATCGCGAGCCGACGATGCCCTCGCTGCGCCAGCGCATTTGGCGCGAAGCGTGGCTTTCCTTTGAGCTCGCCCAGAAACTGATGGGATGTCTCGCTACAGTGTCTCTTCTGCAGT
>Ga0247841_10010522_pt1 | contig 12585 bp, 22 predicted proteins | sample LaCruzMarch2015__2_FD_192410 | JGI IMG/M metagenome (GOLD analysis project Ga0247841, IMG submission 192410) | Freshwater microbial communities from meromictic Lake La Cruz, Castile-La Mancha, Spain - LaCruzMarch2015_18m | ecosystem: Environmental > Aquatic > Freshwater > Lake | place: Spain... | reverse complement strand
TGTGGATCTGGCAATGGTTGTAACTGGTAAGACAGCAAAAGAAGCTTGCAGAAATTTGCGTGGAATTCCAGAGCATGCTTTTTCAAAAACCAAGTATGTCAAGAGAATGATATCAACCAGAGGTGGGTATGCAACCAAATTGGTCAGTTTCAAACATGCCATTGAATTGGTCATGGTACTCAATGGTGAGGTTGCAAGGATTATTAGACTGTCATTCGTTAAAATCATTCAAAGATATATGCAAGGTGATGAAAGCATGCATGATGAGTTACATCTTAACAAGGAACGAGGGGCTTTCGAGGCTGCTAAATCAATTTTCAACGAATCTATTTCCAAGAAGAAGAAATCACGGATTGTCCCAAAAACCAAGTACATATATGTTTTTGCATCTGAAGCATTTAAAGAAGAGGTTAAAATTGGAAGAGCCAGCGATGTAAAAGCACGTCTATCGTCTGGAAACACGATGTGTGCCCCAAAACCTCACAAAATCGTTGCAATAGCTCCTACGTTGGACGCTGAACGTGATGAGACAATGGCTCATGCATACTTTGCACCATTCAGGACAAAGGGGGAGTTTTTCAAGATATCTCATGAGGATGCATCAGCTTTTCTTGCAAATCATATTGCAACCAGATATTTCCAGGAAATCAATGAGTTGATGCAATGTATGAAAGGTTCAACATACCCTTTATAATGCAGCACCCCCAAAGAGGATTCAGATGAACTTTGATCGAACTGGACCAGCCCCCCCCTTGAGTGGCAGCACCATCACAAGTTGGATGGCGTTGGACAACATCAAGACCTTCTGCTGCTTGAATCAGGCACAGTTGCTCTGTTCATTTTCACTGGATAATTAATAACTCTTATGGTGGTGCTCCGAAGAGAATGCTGATGAATTTTGATCGAACTGGACCAGCTCCCTTGAGTGGCAAAACCATCACAAGTTGGATGGCATTAGACAACGTCAAGACCTTTTGCCGCTTGAATCTGCTATAATTTTTATGTTCAAAATATTCATCTCCCAGTTCCCGAAGGACCTCATTGGCATGCTTGCGATGTTTTCCAGAGATTGCCATCACCAGATCAGCAGCATACAAACGTCCGTCTGGAGTTCGACGAACTGGTGTGTTGTTGTTTCTGACGATTTCAAGGAATTTTTGAATGGGATCAGATGACATGACTGTGTGTTGTAACCAGTTGCTCACAACAGGTGTTTAGCGTTTCTTTTTTTCTGTATCAGCTATTCGAAACTGCATACACTTGTTGTCAGTTCAACCGCACGTGACCATCATCAAAAACATATTTTTGATGAACAGTCAAAAACATGTCAAGCAGTCTGGAAAGAGCATGCCATGCTGTAATGTCTTCTTCTTGACTGGCAAGACCACTCATTGTGTTTCCGGCAGTTTCCTTCAAAAGATCTTTCAATTCACTATAAAATTTGGAGATGTGTGTGTTATCACACAATGTCTTGGTTTTTTGAAGTCCAAGGATATCACCAATTTTTTCGTAATGCACTGTTATTTTGTGATCAAATATAACCGTGAAATTAACAGTATTTACGTGTTTTTCGTTCCAACAATGTATTCTTAAAGATTTTATGTAAGAAGTCTGCCTCTCTATGTCAGTCATAGTACATTTTGATTTAGTTTCTGTACATGCCTGTCTACAACTAGTGTATAGTAAAAACAACCTGACCAAAAATTTAATCATACGGGAATTATGTTCAGTTAGTGTGGGATTTGCAGTATTGGGGCCGACATTCAACGAAATAATATGTGCTACTGCATTATCAAAACCTTTTAATGAATCTATATGTAGAGACCCCCCATGAAAAAAAGACATTGATGAATCAACAAGATAAATATGGTTGTTGTCTGGTTTAGATTTCAATATATCTAACGGACCGTCGTGTGTCTTACACACGTCTACTACCAATTCGTTAACAATACTAAACAAGTCAGGCATCACTCTCTCTCTGACAGACCATTTATATAATTTCAAGAGACTAGTCTTACAGCAATATTTTACTATGTGTTGTCATTACTGTCAATTAAAAAAACTTTAAAGAGGGCACTGCGGCAATCATCACGTCAAGCCACAGGATCTCCGCCAGTGCTGTCTGATCTTGACACGCGAGCCACATTGCTCACAACAGCTTCAGGACACAAAATCACCAGTTGGAAAGCAACGTGAGCTCTGCATCCCGACGGAAGACAGAGACAGGATCCCAGATAGGGAAGATGGTGTTGTCTGAGAGCGCCATAATCTTGACACGCGAGCCGCATTCAAGTGCAACGTCAACAAACCAATCAACGGTGAAAAACTCTTCGATCTTGCCGATACGAACAGCAAGCCCAGCGATGCGCGCCTCAACGAACTCATGCAAGATCTCGTCGTATTCTTTGGTTTCGCTGTTGTATTTTCGGTCTTTGGACGGACCGTATGAAATGGTGATGTCCGAAATCGGAAACCCATGCTCGATGCACAATTTGTTCAAAAACAGGCAAGGGATCAGATTCATCTTGACACGGAAGAAAGGTCCAAGACCAAGCGTAACACTGTTTGTAAACATGAATCAGGAAATGTCAACGATGTACAGTTGACTTATATATCTGAAACAACATACACAATCACAACGGCAATCATCACGTCAAGCCACAGGATCTCGGCCAGTGACTGCAGCGTCATGAATGGGGGCAACCAGTCTGTGTATGCAAAATTGAGCAGGACGATGAACACAAACAGAGCTGTAGCGACGAAATAAACGATGAAGACGATATCTGGCTTGAGATTGACAACAGTGACGAATGCAGTAACGGTTGCCAAAAGCATGACAAGCGATACAATGTGAATGAAGTGATGCTGTTCAATATCAAACTGAATCAGCATGATCATTGAGAAAAACACAGCTAGGAAGCAGCCCAACGCTGGAGCATCGGTTTCCTTATGGACGCCCACAGCCAACAACGCGGCGGCGCTGAATCCACTCATGACAACTCCAAACAGAGGGAGATTGCAACACATGATACCAGAAGGGCAGCGCAGCTGATAATTGCATAATGGGTTATTCCTGCAGCCACTACAGTAATAAAAGGTAAATGCGCAAGCGCATGCAACGGTCCAAACAAAGAGATTACATTGGGAGATGATGCAAACTTCATTGAAACTCATGTGCAGAAATCAGACAGGTCGCTTTTAAACCTCATCAAAACAACCAAACGTCTCGTCGTGATGGTTGAGATCATGAAGCTTGTAGACGTCGCGGTTGGGCTCGATGGTGAAGTAGTATCCTGAGCGGCTGAACTTGAACCGGACGACAAAAAGATTCCCCGGGAGACTAAAGGACGTCGACGGAGGGATGTTGTCGAAGGTCTCCTGATCCCAGTCCATAAACGGGATGTTGGAGTGATCCTGATAACCATACTTGAAACCATGGAAAAAAACGCGGACTTCCTTCTGGAAGCGCGGCAGGAGCACGCCATCACCATTGGTGATAGTTGCGATTGGATTCGTCACTGAGAAAACCCCGTCGGACAAGAAGAGGAGCTGCTTGGTTGAAGTCCACCAGATATCGGGAATCACATAGCGGATAGAAGGGATGGAACTCGAGGCCATGATCCCCAAGACCAGGAACTTGTAGATGGAAAGAATGATCTCGGGTGGGAAGTTCTGGAGCATGGAAAGAAGCAGCGTACCCCGACCAACCACGGGGGCTGTGTGGACTGGTTCAGTCTGTTCCATGTGTCCCACAACAATTGGGAGACATGGATATCCCAGCGTAGGTCCCATGTCGGCATCTACGAACGAGGGAGGCTCAAAGGACAAGGTGGGTTGGATACCGCTCAACTTTGCTCTCATGGCGAAGGCCTTCTGATTCTCGGCATGTCTGATTTGATCCAAATAATTAGTGAATAATCCCGAAACTCAAGCACCAACCTCAAACTCACCTGGTATTGGTCAATGCTCGGATCCATTGAACCTCCATATCAAGCTCAGGGCGTAGGATGGTCGATATCAGGGACCGCATATTCCCAAAGTGCTGATAGGCGACCAGCATCTGGTTGCCTGAGGAGACAGTTGCGTTGCTGAACAAGTTCAAAGCAACAGGCATCTGGATATACTGACTCTGGGTCATCAATCGAGGGCCAACGGGACTATTGTTGAGCGGATCGAAAATGAGCCAGTGGCTGAAACGAGTGGTTTGCCTGGCTTGAAGATGAGGCACATGCACATGCTGGCTGACCTAATAACACATCTTAGTTCAAATGGATAACATCAATACATGATATAAAAAAAACCTGGATGATATTATGAGGGTCATTCTGACGGCCAGCGCGTTCAAACGTAGGGCATATCCAGTCAAAGATCGGCTGCGCCCTGAAGCCAAGCCAAGCCCACGTCGTCGACATGTTGCGACTCATCAGGGCTTCAATGATGGAGACGCCCATCACCGACTTGATGGCGGCGTTGACCCGTTTGTAGTCAACCACCCCTGCTGGCCACAAGACGAGGACCATGTCGTTTGAGTGGGCGTGGAAGTTTAGCGGGATGCCTTCGAGGTCTAAGATGGGTCCAACCGACACCCCCATGCCAGTGAAGTCGATCGTCGCCAGGCGCTGCATTGTGGACTTGACCATGGCGGCATGTTCCCATGATCCTAGTTTAATAGCGCGCAGGGGCGCGCCATTAAACGTGTAAAGAATAAGTCAGTAATAAGTACAAATAAACATTCAGACTACATTATCAAGTTCGAGCGCAACTCACCACGTATGCGATTAGCATAGAACTCGCGTCGCGGCGGAAGGTTGTTGCCGTTGGTGGTCAGGACACGATCCAGGCATGGCGAGATGTTGCACATGCCATTGGGAAACGAACTCCAGATGTCAATGGGATGTATATTCACAGGCGTTGGTGGCCACGGTCGAGCCATCATCATGTTGAACGAGGTGACCAACACCAGCCGCCCACCGTCTGCCGTCATGGCCTTGATCTCGCCAGTTGGATGCAGGAAGATGCTGTGCAGGAAACGCGGCTGTAGTGCGCTCCCGCGCACCATCAAACAAAGTTAGTAAGTCTGAAAGAATGATTTGATGGCGCGCCCTTGCGCGCTATCAAATCTACCTGTATCAAAAACTCGAGCAGCTTCAACCGCAGCGTCGTGCCGCTCGAGTGGTAGACCAGGTGGCGATTGACAGTGCGCATCAGCATCCCCCAGGCACCGTCGGTTTGCATGAGGGACGGCAGCATGGTGGTGCCAATGTAATCAAAATCCAGGTTCTTGACCAGTAATCCCGAAACATCCTGGACGCAAACAGTTAGCAAATGAAGGACAAACCATTAGCAAGCATTTCGCGCAGCGAAACCACCTGTTCGATAGACATCAAGAGTCTGATGATCTCCTCGTCCTGTCGAAACAAGTCCGTCTTCTCCACACACAGAATAGGAAATTCCCTGGCGAAGAATCGGAGATGCGTGGGTATGCAAACAAGTTTCCTGAAATTGAGGGCGCACAGCAGGCTCATTGCACGCTTTCTAGCGCAGCCAGTTAACTCTGGGTAGTTTCGTCTGAAACGCGTGAGAAGCTCGTCGATAATGATGGGAGAAGATTGGATGAACTCGACTCGATGTAAACGTGATGGAAAGTCCACCAGATACGCGCATAGCATGGGGGCCATGTAGTGTATCATTTCACTCCTATGCAAACAACATCAGGTGCGCACGGTTGAAGTCGTAATCAGTGGTTTTACCTGGAAAAGTCGTAATGCCGAACCTCTGCGAAGAACATCATGATCCGATTGGCCTCCACAACGTGCACGGCCCTTCGGAGGAATTCACAGGCTGCCTCGTTGCTTACCAACTTTAAATTGATGATTTTTACCCCCAGGGTCCATAAGGAGGCGTGCATGTGCAACCCAAGGTGCTCCAACATAGCCTCATGATCTTCAATTGACTCGACGGGAAGATGCTTCATCGTGAGGGGATGCATCCGGATCATCTTGCATACCAACTCTTGATTCGTCAGGTCCAGAAGACCAACGACATGCCTGCTTTTTGCCATAGCCCAGATACACTTGTCTTTGTCTCCACGATCCACCCACCCCTTTCCAATCACGAACTGGATCATTGCAGGAGACTCTTGGCATACCAAGATCAATATTTCCGTCACCTGTTGTGGAAAATTAGCATAAATAGTTAAAAACAGGTCATTCGGGATTACCTGTTGCACTGTCCAATCAGCTCTGGGGAATTCGTTTTCTAATAGCAGATCAATGAGGTTCTTCTTGATAGATCCCTTTCCAGCGCGGCTGATACGCAGGATGTCTGAAATCATCGTGTCATGCATTTTCAAATTGATCTGAGTAAAAAAAAAAATTGAATCCCGAATCATTTATTTTTTTTTTTCTATGTAGAGTGTATTGCCAAACCGTAAACTAGTTTTTTTTTGTCGACTATAGCATCGAACCGTTACATATAATTGGAAGATTCAGAGCGACGTTGAATTTACGATGAAGCGAAAGACTGCCACCTCCACTCCTGTGTCTCGGTACCTCAACATACTATCGATTGAAAAGGTCGTGCAGATGGACTTTGATACGCTCGTGACAATGCTGAAGACGCCAGAGACCATCCGAATTGCCGGTGAGTGCATTGAAGAGTTGATCGGAACATGCAACATCCGCATTTTCATTGCCTCGTACATGATTGCATACAAGACAAGCTCGGTGATAGATGAGATGGATTCCCTTTCAACGCCATTGGTCCGGTCGGCAACAGCAATGCTTGTGAACTGGGATGCCATCCTGAAGAAGAAGATGCGGTGCGATTCATCATTCCACGGGCTTGTACAGGAGTACTTGGATTGCTTCAAGGCATGGAGGATTCCAGACTGTGAGAAATTGGTTACTCGGATTGGGCATGCGCTCGGCGCGCTTTACTCTGCACAAGAACACCTGCCGAAAGATGAGCCAGAAGATTCATCGCTCAAGGTAATCCCGAATGTACTCTTGATGTGAAAGCTATTTTTAACTGTTCACGCCCAGGTTGAGTTTCGCAAACAGATCGACCGCCTGCGTGGAAAGCTAGAGCAAATTGGTGGACCAGAGAGCCTTGTCAAGTTCGACCAGTCCAACGTTCGTGTTGCGGGGGAGCGTGATGCAAACGGCACTGGCATCTACATTCCAGGCAGGATGACCAACGAACAGCTGGCGCACGAGCTGCTCTTCGACGAAACCTTTCAGGTTTCGGGATTATCTAATTGTTCACCTAATTTGTTCACCTAATTGGCATTTGGTATCAGCTCGAAGACGATCGCAATATCTGCAATCCCATCGCCGACAAGATCCGTGCTTCATTCCACAAGGTGTATTATACATAATACTGTGTAATATGTACCCAACGGCTGTACCTAACATTCGCACCCAAACAGTCCTTCTGGAACAGCCTGACGGACGATTTCCGTTTGAAGACCCCTTGTTACACCCGTGCCATCCGCGTCCTCACTGAGGTGCGCGATGGAATCAAGGAGCTTGCTAGCAGCTTAATTGACGTTGCTGGAGTCATCGACATTGACATGCTCACGGCGGAGACCAAGGTATGGCCATTTGTAAAACCTATAACCCCTTGATACTAATCGCTCGTTGGTCTTCAGGGGTTCACCTTGGACCAGAAATGGCCCAGCTGTCAGTCCTTTGTCAATGGTGTGTTCAAGCTCATCATGCGCGTTCAGGCCCCCAAACGCGACGCCCAGACCAAACAAGACTACTCGGTAATTGAGGCGCTCATGACCGCTTCAGACGTCGACCACCCCAGCGCCTTTTCCAAGGCTCTCGAGTTCCTGCTTACCTCACTCAATGTCATGCGTATCGACGCCGCCAACGCCCGCCTTCGCCTCATCGCCCCGGTCATCCGCAAGCATGGCATCGAGTACGAGCGTGGCAAGTTTCAGGTGGTTTCGCTGCGCGAAATGTTGTATTAGTGTTCTTTCGGGATTAACCAAACGAAGTTTGGCGCTGCGTGGAATTAACACAATGTTCATTAATGCCCAGGATAAACTCACCGCCGGCACCCTCACTACAGCACGCACCGAGGCGTGGCTGGCCGCTTCGGGAATCCCAAACGACGGTACCCATGCCACGCTCGTTAAGATGCATTCCACCGCCATGCTGTCGCTTGTCACCTGCAACACCTGCGTCCGCATTGAGAATGCCCCCGAGACCCTCCTCTTCGACCTCGAACGCATCGCCGATCTATACTCCCGCTTCCACCGCGTTGTCGATGGCTGCACCATCCTCGTCACCGTCCTCCACTCCTTTGGAGCCGACGCCAAGTCCCACGCTGATGCGTTTCAGGTCAAACTTCATTTGAGCGTCAAACTTCGTTTGAAACGTTATTGACAATCGAATGGCCAGAACTTCTCCAAGCGCATGGTGGACATGCCAGTAATCTCCATGGATAACGGCATCGCCGCCCTCGAAGCCACCGGTCTCCTCAACGACGTCACCCGTTCTGCCTTCACCGACTGCCTCCTCGTGACGCACCCCGTCCGCACGCTCATCGCCTCGCGTGTCCGTAACATCTACGCTGCGAACCTCGGGCTTCAGGTGCATGACCAACTAGTTTAGGTAAATAACCCTGTATTCACTAACGGTTCACGATCACAGGAACACGCCTCGTTCCCCGCGGCGTCTCCCTTCATGCCCTCCATCGACACCCAGACTACGACGCTCGCCAACCTCGCAACCTTCAACTGCGCCGTTTATCTCCCCACTTACACTCGCCTGCTTCATGTTTGAACCCAAACGAAGTTTGAGCCCAGTTTGAGTCCAAACAAATTTTGGATTCGGGTATATAAACAAACGTATGGCTCTGTGTGTTTTCATCTTGTATGGCTCGATTTCTTGTAAGCTTCGAGGACGGCTGTTGGGATTTGACATCTGAATATGCCAATCTGCATATTTTTTCTGAGCACATGTCAAGTGTGTTAATGGATCTCATTTGGAAGGCTTATTCAAAGCAAGAAAATCAAACGTACTATGTCTGTAATACGGCCTTTCATGTCACTGTTGAAGCAGCCGATGCACTCAACATTGTGCTGATTTACCAGTATGAACTCGAGTATTGCGTGATGCTCAATAAAGCTGGAAAGGAGAGCATTCAGGACCACTTTCGTCTGACTTCGACTCCAGTTTTCACTCCCTCTGGAACTCCCTTGCCAGAAGGCAGTCGTCTCACAGACGATGTCGACCTTCGCCTTCGCGAGATGGCGGCTGTTTTCAATGGCAACTAAGTTTAAAACAAAGTTCGCCGAGATGGCGGCTGTTTTCAATGGCAACTAAGTTTAAAACAAACATGGCCGTTGGCCACTAGTACCAAACGCAAGCGCTCTCAGCCAGCATCGCCGCATAAAACGCGATGCGCTCGTTGGACGCGAGACCAGCAAAGACGTCGGCGTACCCAGCAGGGACGGGATTGGTGCTGTAGTGGATGATGATGCGCGTTGCGTGATTCAGGCTGGACCGATGGAAGAGACAGTTGGTAGTCGGGTCGACTCCAAGGGCGGGCACTGGAAGACCGTGACGAAGCTTCATGGCCTTGCAAACAAGTTCGTCGAGATCAAGATGCGTCACCTCACGCATATCAACGTTGTGCCAATTGGACGGAACGAGATGCATCTCTTCATGCAGGAGAGTAATCCAGTTTTTCTTCAGCTCGTTGAGATTCAGCTGGAAGCCATACTGCCCTGATTTAACGTAAAGATGAGAGAGATGTTTTTTCGTGGCGTGTTGAGCACGCATCAGCTCGGTAATGAAAAGCAACCCAGCATTCTCAGCTGGACTGTGCATATACACATTGATCTCTACAACACCATAGTGGTATTTGGGTTTCTTCGGCCAGTTCACAGTCTGCGCGGGGGTCTGTTTGGGAGCTTTGGGACCTTTCGTGTTCTTCATTTTGTATATGCGATACTCGCGGGGACACGTCACTCTTATAGTGTCCCGTGACCAAACTGAGTTTATTACTCAAACATTCACTCGCGAATGGTCCCGGCGAACCAGAAATACGGGGCGGTCTCATCAACCGCGTCGCAGAAGATGGTGACTTGAGAACCTTCGACGCGGACATGGCCCAAGCTGGTATTCTTCATGATCGAAACGACTTTGGCACGAACTTCGGATGATGCACGAACTTCGTCGAGTGTAATATCATGCTCTTCCATCCCAGCTTCCGTCATCTCAGAGATCTCGCGCACAGTGAAACGTACGATTTCTGCTTTGTAGTTCACAGTTTCGCCCTGGAACGTATCCAAATTGAGCGTCATCTCAACATGCAAACCATCATCGGTTGTCCAACGAGCAGTGCTGATAACTGAATCCATAACGACAAGATAAACACCACAAACGCGCTATTTATATACTCCATTACTCGAGATATAACACACCAAACTCAAATAGACGGTCCTGCATGTCGTCATATTCGTCTTCACACAGCTCGAGCGCCTGTCCTGCTTCAAATGCATCGTGCAGCGTGAGAGATGGATCGAAGACGAACCCAAGCGATGCAATGTCTTCAAACGACTCAAGCAGCTGAATCGACGGATTCCAGTGCGCGCCGCAGAGAATGAACCCAATCATGTACATGGGGCCAGGCCCAACGAAGAGATAGAGCAGATCGTATGGGGTTGGCCCATTGACTTTGGAGATCACCATCATCAGCGTCAGCTCTTCGGTCGGATGCTGCAGCTCAAACGAACTGCTCTCGCTGTGCTGGTTGAAATAGTCGGTGTCGTACGTGACGTTAGACATGAAGGAATCGGATGAACTGTGACGGATGGCGCTTTAAATAACCCGTGGGCTTGGAGTCCGGTCGGGGCCGCGTTGTTGGTCGAACATGCAACGGTTCGCGAAACGTTGCATGTTTGATCGACGACGCTACTTATGATTCAATTTGGGATGTTGTTGATGTCCCATATACTGGTCGCTTCATTTCTGGACTGATGAAGAGCATATAATTCTTGGTGCTGTGTAGCATTCTCCAGACTCTGTACATATCTGTCTTGTTAACAGCTGATGTAAAACAGTAGTTACTTGCTGACACTGGTTTGGTGGGGTCCACGGGGACCAAACGCAAACCAGCGATAGTACCAATGTCGTGAATTTGCATCAGTGCAAACACACCGCGTTCTGAAATGCCACACACAGTCTTGAACGTCCTGCTACTGTCTACACATGCAATTTGCCAAACTTCATATGCTTTTTGTGTCAATGGGTTCTCAGCCCATTTCTTCAATCGCTTCTGTCGTATATGCAAATTCGCGTGTGCTTTGCATATTGTTCTCCTATTCTTAAGGGCAAATAATTTGATGTCGAGAAACTCTTGACATTCAACACAAAACATGGTCTCCATAACTGCACAGTGGATGTCGCCCCATTATATACTGTTGTTGTATTGATGTGTAATTGCACTGCATGTCGATCATAGACGCTGTGTGTAGATGGTAATTTGATGCAATATTATATAAGGGCATCCCATTTCCCAGAAATGATGTTGTATTCAGATCAGAAGAAAAATGATGTCCCAACAGGTGGCAGGTGGTTCTGGGACATTGATATGATGCAAGCAGAATACAACAAGGACCCCAGTCAGTTCATGCTTGCGTTGCATGCACCCATTTGCTATGCCCTCTATCCAAATGCAAGCGCCTTCACCTACAATATGCCTGACAGCAAACCAATCAACCAACGGGCATATGAGATCATCCCCCCAAATACCCCGTGCAAGGCCTATGAAACACTAGCATGTTTAAGCGGCCAGCACAACTCCAGAGTAGGTTTTATGATCAGAATAAAAAAACAAACTCTATGTATATAAGTTGTAATGGTATTCAAGCAATATGCACACCCCTTGCAACAAAGTTGAAACCAGGTTCCTTATCAAACAAGCCAGATGTGATCATTCTGTCAGATACTGCAGAAAGTGTGAAAAGTCAATGTCTCTAGATCAATTTGATCCAGGAGAGGTTAGGTTTTTTTGCAGCAAGCATCTTCGTGAGATTCTCCGCTGGTATAGGCAAGGTGATCAAGGCAGACGTGCTGTCAATAATCTGAGAGTAAAGTGCTGGACAGATAAGGCAACATTTGGACAGCCTACTGTAGGATTGTCATGTCAGGACATACGCAACATGATGACACCAGACCAGATCAAAACATTCTCGCGATATGCTATTGTCCCAAAAGACCCTACACAGATTCTATCTGCCTCAAATGCTCTGCTGATTACTGCAAACTGCAGGAAATATCTTGTAGCATCATGGAAAATCACACAAGATACAGAACAATACCAAGAGATACTTCAAATACCTAAATTTAAGCTTGATTTCAATAAATGACTTAATGTGTATCAGTGTCTATACGCATGTAAAGAGTATATAAATAACACCCACTCCATCCTCATAATGCAATCAAATGACGCCCAGCTGACATCACATGAAAAAAGCAAATTCAAAATCCCAGAATACGCAAGAGCTTTTTGGAACCAAGCACCTATGATGCAGAATGCCTCTGATACAGATATCATGATAACATA
>Ga0247841_10010521_pt1 | contig 12587 bp, 6 predicted proteins | sample LaCruzMarch2015__2_FD_192410 | JGI IMG/M metagenome (GOLD analysis project Ga0247841, IMG submission 192410) | Freshwater microbial communities from meromictic Lake La Cruz, Castile-La Mancha, Spain - LaCruzMarch2015_18m | ecosystem: Environmental > Aquatic > Freshwater > Lake | place: Spain... | reverse complement strand
GCGGGTGAGTAGTTACAGCCAATGAAATGATTGGATATACGGGGGGGGGTGTCGGAACGGCTGGATTCGAACCAGCGATTTCCAGTTCCCAAAACTGGCGCGATAACCGGGCTACGCTACGCTCCGAAATTAAATCCTTTAATTCTCAATAAAATACGCATTTCCGGGTTCACATTAAAGACCTAATTTATGCCCAATACTCAAAAACAGTGAAGAAGAGTGAGGCATTGCTTATCTTTTATATACTTGCTTTTATCTTCTATTAAACTTAAAATTGGCTTTTTAACTGAACTCATATATGGAAAACAAAAAAAGTGACTTCCGGACTGTTGGTGAATTTGAGCCGCAATCTTCCGTATTAATCGGATGGCCTCTTGTACAATATCCTAAAAATAACAGACAATTAAATACAGATGCAGTAAGTGTGGAATTAGTCAAACACCTTTGCGGACAGGTAAGAATTTTGATTTTTTGCTATAATAACGATGTGATAAACCGGTCAAAACATAATTTACTGGAGGCAAATATCGAAATTAATGAGATTGAGTTTTTAGTTTATCCCTCAGAGTTTATGTATCCGCGGGACTTTGGCGCGGAAATAATGATAAATGACAGCGGTGAAAAGCAGCTTGTAAATTTCGATTTTAATTTATACGGTTTATTCTCCGATATGCCAATAGCCGATAAGTATAAAAAATTTGCCAGATTTCATGCTGAACATTCCGGCATAACAAAAACTGTCGAAACAAAACTGATTAGCGAGGGTGGTGACAGGGAGTTTAACGGACAAGGAGTCATGCTTACAATTGAAGAAACAGAAGTAAATAAAAGAAATCCTCTGTGGAATAAAGATGACATTGAAAAAGAATTCAAAAACATTTTTAATCTTCAAAAAATAATCTGGCTTCCGCAAGCCGCCTTTGATGATGAACACATGTTTAGCGGTCCGATTCCCGACGAAAATAATAATTTCACCGCCTACCGTTCAGCTTCGGCAAACGGACATATAGATGAGATATGCAGATTTGTTAATGAGAATACGATTCTGATTGCACATATTACCGAAGAAGAATCTCAAAAGAGTGTTTTAGCAAAACTGAACAAAGACAGATTAGACAAAGCATATAAAGTGTTAACAGAATCAGCAAACGCCGACGGCAAATATTTTAATATAATAAAAATCCCGGTACCCGAACCCATATATTTAAATATTGAGCCGGGTGACAATATTCACAAGGCATTTCAAACGGGTTATGAAGTTTTTAACGGTAAAATGATAGACGGAAGTATTTTCCCTACAGGATTAATGAAAGTACTGCCGGCTTTGAGTTATTGTAATTTTCTGATATGCAATAATAAAGTAATTGCTCAGAAATATTATCGCGAGGGAATGAAAGTAGAAGTAAAACAAAAAGATGCAGAAGCCTTATCTGTTCTGAAGAATATTTTTCCCGGCAAAGAAGTGGTTACAATTGATACAATTGCTCTGAATATTTACGGGGGCGGTATCCATTGTAATACACGCAATATTCCTGTGTAAATAAACGGACAGCACACAGCTGTAAGTTCCGTGTGCTAAAATTTATTTTATGCTTAAACTCTACAGTTGTTTTATTTATCCAATAGTCTTATATTTGATTAAGTTTTTGAAACCCCCTGATAGTGTTAGTGACCCGAATAACAGGGGAGTGAATCGGATACGATTTTAAGAAAACGACACTTTGTTTTTTACATTTCGAAGATATGCAGCAGAATAGCAAAAAAGTATTACAAATAACAACAAAGGGTTTTATCCATAAAGGTATTTACTAATTAAAAAAAATTTAAAGACATGAAAACTAAATTTTTTGCCGTAATAATAGTAGGTTTTACTATACTATTATCAGGTTTCCAGCCGGGAAAAACAATTTCACAAGAAAAAGTTGCGGGCGGACTTATAAACAATCCGGGTACCGTATCTCCAAACGCAGAACTTTTTCCGAACCCGGTAAATACATATACTTCATACCCCCGCACGGCTCCGTTTTATTCCGTGTGGGATGAAATACCGGATAACATAAGAAATACAAAGGCGTTTAAAAGATTCGAATGGTTCTACCGGTCAAGGCTCGACGAGAAAGGGGATTTCCCCGTAGAATTCATTAGCCGGCAGAAAGAACTTGAAATTTCAAAGGTTCGGAACCGTGGAAATTCAGGCGATAATCCATCGTCATTTTCCGGCGTATGGACAAATTTAGGACCAGTCGGCATTGATATGGCCTCAAGTTTCATCCCCTACTGGGGAATTGCCACCGGACGCGTACGGGGAATTGATGTTCACCCGAATGATCCTAATACACTCTATATCGGCGCCGCCGCAGGAGGCATCTGGAAATCAACTAACGGAGGCGCAAGCTGGACAGATAAAAGCGGACAATTTAACCTTATCACTTTCGGCGCAATAGCAATTGATAAATTGAGTCCAAATACCGTTTACGCAGGTACAGGGGAAACACGGTGGCTTTACAACAACATTACATTTGAAGGCGATGGATTGTACAAGACTACCGACGGAGGCGATACGTGGACGAAAATAACAAATGGATTCGGAACTCGTACACAGTTTTCAGACGTTGAAGTTTCACCGACAAATTCAAATATCGTACTTGCTGCACTTGGATCGGGAAACTGGAATAATCAAAATGTTACAAATCAGGGTGTATGGAGAAGCACGGATGCCGGAATAACATGGAACCGTGTGATAAACTCACCGGCCGCCTTTGATGTCGCCTTCCATCCTACAAACGGAAATCTCGCTTTTGCTTCAACAGGCGACCAGAGGGAGACAGGAGGATTTTTTAAATCTACTGATGCGGGCGCAACATGGATTCAAAGCAACACCGGTTTACCGGATTTAACATCTATAGGCAGAATTCAGTTTGATATATCAAGGTCTAATCCGTCCGTTATTTACAGCTATATTTTCAACAGCTCCGTTATATCCGGCGGACGAACAACCTGCGCTTACAAATCAACTAATGCAGGTTCAACGTGGGAACAAATATCTTACGGTGATAATATAGCCGGAAGCTACAACGGCACTACTGTGAGCGATCAGGGAAGCTACGATCTCTGCATTGCTGTTAATCCTTCGAATGCGAGCAATGTTTTCTTCGGTAATGTTGAACTCAGCAGAACAGATGACGGCTCTGCAATTTACTTTGTAAGAAATCCCGCGGGTTATTCGGGCGGCAACGGTGCATGGGATTGCCCTGCACACGTTGACATTCATAAAATCAATTTCGCTCCTTCAAACTCTTCCGTTATTTATGTCGGCTGTGACGGCGGTGTCTATCGCTCAACTAACGCCGGCTCAACCTTTACTCATGTTAATACCGGTATAAACGCTATTCAGTTTTACCGCGTGGCTTCTCATCCGACAAATTCAAACATTCTTTACGGCGGCGCGCAGGACAACGGTAACTTCTCAACTCAGAATAAAGGTGCTACGAGCTGGGTTTTCACTTCCAGCGGTGACGGGATGGAATGCTTTGTGGATTATAATAACGGGAATAACGTTTTTAGCAGCACGCAGAATGGTTCCCTGAAAAGGAGCACAAACGGCGGAGCTAACTGGTCGGAGGTTTTTTCATCCCCTGTGAATACGACATGGTGCGCTCCATACTGGCAGCATCCTACACAACCCGCAAAAATATATGCCGCTCTCAGCCGGAAAATATACATGTCAACCAGCGGCGGAGACCCTGAAACATGGTCTGCTATCTCTTCCGATATAACTACAAACAACAGAATTACTTCGGTTGCTCATTCACGCGTAAACACTAATTACATGATGTCTGCGGCAAGTAATTATACTACCTCTCCCGGTGTTTATAAGTCAACCGATGAGGGGGTTTCCTGGACTGAAATTACCGAAAATATTTCATTTACGGGTGCAAACATTCAGCGTGTCGTTGCCGACCCTGTTAATGCAAATACTTACTATATTACAAGAGCCTCATACACTACCGCACAGGTCATTAAAACAACCGATTTCGGCATTACATGGACGGACATTAGCGCAGGACTTCCTGCAGTATCCGCTAATACTTTTTTTGTTGATCCCGTAAATACAAACCATGTATTTGTGGGAAATGATTTCGGCGTTTACTGGTCTTCAACCGGCGGAACCGGCTGGACTAAGTTAAGTAATGGTTTTCCTTTTGTACCGGTATTGGATTTCAGTTATTTCAATAGCGGCGGAATACGGCTTATCAGGGCGGCGACTCACGGCAGAGGTGTATTCGAAATAAATGCCGATGCCGTCGGAATTAATCAAATCTCCGAACTTGTTCCGGCGTCATATTCATTAAAACAAAATTATCCTAATCCGTTCAATCCATCAACAAACATAAGATATGACTTACCGAAGAATAGTTTCGTGAAACTTGTTGTATTTGATATGCTCGGCAAGGAAATAGAAACACTTGTTAACGAAAATCAATCCGCAGGGACTTATGAAACTAAATTTGACGCTTCACGACTTTCGAGCGGTGTATATTTTTACAGAATTGAATCCGGTAATTTTGTGGATGTAAAGCGAATGCTTTTAATTAAATGATTTTAAAAAGGGGCTTTAAAGCCCCTTTTTTTTCTGTTGACTGCGGCTTTTATTCCATAATTTCCTCACTTACAAAACTTAACTCGCGCAGTTTAAAGAAACTGTTGAAGAACAACAGGCAAACAGACAATATTCCGAGTACGATAAATGTAGTACTGAAAGAAGCAAGCGCATCGGTTTTATCCGAAGATGTTGTCAGTCTTGCTATGTTGTACATTAATAAGTTTTTATCCAGTATAAAAACTCCGATGCTGATTCCTAAACTCATACTGAACTGTAACATTGTGCAGACAAAACTTGTTGCATGACTGACTTTTATTTCCGGAATTTGCGTATATGGCAGAAGATTAATCATGTTAATATGAACAGACATTCCAAATCCGAAAACGAATAACAATGCCGATACAAAAAACGGGCTTGTGCCGATATTTATAAAACTCAATAAGAATATCGGAATTGCGATAAAAAACGGATATATTTTCAATAAATTTTTATAACCGAGTATTGTCGTAATTTTTACAATCAACGGTTTTATGATAACAGCGGAAACTGCCGCAGTAAATGTTACCAATCCTGACTGGAACGGATTTAATCCGAATACCATTTGTAAGAGTACATTCACAATTAAAGCAAGACCGCCTATAGAAAGGTAACCGAGAAAAATCATAATTATTCCGAATCTGAAAGTGTAGTATTTAAAAAGACTGAAATCGAGAACGGCGTTTTTCTTTCTGACTGCATATATTACCGCAATTGTAAGTATAAGAAGTCCGGTAATAAGAAGAATGATTAATGTATGTTTTTTAAACACCGGATTACCTTCATTCTCAAATACAAAACTTACGGAGGCAAGTCCTAAACCAAATAATACAAATCCGGGAAAATCGAACTTAACTTTTTCGTGTTGTTTCAGAGTTTTTAAGAAAACGGACATTAGTATGACGACAATAATACCGATTGGCACATTAATATAAAATATCCAGTACCATTCAAAATTTGTAGTAATAAAACCTCCGAGCAGTGGTCCGACGATAGGACCGAAAATAATCGGAATCCCTACAATACTCGATACTTTAAGCAACTCATCCCTGCGAAATATGTGTATCAGTATCAATCTCGAAACCGGCGTCATCAGAGCCGCTCCAACTCCCTGTATAATCCTGAATATAATGAGTTCTTCAATAGTCTTTGAATTCCCGCAAAGGAATGAACTGACGGTAAATAATAAAACAGCGCTGATAATTGTCCTTTTTGTTCCGAATGTTTCGGCAATCCAGCCGCTTATCGGAATAAATATTGCAAGTGAAATAAGATATACGGTAACTGCGGCTTTCAGGGAAAGGACATCAACATTAAGCGCTTTGGAAATAGGTGGTATTGCCGTATTGATGATTGTTGTATCGAGCAATTCCATAAATGTAACGCTTACCACAAGAAAGGCGAGAAGAATTTTCCTGGAATAAGGGACGTTTGAATAATCCATATTCAATCTTTTAAAATTTCGCAGAACTTTTTAGTTTCCCCTAAAAATAACATAATTTTCTCAAATAAAATCCACTATTCCCCTGGCTTCATTGTCGAGATTTTATATGTGCGTTTTCTCAAAATGAGAAAATTTTCTCATTTTGAGAAAATTTTCTAAATAAAAGGAAAATTTTATCAAAAACTGAACCAAATTGGTCGAATTTTCTGGCATGATATTTGCAGGTAAATATTAAAAAAGGAACACATGCATTGAATTATCTTTTATAAAAACTTTTGATTAACTTATAAAAAATACAATAAACACATTATGAAAAAATTAATTTTAATTCTGCTGATTTTGCTGGTCAGTAATATATCCGAATCTCAGACAGTAACTCCGAAACTCGAATACGTAACTAATTACGGAAACGGAGTTTACCTTGCCTTGTGGGGATATCAGAATTCAAGCAGTAATAACGTAACAATACCTATAAGCAGTTCGGCAAATAAATTTTCGCCTACTCCTCGTGACAGGGGTCAGCCGACAGTATTTTTACCGGGGAGACAGTATAATGTTTTTAACACTACTTTAACATACGGCTCTTCATTAAACTGGAAAATTAATTCGGAATCATTTACGGCATATTCCAGAAATTTTTTAGTCTATGTAACAGACAGTCTTACAACTATGCCGCCCGTAGGTAACACGGTAAAATACTATATCAAAGCAAAGAATTCTGAGAACACAACGTGGAATTTTGTTACAATCAAAGATACATTACCTGCAGGAACTTCTTTCGTCTCGGCAACCGGCGGCGGGACCTGTGCGGGCAATGTTGTTACATGGATTCCCGGAAATATATCTGAAGGAAATTCTGTAAATGTCACTGTTACTGTTTCTGTTACTTCGTCCTTGCCGGCCTATGTAAATAAAGTATGGGCATACAGCAGTAGTACATACAGAGCTGTTGCCTACGATGAGAATACAGGTCAGCAGGGTTCAACAATTACAGAAAATTTTATTATGACTTTCGAAGATCTCAAAGGTTACGGATGGAATGACTGGGATATGAACGATTTTGTATCAGGGGTTAAAGCAACGATATACCTCAACGGCAGTTCGGCAGTAACTCAGCTGAAATTCGAATACGAAGCGCTTGCAAGGGGTTCGACTTACATTCACGCTTTAAAACACTTCATCCCTGTCACAGGAAGTTCTACGGGTACTCTGACGGTACGTGATTCCAACAACATCATCATTCCGTCTCTCAGCTTTACTAACCGGAATTATTCCGGCGCAATAAACGAGACAATTTTTCCTTCTACTATGGAAGCTCTGCCTCCGATGTCAGTAACAAATCAAACCGCAAACACACATCCCTCACAGCAGGGTGTGATTAAAGGCTATACTGCGGTATTCATAATTACTTTTGCTCCGACGGATGCAACTAATCTGATTAATCATTATTCGGATATTTATATTTCCGTCAGACCGGCGACTCCATATACACAGCTTATTCACGTAGCTGATTTGGCAGGCAGTTTCGGAAATACACAGACTGTCAGCAATCAGGGTGCAATCAGTTCTCAGCTTTACGGTTACTATCTTGACCTCGGGAATAAGGTCCCATACAACTGGCACTGGCCGCGTGAAGGGGTCAATTATCCTTTGTGGAGCTCATATACGAAATACACAAATTTTATATTAAGTTCAAAAGTCGTGAATTCCGATTGGTACAACTATCCCGATACGGCAAAAACCTGGAATAAAAGAAATGTACCTCCCACAGATTTTATTTCTCTCGCGCAATCACAAAAAAGCACTGCTTCAGGAATATTTAGAAGAGGCTCATACAATCCCGATTATTTATACGATGTTAAAATCGCAAAGTTCTTTGCATCTCCTAAAACAGCCGATATTAACAATGACGGTAAACTTGAAGTTCTTATCGGCGCGCTGGATAATAAATTCTATGCTATAGACTATAACGGGAATAACCTCCCCGGATTTCCAATAACGACTTCCTCTTTCATTAAGTCAACGGCGGCAGTGTATAAAAATACGGGCGGGTCGAGTTTAATAGCTTTTGGTAACGATGACGGCGACCTTTATCTCCTCAATCAGAACGGACAGGCACAGTCCGGTTTCCCGAAAAATATCGGCTACTCTATTAAAGCATCGCCGGTTTTTTCAAATCTGTTCGGAAATGACCAGATGTATCTTATAACTTTCGCAGGAGACGGGAAACTATACGTTTATGATACGCAGGGAAACAGCTTACAGGGTTTTCCCAAGAAAATTCAGAACATTATGGATTTGTACGGTAATTTTATATTATTATCAACTCCGGCAGTGTTTGATTTATACGGAGACGGTACAAAAGAAATCGTTGCAGGAACTGTTGACAGTAACATTGTAATCGTTTCAACTACCGGTTCGGTTCTTTCAACTACAAAATTAGACGGCGGAATAGTTTCAACTCCGCATATCATTAAAATAAATAATCAGGTAAAAATTATTGCGGCTACATCCACCGGTACGGTTTACAGACTTTCTCATAACGGCTTAGTGGAAAGTTCCAGAAGCGCAGGTTCTGAATTCGTATCATCCCCGGTTGCGGCTGATTTGAATAATGATAATAATATTGAGATTATTACGGCAACTATGGACGGCAATGTTTCCCTCATTCAGGCTTACGGCTCAATGGAAGTTATATGGCAAATACCCGTCGGCCAGGAAGTTATAGCTACACCTTTAATAGCCGATATTGACGGCAACAACGATCTGAACATACTGCTTACAGTAAAAGGCGGATATCTGCTCGGACTCACAAAGGAAGGATATCAGGTTGATTCTGTTACTGCGGCATCGCTTGCGCCGTTTGATTCCTGGCTGATTTCCACTCCGTCAATCGGTGACGTTGACGGGAACGGAAAACTTGATGTGGTCGCCGCTTCCTTCGACAGTACATTGAAAACTTTCGAGCTTCCTTATGCGAATTCAAACTCACAGATAGTCTGGGGTATGTTCGGAGGTAATCTCGGTAATACAAATGTGTCCCCTACAAATATAAAACAAGTTGAGAATGCATTATTACCGGAAAAATTTAAACTTGAACAGAATTTTCCGAATCCTTTCAACCCCGTTACGCAAATAAATTTTGCAATCCCCACAGCAGGATTTGTAAGTTTGAAAATATATGATGTCACGGGAAAAGAAATATCGTCTCTCGTTAATCAAAATCTGAAAGAAGGCTCTTATAAAGTTAATTTCGACGGCTCGGTATATTCGAGCGGTGTGTATATATATAAACTTACGTCAGGTCAGTTTTCCGGCGTAAGAAAAATGATGCTGATAAAATAATCCTGATGCTGAAACAATCCCGAAACGATGCTGAAACAATCCCGAAACGATGCTGAAACAATCCCGAAACGAGTTCGGGACAGGGCAGCATGACAAGGGCATGGTTCGGGGCAAGGTTTAGCATGACAAAAATTGGGTTCAGGACGAGGTTCAGGACAAGGTTCAGGGCAAGGTTCAGTATGACAAAAATTGGGTTCAGGACAAGTTTTGTAAATACTCACTCGCGAATCTGTGAAACATTTAATCGCTGAATTTTGTTTCTTTTATAGCTATTTTATACGATGTATTTTAAGAAATAGCTTGCTTGTTAATCAAATTTTTATGTATTGATAAAAAAATATTTTTTAGCAAACCATTTGCCCGTAATATTTTTTTGTGTTTTAATATTTGTGCTTTCTTCTATTCCCGGGCAGTATTATCCGCAGGTAGGTTTTGAATTCAGCGATAAAATTGTGCATTTTGGGATTTATTTCTTACTCGCGATTACTTTTTATATGTCTTTAAGTCATCAAAACCGTTTTAAACTTTTTGCGGAACATCCTTTCATTTTCGCCGTAATATTTACGGCAATTTACGGAGCCAGCGATGAACTGCATCAGTATTTTGTGCCCAACAGAACCTGCGATTTCTATGACTTTCTTGCAAATCTTGGCGGCGCTATAGGCGCTATGGCACTGATATATGTTTTCTTTGAAGTAAAAAAGAACAGAAAGCGTATTAACGCCGAAATACAGGATTTTAATAAAACACGTGTATAGATTTTCTATTTAGAATTTAAAACAATAAAAAATGAATCACTTTTTTCGTCTCATCGCAGAACTTTTTACGGTATCAATCATTTTCTTTGGATTGAATATGTCTCTTACAGCTCAGAATACTGGTTACTGGAATGATATTCCGCAGAGCAGTATTCAAACCTCGGGAGAAAGAATTATTAAACCGCTGGTATTCAGAACGTTGACTCTGAATACGGCTGAATTGAAGAGCATATTGCTCACTGCTCCCCAGGAAATCAAAATTCAGGCAAAATATTCAAATGTGATTATATCGCTTCCTTTACCGAACGGGTCTTATTCAAGGTTCAGAATCGTTGATTCTCCCGTTATGGAAAAAGAACTTGCGGATAAATTTCCTGATATAAAAACTTACGCAGGACAGGGCATTGACGACCAATTTTCTAACGTCAGACTTGATATTACTCCGTCAGGATTTCACGCCATGATATTCACTGCAACGGATATAGTATTTATTGACCCTTATGCAAAAGGCGATAACTATAATTACATCAGTTATTATAAAAAGGACTTCAGGAAAGATGCTGATAACTTCACCTGCGAAGTTATAGATAATGATTTCAAAGGCGCTGATAAATCACCAAACGGTTTTGAGGTTCGGGCGCAGGGCGAGCTCAGGACTTACCGCATCGCCATTGCCGCAACGGGTGAATATACTACTTTTAACGGTGGTACGGTTGTTTCAGGACTTGCCGCTGTTGTCACTTCATTGAACAGGGTTGACGGTGTTTATGAAAATGAGGTGTCCGTCAGGATGATTCTCGTCGGGAATAATAATTTACTGATTTATACTAACGCTTCAACTGACCCTTACACGAATTCCAACGGAAGCACGATGCTGGGACAGAACCAGACGAATTTAGATAATGTAATAGGAACCGCAAATTACGACATCGGTCACGTATTCAGTACGGGCGGCGGCGGAGTGGCGTATTTAGGCTGTGTGTGCGTGGCAGGCAGTAAAGCAAGAGGTGTTACAGGTTCATTCCAGCCGATAGGCGATCCGTTTGATATAGATTACGTTGCTCACGAAATGGGACATCAGTACGGCGGAAACCATTCATTTAATTGCACTGCCGGAAGCTGCGGCGGCGGAAACAGAGTTGCGAGTGCGGCATACGAGCCGGGAAGCGGCTCTACAATCATGGCTTATGCCGGTATTTGCGGTGCGGGGGATCTTCAGCCTCACAGCGACCCATATTTTCACGCAAAAAATTTAGATGAAATAATTAACTATACTACAGGCGGCTCAGGGAATACATGCGCTCAGATTACCGCGACGGGAAATCTCAATCCCGTAGTTACGGTAGGTGCGGGAGGAAATACTATTCCAATCTCAACTCCGTTTTCAATAACCGGTTCTGCTACGGATGCAAACGGCGACTCTATAAAATATTGCTGGGAACAGTACGATTTAGGTCCCGCGGGACTGCCTAATGCACCGTCAGGAAACGCGCCTATTTTCAGGTCGTTCAATCCGGTCGTTTCGGGAACAAGAACCTTTCCCAAACTTTCTGATTTAATAAATAATGCGCAAACCATCGGCGAAATCCTGCCAACTTATACCAGAGCTATGACATTCTGCCTCACTGCACGGGATAACAGAGCCGGCGGGGGCGGAGTGGGTTTTGAATATATTACGTATAATGTTACTGCAACTGCGGGACCGTTCCTCGTCACTTTCCCGAATACTGCCGTTGTGCTGAACCCTAATTCTCCTCAGAACGTAACATGGAACGTTGCAAATACCAATACAGCACCCGTTAATTGTGCTAACGTAAATATTTTACTGTCAACAAACGGCGGACAAACCTTTCCCACTGTTTTAAAGACTAATACTCCGAATGACGGAAGCGAAATAGTAAATTTTCCAATCATTGACAATTCAACTGCAAGGATTAAAATTGCGGCGGCGGATAATATTTTCTTTGATATTTCTAACGCGAATTTTACACTTTCAACAGTTACAGGAATTTCGGGAAATCAAACCGAACCTTATACGTTTAAACTTTCACAGAATTTCCCTAATCCGTTTAATCCCGCAACTATGATAAACTTTACAATTCCGAAGATGGGCAGGGTCACGCTGAAAGTTTATAACATAAAAGGAGAACTTGTTGCTTCGCTGATTAACAACGAATTGCGGACAGAAGGAAATTATTCCGTACAATTTGACGGAAGCCCGCTCTCAAGCGGAATGTATTTCTATAAATTAGAATCGGGAAACTTAATCGAAACTCGCAGAATGGTTCTGGTGAAATAACTACTAATGCCATATTGATAAAATATTATTTTTTGTATAGATTGAAATAAACCAGGTTACTAAATGTTAAAAATTTGTTTCGCTTTTATTGCTGTTTTAGTT
>Ga0247841_10010520_pt1 | contig 12587 bp, 10 predicted proteins | sample LaCruzMarch2015__2_FD_192410 | JGI IMG/M metagenome (GOLD analysis project Ga0247841, IMG submission 192410) | Freshwater microbial communities from meromictic Lake La Cruz, Castile-La Mancha, Spain - LaCruzMarch2015_18m | ecosystem: Environmental > Aquatic > Freshwater > Lake | place: Spain... | reverse complement strand
ATATACCCATAGCTTAATTCTGTAATATCTGCTCCGATAAACTGGTAATAGAGCCAGGCCGAAAAAAATCCAAGGAGTGATAGCATAAATGCAATACGGGAATAAATGATCAGTCCCAGCGCGACCAAAATGCCTGCAAACAGGTGGTACTGAAAAAAAATGGCCCCCAGCGATTTAAAGTAGAGATTCCAGAATTCAGGCAAATTGAGGGTATTAAACCAGTTATAGGCATCAACCATTGTTTGCCCTCCCCACGAATAAAGTTCATTCATCTGGTAGAGACCCGATTCACTTACCTGTAGTGAAGTAAACTGTCGCGCTGCCAGCGTTACCAGTGATAATCCCAACAGGAAAGGCAGGCTTAAATAAGGTAATCCATATTTTCCTATAATCCCTTCAAGCCCGAGGGTGAGAAACAAGGTGAGAATAGTGGCAAAAACAAGTATGGTAAAAAAAGCCAGCCCTGGTTCATAATAGACACCGATTCCCAACCCAACAAGCAAGCTGTTGAACCCGTAATAGCCTTGCTTTATATTATAACGGTTAAAGCCGATTATGTAAGCGAGGAGATTGGAAACCATCACCGCGATCAACCCACTCAAACCGGCATAGACATCGAAAAAAGATATCAGCATCAGGATAACCGCAAAGAACTTGTTATCAGAAAAAAAAATCTGACTGTAACTGTTTGCAATACCTGAAAGAAATGCAGGAAACAGTGATTTTAGTTTATCCGGCTCAGCCATAAACTATAAGAAATTTCTAAACGATTGCTGGTCGGTAATCAATTGATTTTTTTCAGATATTCCGGAATTCTTTCCATTCCGTTTATATTATCCAGCGTTTCTTTATCACGGATGATGTGAGGTTTGTCATTTATATCGATCAGTACAACATTGGGGCGGAGCGCTATAAATTGCATCCATTGCGACATATTATATGCCCCTACATTATGGATTACCACCTGGTCGCCACGGTTGAGCAACGGGAGTTCGGTGCTCTCGCGGATTACATCGATGTTCATGCAAAGGGGGCCGTACACACAGGTCTCTTCAGTATATTGTGTAAAAGATTGTGCCGGTGTGATTTTATGATCGTACCAGAATGATGTGAAGAGAATATTAACTCCCACATCGAGGATCGTATTACGCCGGCCGGTACTTGAACGTTTATTTGAAATAACAGAACCAATAAGAAAAGCTGAATCATCAACCATTGCCCGGCCCGTTTCAAGGATGAGCAGTGGTAATTTGTCTTTTCGGAAATTACTGTTGAGCAAGGCAGTGGAAATAGCTTCGGCAAAATCATCAAAAGTCGGATTGGTATCCGAACCTGGCAAATACGATCCTTTCAGGGTGTTCTTTGAGGCAAAACCGCCACCAAGATCAATGTACTTGATTTCGTGACTGAATTTATGTTCAATCGCCAGTGCGAGTTCTGCAAGTTTTGATGCAGCAATACCATAGGCTGAAGGGGAAAGCATAAAAGTTCCGATATGGCAGTGAAGTCCAACGAGATCCATCTTGCCCGAATGCATGATTTTGTTAATGGCATCCCAGGCCTGACCGTTTTCATAGTTGAACCCAAACCGGTCCCAGATGGGATAGACACCGGTATCCATGTTAACCCTCACGGCGACCCGGGGACGTTTCTTCAGGGTTCCCGTTAATTCAACAATGGTATAGAATTCGTCAAGATGGTCGATGTGGATCAGTGAATCGTTTTGAATGGCTTTGCTAAGATCCTCTTCGCTTTTTTCAGGACCGTTGAAAATGATTTTATTTCCGGATACTCCCAGTGCAATCGCTTTATCATATTCGAAACCCGAAACGACCTCTGCCCAGGAACCTTCCTGATGAAAAATGTTACAAACAGCATTCAGGTAGTTGGTTTTATACGACCATGCAAATTGAACCCTGGGATAGCGCGTTTCAAAAGCTTTTTTCGCTTTTTTCAGGTTGTTGCGGATGGTTTTCTCAGAAATAACGAACAGTGGGGAGCCGTAATCCTCAACTAATTTTTTTACTGCAATGCCTTCGATGTGTGTCGTGGCCTGGATTTCTGATCTTAATCCAAATTTATTCGGCATTCCACCTTCCAGCTTCTTGATCAGTGGCCGTTCATACCTTAATTTGCTCATATGCTATTTTATTACATTTATTATTAAACTCAAAGATCAAAATTCAAAGATCAAAACCATAAATTAAACTCAAAGATCAAAACTCAAAGATCAAAACCACAAATTAAAACTCAAAAATTTGTGCTTAGTACAATATTCCCGTTTTATTTATTATTCTCAAATTCTCAAATTTCCAAATTTCCAAATTCGCCCAATTCGATATTCAATATTCAATATTCGATATTCGATATTCTTCTTAGAGTTCCCCGTATATAGAGATTTGTTCAAACTCTTCCCGGTCAACGATCATGTCCCAGGCATAACGGATAAACATTTTCCCCACAGTATAGGTTGAGAATGGTTTTACCTTCAGACCAACAGCAAGGTTCACAAGCGCTTCCGGAATATTTTGGCCGACCCCGACCGACAGATAGATCCAGGCAGGCAGCCGCGGATTAATTTCCAGCAGAAACAGTTTCCCCTCTTTGTCTTTCATGAGCTCCAGCTCGAATCCTCCCCGCCATTTGGTGTTTTTCAAAAATTTACGGGTCATTTCCAGCATTTTTTCATCAGCGATGGAAATTCCGCCCCACGCCTTCCCCTTGTCAGTGATGTATTGTTTACGCATGGGAATTGCAGCGATGGTGTTGCCTTTTCCGTCACCCAACCCGGTCACATTGAATTCGGTACCGTGTATGAATTCCTGAATGATGATCGGAAGCCCCCATTTAGCGCTTATCTTATTAAAATGACTTCTGATCTGTTCAACATTATATGCAATGGAGGCATCGTAAAATTTTCCCTTGACAATCATGGGGAATGAAAATTCTGATTCCAGATTATGAATTGAATTCAAATCATGGATGGCCTTGCTTTTTGGCACATTGATGCCATATTTTTCCCCGAAATCATTGAGGTTCACCTTGGTTCTTTCCTCATACTGATGCATGGTAGGAAGAAACATATGAATCCCCATTTCCTTCAGTTTATCTTCCAGTTTGATGAAAGAATAGAGTTCGGCATCGAAATTTGGAATGATCACATCCAGATTTTCTTTTTCATGGATGTATTTTAATCGTTTCATCAGGCTTTCGGTACCGCCGGAAGGATATGGGATTTGGTAGGTGCGGTCGACCAGATCGTGCATGTAAATTCCTGGTTCAAGCGACTCGTAAGAAAATCCGATAATTCTTACCTTAAATGACTCTGCCTCACGCAATGCTCTTATAACCGAAACCCCGGGTCCGGGACTGTCGATGGCATTGAGGCCGGTAACCCCGATATTAAGCGTCCTTATCTTCATGGCGTTCGAGCAGGTGGTTATGTGAAAGGAGACCAATAAAATCATGATAATCATTCTCAACCGTTGTCCTGTCCGTAGTATATTTTTCGAGAAGGGCATCACAGATCATTTCCTGGGTTTTTCCAGCCTTTATCATATTAAGAATATCAACCCCTATGGGATTAACTGTAAAGGATTCGCCTGAAACCGGATTGAAGAGTAGGCCTGCCTCACTGATGGCTATGTTTTTCCTGAGCTTCATAAGTATAAATTATGTGGTTAAGGATTGTTAAACCACTTATTGTTATTATTAATTGTGCTAAGTTACGATGATAATTCAACCGGACTTAAATGAAAGTGTGTTTATTTTGAAATATTAGTTAAGAAGCAAGTTCTGATTGTCAGAATATTAATAAAAAAGCTGTTGGTGCTAATAGCCAACAGCTTTTTACTGTTATTAGCCGTTATTCTTTGATAAGTTTGATATTTACGATTTCTGTGCTTTTCTGTAATCTCAGGAAATAGATCCCTTTCGGATTGCCCCACAAATTCAGTTCAAAGGAGGTTACACCAGTTGTTGCCTTATTGGCCAGTATTTTTAATTCCCTGCCGGTAATGTCCATGTCCGATATTGTTGCAAAAGCGCCATCGCCAATATATGCGGCCCACACTCCATTTCAGAGGTTACTCAAACCGGCAATTTTAAATTTGTAACTGTTTGTTTTCATGAGTTGTTGTTCTATGTATAAAGAAATTTTTGGAGTGCAATATTACACTACTTCTTTTACTTAAGTGTTATAGAATTTAACAATTCTTGTATAAAATTTTAAGAAGGTCAAACTTTAGTAACTTTCAACTGTGGTGATTTAACTGATCGCATCCAGTGATTTCCTTTCGATTGCCGGAGTGGCTTTGTAATCAGTCACTGATATTCCGGTAATAGTTTTAAATTGTGTGGAAAGGTATTGCACACTGCTGTAGCCCATCATATAGGCGATCTCGCTCAGGGTAAGGTCGGCATATTCGATGAGTTCCTTCACCTTTTCAATTTTTTGAAGGATTGTGAATTTCTCAAGCGTAGTGCTTTCGTGTTTTGAAAACAGTGATGAAATGTAAGGATAAGACATCCCAAAGCGTTCTACCAGGTAATCGGAATTGCGCACCATTGCATTATAGGTGGAATGATGCACCAGTTCAATTACGGCCTGTTTGATCTGCTCCACCAGCATTTTTTCCTTATTTTTGATGATCTCAAAACCATAGCTTTCCAGCATGGCTTCGATCTTTTTCCATGAGGCCTTTTTAGGATCAATTGAAAGAACGAGCGTTCCCAGTTTGATTTCATGGATCTGGATCCCATCCGCAGTTAGTTCCTTGCGCAGCAAATGAATACAGCAGTTGCTGGTCATATTCCTTACGTGGATGGTCCGGGCAGGGAAAGTCGGTGTATTTTTCATTGCAAATAATTACACAAGATCGTAACGATATGAGTCCTGGCGGATAAAGATAAACAATAAAACAGTAAACGCCCATAAAGATGAACCGCCATAACTAATATAGGGAAGCGGGATGCCGATCACTGGCATCAACCCCAGTGTCATTCCGATGTTGATCGTAAAGTGAAAAAAGAGGATGGAGGCTACACCATATCCATAAAACCTGCTGAATCGTGACCGCTGTCGTTCGGCCATCAGGATGAGGCGGACAAAAAGCCCCACATAGAGGATTACCAAAGCAGACGACCCAAAAAATCCCCATTCTTCACCAATCGTACAAAATATAAAATCAGTGCTTTGTTCTGGCACAAAGTTGTATTTGGTTTGTGTCCCCTGTAAAAATCCTTTCCCAAATGCCCCGCCTGAACCAATGGCGATGAGTGACTGATTCACATTGTATCCTGCTCCTTTCAAATCGACATCCTGCCCCAACAGAACATGAATCCGGTTACGCTGATGTGGTTCCAGAATATGGTTGACACTGTAATCGACAGAGAACACAAAACCAAGAGCGCCCAGGGATATTGCGGTGATCAGCAATGTAGTGCGAAGTTTCCGGTTGCTGAAAAAGTAAAAACCTCCTGCAATCAGCAGCAAAATTGCAACCAGAATGAGCTTCGGCAACAGTAACGCCAGAATTCCTATAACAGGCAGTACTATAAATGCAAGCGGAATGAAACCGGTAAGTCCGGCACGATAAAGCACAATCACCAGCGCCAGGAATACGATAGCCGAACCAGTATCATGCTGCAAAAAAACGATCACGGCCGGAACAAGAATAATGGTGGATGCAATCGCCAGACTGCGGAGTTTAGCAATGCTGACATCCAGCGTGCTTAGGTACTTCGCAAGGACCAAAGCCGTGGCCATTTTAGCAAACTCGGCAGGCTGAATGCCAAAACCGGCAATAGCAAACCAGCCTTTTGATCCGGCGACTTCCCGACCTGAAAAGATTACCACCACCAGCATAAATAGGAAGAAGCCATAAATAAACCAGGCAAACTGCGAAAAGAACCTGGAGTCGATGATCAGGATCCCCATGGCCAGCAACATTGCTGCGATGATGAATATCATCTGTTTGCCATACTTTTGGGTAAAATCAAAAATATGGTTATGTGTCTCATTGTACACAGCGGCATAGATGTTCAGCCAGCCAATGAATACCAGTGAAAGGTAGAGTCCAACTACTACCCAATCAATCCTGTAAAATATTCCCTTGTCCGTTCTCACTTTCAGGTTGTTTCCCGTTTATCAGATTTCCATTGATCATACGTTCTTCCATATCTTTACGCTTGATTGTGCGGTTCAGATATTTTTCAATCATCAAACTGGCAATCGGGGCAGCCCAGGTTGCCCCATAACCGGCATTTTCAACCACAACCGAAACCGCGATTTTTGTGTTTTGTACCGGAGCAAAAGCGATAAAGATGGAATGATTTTTTCCGTGTGGATTTTGAGCTGTTCCGGTTTTACCTCCCATGGTAATACTGTCTATTTTGGCAATGACTCCCGTACCCCCGGTTATAACATTAGCCATCCCTTCGATTACGACATCATAGTATTTTGGATCAACAAGTGTATGACGTTTGGTGTTGTAAGCCATGTTCATGCTGTCTTTCTTTCCGATTGCCTTTATCACATGCGGAGTGTAAAACCAGCCGCGGTTTGAAATCACCGCTGCCATGTTGGCGAGTTGCATTGGTGTAATACCAATTTCACCCTGGCCAATGCCAAGTGAAATAATAGTCATTGAACGCCAGCGGTTTTTTCCATGATACCTGTCATAATAGGCTGCGGTGGGAATATTTCCGTTCAGTTCACCGGGGATGTCAATCCCCAGTTTCTTACCTAAACCAAAACTCATCACCTCCTTACGCCAGCTTTCAAATGCCTGACGCGTACTTAAGTAAGATTTGTTGTCAATGATCGATTTGAAAACCCGGCAGAAATAGGTATTACAGGATATCTGAATTGCACCCATCAGATCTGTTGGCGAAGGATGTGGATGGCAACCTACTTTTTTGCCATTACCAAGCGGGAATCCGCCAGGGCATCCGTAACGTGTATCGGGACTAAGTACTCCCTCCTGCTGTCCAACAAGTGCATCTACCAGTTTGAAGGTCGAGCCGGGCGGATACATGGCCATCAGGGCACGGTTAAAAAGAGGCACAAATACAGTATCGGCCAGCAGCCTTGTATAATTCTTTTTCCTGATGTTCCCGGCCAGCAGATTTGGGTCGTACGACGGGCTCGACACAATACATAAAATTTCACCCGTTTGAGGTTCAATAGCCACAATGCTCCCTTTTTTGTTTGTCATCAACAGCTCGCCATACTGCTGTAAATCAGCGTCAAGCGACGAGTAAAGATCAATGCCTGCCACCGAGGTGGTATCATATCTTCCAGCGCGGAAACTCCCTTTATCCCGGTTCATCACATCAAACACCCGTATCTTCATCCCTTTTTTACCCCGCAGGATATCTTCATATGATTTCTCAATTCCGCTTATACCGATATAGTCGCCCGAACGATAATATGGGTTTTTGGCGATCAACTCAGGCCCCGCCTCCCCGATATAACCGAAAGTGTGGGCTGCAACAGGATAGGTGTACTTTCGCAGCGTTCGTGACCGCACAAAAAAACCGGGAAACAGAAAGAGTTTTTCTTCCAGAAACCCATAACTGTCGCGGGTAATCTGCGCTTCAAAGATTGAGGGACGATAAGGAGAATAATTTCTTGCCTTTTGCAAACGGCTGATAAACTCTGTTTTTTCGATTCCGATCAGTCGGCATAATGCCATGGTGTCAGGGTTTTTCACCTGCTGAGGAATCACCATCAGATCATAGGCCGCTTCGTTGTAAACCAGTAATTTGCCATTGCGGTCAAATACCAGCCCACGGGCAGGGTACTGGGTTACATATCGCAGTACATTGTTATTTGCAGAAAGTATGTACTTATCCACCAGGATTTGCACATAAAAGAGCCTGATCAGGTATAAAAGCCCGATAAGCAGGAAAAACCCGATGATTATGTACTTCCGGTCGGCATATATTCTTTCCATTAACCGCTAGCGCCTTCTGAGAATAATCGGAGGTGTGGAATCCACATTACTTTTGTTCAATGCCCGGTCATAGATGAAAAATTTGAACTTAATCGTGTCAAAGGCTGGTCGCGGGTTTAATAATAGTGTATCGACAATAATCCCTTTAATTGCTTTATTCGGGTCGTCGGGTGTAAGATAAGGGATTCGTGCATAGTATGGCGGATCGAGTACTACTTTTACAAAGATGCCATTTTGTTTTTCGTAATAGTCGATAATATAGTTATAGTAATACAATCCTCCTGTGTCGAAGGGAGGGTATGTTTGCTCGGGCCGGAGTCCGATATCGCCGTTCCCATCCTTGAACGAAATGGTCAGATAACCCCGTTTGGCATATATTCCTGAATCGAATTCGGAAGTGAAACTTTGAAAAGCGATTTCAGGAATGTCGGGATATACCTCTTTTTTCATACAGGAGGTTAAAAGAAATATGGCGGTAATCAAAACGATTGACCCGCAAATTCGAAAACAACGAAAACAGGGATATAACATCATGGTCAGATCGACGTTAATTCAGTACCTTTGCCGGCTGTAAAAATACAAAAAAAAGCGGACAGGCGGAGAAGACCATTGGACAACGTAAATGAATTCAGTGTCTTTTAAAATAGGGTAAAATAGAAAAGATGAGATTTAAGGAAAAAATGCTAGAAATTACCTCCTCGCAGGAATTTACATCATATGCCCTGGAATTGTTTCAATACCAGTATAACCAGAATGCGGTTTATCATGAATTCGTCGATGCCAACAGGATATCTGTGACAAATATATCTTGTGTAGAAGACATCCCTTTTCTCCCTATCGGGTTTTTTAAATCACATGATGTTGTATGCGGGCATGTTCCACCCCAGGCAATTTTCCGCAGCAGTGGTACGACCGGGATGGTTCGTAGCCATCACATGGTCAACGACCTCTCTGTTTACAGGCACTCTTTCATTAAAGGGTTTGAACGCTGTTACGGGAATCCGGCAGAAATTCAATTCCTGGCACTTACACCAACACCCGAACAGGCCCCTGATTCATCGCTCGTTTACATGATTCAGAAATTGATGGATCTTAGCCTTAGTCCCGAAAACGGGTATTTTCTGGCCAGCCACTCGGGTCTGAGCGCACGGTTGCGGCAGCGACGGGCTAAAGGGAAGAAAATTATTCTCATCGGACTGACCTATGCCCTGCTCGACTTTGCAACAAAATATCCTGACGATTATTCGCAACTAATTGTTATTGAGACCGGCGGAATGAAAGGTCAGCGGAAGGAGATGACAAGAGAAGAGCTGCACTCGACACTTTGCCCGGCTTTCGGAGTTGAACAGATCCACTCGGAGTATGGAATGACCGAACTCTTATCGCAAGCCTGGTCGCAGGGTGATGGGTTGTTTACAACGCCTCCCTGGATGAAGGTGATGATTCGTGATGTCAATGATCCATTAAGTTATATAGGACATGGTGAAACGGGCGGGATAAATATCATCGACCTTGCCAACGAGAATTCATGTAGTTTCATTGCGACCGAAGATCTTGGGCGAATGCATTACAACGGACAATTTGAAGTGTTGGGTAGATTTGACGCCTCTGATGCCAGGGGCTGCAGCCTTATGTTATGACAAGACAGTGAATTGATCATGCAAATGCCCGTTGACATCCCATTAAAAGGGGGCGCTTCCTTGAAAAGCCTGCTTACCTGCATTATCCTTTTTGTATTGATTTCCATTCGTCTTCAATGCCAGGAAACCCCGCAGCAACCGCTTCCGCAGTATAATCTGGTTTTTCAGGATTTTTCGGGAACCTGGGATGAAGCTATCCCTTTGGGAAATGGCATGCTCGGAGCATTGATCTGGCAAAAGGACGGGAAGCTCCGGTTTTCGCTTGACCGTGCTGATCTGTGGGATTTGCAGCCGGCCGCAAATCTTGACAGACCTGAATGGAATTTCAGTTGGGTCAGGCAACAATGGGAGCAAAACACCTACGAGGGGGTTCAGGAGCTATTTGATCTCCCTTACGACCGGGATCCGGCCCCGTCGAAAATTCCAGGCGCTGCCATGGAATTTAATGTTGCTTCCTGGGGGCCTGTCGAATCAGTTGAATTGTCACTCAGGGATGCCTTGTGCAGCGTAACCTGGAAAAACGGCACTACCCTCAAGGCCTTTATCCAGGCTGAATCCCCGGCGGGCTGGTTCAGGTTTGAAGGTCTCTCCGATTCATTATTTCCCGAACTGATTGCACCCGCCTACAACCTGGATGGAAAAGCCGGTGAAGATAATCCTGTGACTGGACAGGACCTGAGGAGGTTGGGTTATCCCAGGGGAAAGATCACCGCTGCAAAAAATGAGATTTCCTATGAACAGGAGGGCTGGGGTGGATTTAAATACCAGGTGCATGTCAGGTGGCAAAGAGAGGGAAACATGCTTACAGGTTGCTGGAGTATCAGTGCGGAATTCCCAGGGTGGGAAAAACAAAAAGCAGCGCAAATCCAAACGGCAGCTGCCATGGAAAATGGTTTTCACGATCAGCTCCGCGAACATTGCACATGGTGGCAGAATTACTGGTCGCAGTCCGCTATTCTTCTGCCTGACCAGGTTCTGACGAAACAGTGGTATCTCGAAATGTACAAGCTGGGAGCAGCCACGGGCAATGGCGCTCCCCCGGTTTCACTGCAGGCAGTTTGGACTGCCGATAATGGGAAATTACCCCCATGGAAAGGCGATTTTCACAATGACCTTAACACCCAGTTAAGTTACTGGCCTGCATACAGTTCGAATCATCTTGAACAGGAAAAGGGATTCATTGACTGGTTACAAAAATGCAAGCCGGAATTCGAGAAATATACACGGCAATACTACAGGGTTCCCGGCCTGAATGCGCCGGGAGTTTGCACGCTCACCGGGCAACCGATGGGCGGATGGATACAGTATGCCTTCGGGCCGACAGTCTCGGCATGGCTGGGTCACCATTTCTATCTCCATTGGCGCTATTCGATGGACAGGGATTTCCTTGAAAAAGAGGCCTATCCCTGGATCAGCAGTGTTGCGGAATACCTGGCAAATTTATCGGAGACCGGCCCTGATGGAAAGCTGAAACTGCCCCTCAGTTCAAGCCCCGAAATTTTTGATAATACACGTGATGCCTGGTTTCAGGAGATGACAAATTTCGACCTGGCACTGGTCAGGTGGACCTTTGAAAAAGCCGGTGAACTGGCCAGGGAACTTGGGAAACAGGGCGAAGCCGTAAGATGGGACTCGATTTTATCCAAGTGGCCTGGTTTTAATGTTGAAGCTTCTTCCGGATTAACGTTTGCCAAAGGAGCACCCTACGATAAATCACACCGTCATTTTTCGCATCTGATGGCCTACCATCCCCTGGGTCTGATCGATTATTCGAACGGGAAGGCCGATCAGCAAATAATAGATTCAACCATTGAAACACTCGATAAATACGGATCCGACTGGTGGTGCGGTTATTCATACAGCTGGCTCGGAAATTTAAAAGCGCGTGCATTCGATGGCGAAGGAGCAACAGCAGCGCTGCAAACTTTTGCCAACAATTTCTGTTTGAAAAACAGTTTTCATGCTAACGGAGATCAATCGGGTACAGGAAAATCAAAATTCACATACCGACCATTTACACTGGAAGGAAACTTTGCATTTGCGGCAGGAATCCAGGAAATGCTTATCCAGAGCCATACAGGAACCGTCCACATTTTTCCGGCCATCCCGGCGACATGGAAAAATGCAAGTTTTGACCGGCTGCGCGCCGAAGGTGCATTCCTGGTTTCGGCTGAAATGACCGATGGCGTGATTGCTGAAGTAAACGTCGTGGCTGAAAAGGGTGGTAGTTTTAAAATGATCAATCCGTTTAATAATAAGGATTTCAGATGTTCTGCCGCTTATAAAAACAACAACGATACACTGACTGTTGATACATATGCAGGACAGCAAATCAGATTTCACTTTTAGTTTTTGATATGAGTTTTGCCGATTCAGTGATCAGGTTCAACCAGTCGCTCAGACTGGATGTCCCTCTCCCGCCGGGAATCAGGGTGATGAACCCTTTCACCGATCCGCTTGTCAGTAAAACAGCGGAAATTTTTTATCGCAAATACTATGATGATGATCTTCCCCGGCATCTCATCCTGGGGATCAACCCTGGCCGGTTTGGCGCAGGGGCCACCGGGATTCCCTTCACCGATCCGAAACGGCTCATTGAAAAATGTGCCATTGGTTTTCAGGGAACCTTACTGCACGAACCATCTTCGGTTTTTGTATACGATGTAATTGATGCCTATGGCGGGGTTGAGGCCTTTTACCGGCGGTTTTATATCAATTCGGTTTGCCCGCTTGGGTTTACCGCCCCCGGCTCCAGCGGCAAAGAGGTGAACTACAACTATTACGATAGCACCGAACTTACCGCCGCTGTTTATGATTTCATCATTGAAAATATTAAAAAGCAGATTGCCATGGGCGTTGAGACCGACGTGTGCTTCTGTTTTGGCACCGGGAAAAATGAAGCATTTCTCAGGAAGCTGAACCAGGATAAGAAATATTTCAGGAAGATTGTGGCCCTGGAGCATCCGCGTTTCATCATGCAGTATAAATC
>Ga0247841_10010518_pt1 | contig 12590 bp, 11 predicted proteins | sample LaCruzMarch2015__2_FD_192410 | JGI IMG/M metagenome (GOLD analysis project Ga0247841, IMG submission 192410) | Freshwater microbial communities from meromictic Lake La Cruz, Castile-La Mancha, Spain - LaCruzMarch2015_18m | ecosystem: Environmental > Aquatic > Freshwater > Lake | place: Spain... | reverse complement strand
ACGGCTAAAAGGGATGCCCAAAGCCGCGCAATATTACCCTGATAAAAAAGAATTTAAGCGCGATAAGGGTATAGTTTTGGATGTACGTCAATGTTCAAATTGCGGTTTGGTTCAGCTTAAACAAAAGCCCGTAAGTTATTTTAAAGAGGTGATCACGGCGGCGACTTTATCGGAAAAATCTCGAGCGTCGCGCTTGAGCCAGATGCAAGAGTTGGTCAGCCGATTTAGATTACAAGGAAAAAAAGTTTTAGAGGTCGGCAGCGGCAAGGGGGAAATGGTGGATGTTTTAAAAGAAGCAGGTTTTATCGCGGCGGGGATGGAGTCTTCTTTGAAATCGGTGAAGATCGGACAAGTTGCGGGACGAAAAATGATCAAAGGTTATATTGGCGATGCCCAAAAGATCAAGGGTGGCCCTTTCGACGCCTTCATTTCTTTAAATTATCTTGAGCATTTACCCGAACCCGGCAAGGTCATTCAAAATATATATAACAATAGTACTGCCCAGGCGGTGGGGCTAGTCACGGTTCCCAACCTCGATTATTTACTAAAGAACCGGTCGTTTTATGAATTCGTGGCGGACCATCTTTCCTATTTTACTAAAAATACCTTAACCCAGGCTTTCGAAGGAAACGGTTTTGAAGTGCTGGAGTGCCGTACCATCAATGAAGATAATGATATTATGGCAATCGTGAAGAAAAGAGAAGTTTTAAATATTACCGGACAATATCGCGAAGTCGACGTGCTGATTAAAGATTTGCAGAAAATCGCTGCGGATTATAAAGCGCAAAATAAAAAAATAGCGGTTTGGGGGGCGGGACACAGGACTTTGGCCTTGTTGGCCTTAAGCGAGCTCAAGGATATTGCATATGTCATAGATTCGGCCAAGTTTAAGCAGGGAAAATTTACGCCGCTTTTACATTTGAAAATAGTATCATCGGAACATTTGCGGGAGGAAAAGGTGGATTTAGTAATTGTGGCGGTTCCCGGACTCTATCCGGGGGAAGTATGTAAAGCGCTGGATGCGATGTGCCTAGGTGTTGAAAAAGCGATACTGCGCGATAATAAGATCGAATTTATTTAAAAATATAAGGAGGATGGGAATATGGAAAGAATTGATGATGTACAGATCGATAAAAAAGCCCTTGAGGCTGCAGGCATGACCGATCATGAGATTAAAAACCGGATCAAACTGCAGGATAAAAAACCGTTAGCTTACGCCAAAATCATTAAACATCCCGAAAAGATCAAAAACAAAGAGTGCGTGGCCTTGATCCAGCTGCAATATAATTATATGTGTAATTTTAAGTGTAAACATTGCGCGATCGAGATTTTTAAGCAGAAAAACGGCCGGGTTTTAACTATCGCAGATGTTAAAAGAATAGCCGATCAAGCTGACGCGATGGGCCTGGCGAGCATTTGTATTTCCGGAGGAGAGCCTTTGATTTTTCCTGATCTTAAAGATGTTGTTGATGCTATCGGCCCTCAAAGATTTGTTATCAGTATGGATACAAATGGGTGGATGTTAAGTGAAGAAAAGATAAAATGGTTGGTGGATATTGGTGTGGACAGGATTCATTTAAGTATTGATGGCCTGGAATCTAATCACAATATGTTTCGGGGCGCTAAGGGGTCATGGAAAAAATGTATCGACGCTTTAGCGTATTGTAAAAAATATGGTTTAGGCGTTATTATTAATATTGTGGCCACAAAGAGCTTGGTTAATTCTGGAGAGTTAGTTAAGCAATTGGAATTTATTGTTCCTTTTGGCCAGCACGCGAGCATTATTTATGCTAAACCGACGGGTGCTTTTCAAGATTGTAAAGATGAGATCTTGGATGCAAAAGATCTTGATTTTATCCAGTCGCTAACAAAAAAATATAATTGTTCAACGCACCTTTCTGCAAACTGCGGCCATGAGTTTGGATGCCTTTGTATGAAGAGGCATTTTTCTATTACTGCTTATGGAGATGTATTGCCGTGTCCGTGGATTCCAATTTCAATCGGTAATATTTTTAATGAGGATTTGCAAACGGTAGTTAAGCGTGGATTAGAAATGAAGTGGTTTTCTTATGATAATAAATATAGCTGTCAATGCGGGAATAGAGATTCCTTTTTTTATCAGAATATTTTGCCGCAAGTTGATCAGTCTGCTACGTATCCTGCTGACTGGAAAAATATTAATTGGTTTTAACCTTGAGAAATAGCATAATTGAATCTGATTTAAAATTTATAACAAATGCGGACTTGCCCTGGGAATCATTTAAGGGCAAGACCGTTTTAATTTCCGGCGCATCAGGGTTTTTACCTGCCTATATGGTGGAAACTTTACTCTATCTGAATGAGACGAGAGGATTTGATATAAAGGTGCTTGCTTTGGTGCGTAATGTCAAGAATGCGCATGTAAGATTGTCACATTATACAGAAAATAAAAACCTTAGATTTATTCATCAAGATGTTTGTGATCAGCTTAATATTGATGATAAGATAGACTATATAGTGCATGCTGCAAGCCAGGCTACTCCTAAAGTATTTAACGTAGATCCGGTAGGAACAATCAGGCCCAATATAATAGGGACAGGTAATTTACTTGATTTAGCAGTAAAGAAAAGGGTTGAATGTTTTTTATTTTTTAGTACCACTGGAGTCTATGGCCATGTAAGCGCTAATAGTTATCCAATAAAGGAGGATTGTTTTGGATATTTAGACCCTGGGGACCTTGTTTCTTGTTATATTGAGAGTAAGCGAATGGGTGAGAATATGTGTGTTGCCTGGATGCATCAATACGGCGTCCCTGTAAAAATTGTCCGTCCGGCAATAAATTATGGCCCAGGCTTGAAGTTAGATGATGGGCGCTCTTTTGCTGATTTTATTGCTAATGTGGTACATAATCAGGACATCGAACTTTTTAGTGACGGCAAAGTGGTAAGAAACTTTTGTTATATAGCAGATGCGACTATTGGTTTTTTTACTGTATTACTCAAAGGGCAAGCCGGAGAAGCATATAATATTGCCACTGAATGGGAAATCAGTATTATTGATTTAGCAAAGCTTCTTGTAGAAAAAGTTTTTCCTGAGCGTAAGCTAAAGGTTGTAAGGAAAACAGATAGCTCAAAGAATTATTTAAGAATAAATTTTCCCAACACAACTGTTGATATTGCAAAAGCAAAGGCCTTAGGATGGAAACTTGGTTTTTCATTAGAAGAGGGTTTCAAGAGAACAGTAACCAGTTATGACAAAAGTTTCTAAAAACAATTTTCTAAAAACCAGTTGTATTTTATGCGGATGCAAGGATATTCATTTTTAATTTAATGAAAAATACTGAGCAGATAAGAAAAGCAATTAATAAAAATATAAAGGAGTTTTTTCAGTTAAGGGAGAAGAATAAGTTTCTACCCGGGAGGACTTTTATTAATTATGCCGGGCGGTGTTATAATGAGAAGGAGTTGATCAATCTAGTTGATGCTTCGCTTGATTTTTGGCTTAGCGAGGGAAGATTTACGGCTGCCTTTGAGCTTAAATTGAAAATTTTTTTAAAGCTTAAGCACTGTTTATTTGTAAATTCCGGATCTTCCGCTAATCTTTTAGCGATGTCTGCCCTTACTTCTCCCAAACTAGGAGATAATAGATTAAGGCCCGGTGATGAGGTTATTACTACTGCTTGCTGTTTTCCGACTACAGTAGCTCCAATAATACAGAATGGTTTAATTCCTGTATTCGTTGATGTTGAGCTCGGTTCTTACAATATTGATGCTGATGTATTAGAAGGAGCCATAAGCAAGAAAACTAAGGCAATATTTATCGCACATACTTTAGGAAATCCGTGTGATTTAGATAAAGTGTTAAGGATTGCTAGAAAGTATAATTTATGGTTGATTGAAGATAATTGTGACGCCTTAGGCTCAAAATACAAAGGCAAATATACAGGAACTTTCGGTGACTTAGCGACTCTAAGTTTTTACCCGGCGCACCACATAACTACGGGAGAAGGAGGCGCGGTATTGACAAATAATCTTATCTTAAACAGGATAGCGGCTTCATTCCGGGATTGGGGCAGAGATTGTTGGTGTAAATCTGGTAAGGATAATACCTGTGATAAGAGGTTTAATTTAAAATATGGGAAGTTGCCGTATGGCTATGATCATAAATACGTTTATTCACATATAGGTTATAATTTAAAAGCTACTGATTTACAGGCGGCAATAGGTTTGGCACAGCTAGAGAAGCTTCCTTCTTTTATAAGCAAGCGGCAGAAAAATTTCCAGATTTTGCATAAATATTTAAAAAGTTTTGAAGATTATTTGATATTGCCACAATGGCTAAAAGAAGCTCAACCATCGTGGTTCTGTTTTCCTCTAACAGTAAGAGAGGGGTGTGGATTTTCGAGAGAAGCACTTACGGGATTTCTGGAATCAAAAAAAATTCAGACGCGCTTAATTTTTGCTGGAAATATTCTTAGGCAGCCAGCTTTTGCCGGGATTAAATACAGGATTTTTGGCGGCCTTGAAAATACGGATCAGGTAATGAAAAATTCTTTTTTTATCGGGGTGTACCCGAAATTAGGCAATCAGGAAATTTCTTACATGGCAGAGCAGTTTAAGGGATTTTTTAGTCAAAGGAGAATAAAAAAATGAAATTAACAGTAATTGTTACCGTGTTTAACGAAAGGGATACTATTATTAGAGCGGTAGAAGAAGCTATGGCTTTACAGATTGATAAGGAAGTAATTGTAGTTGATAATTGTTCTACAGATGGGACAAGGGATATGTTAAGGTCCTTAAATGACCGCCAGGTTAAGATTGTCTATCAGCCTGAGAACTATGGTTATGGTGTGTCTGTGATTACTGGGTTGAGCATGGCTAAGGGTGAGTATATTTATGTACAGCATTCTGACCTTGAATACGATATTTCATGCGTTTATGAGATGCTTAAGCTTGCAGAGACCGAAAACTTAGATGTGATTTTAGGCTCCCGGTTGATGAGCCGGCAGCATGAATCAAAATTTAAAATTTTTAAGGAGAGACCATGGTATCTGGGTACGTTTATTACTACTTTTTTAGTTAATTTGCTTTTTGGAAAGAAGTTTGTGGATATTATAGGCAATAGATTTTTTAGAGCAAAGGCATTAAAGGCGATGGAAATGAAAAGTCTTAAGGCAGGATTTGATTTTGAGATAGTAAGTAAGGCTGCCAAAATGGGGTTGAAAGTTAAGGAAATTGCGGTTAAATATAAACCAAGAAGTTTAGGTAAAAAAGTACGTCTTTATGATATTTTTCCTGCTATTTGGGTTATCTTCAAGGTAAGATTTTTTAAGTAATGCTTCTTAATTCATGAATGGTTATTTTATAAAGGAGAAAATAGTGAAGAAAATTTTGGATATCGGTTGTGGAAAAAACAAAATTCCTGGCGCGTTGGGATTGGATATTGACAGGAGCGCGAATCCCGAAATTTTGCATGATTTAAATATTTATCCCTATCCGATCAAGGATAATGAATTTGACAGAATTTATGCCAAGCATGTTATTGAACATGTTAACGATCCGGTACTTTTTATCCAGGAATGTTATCGTATTCTTAAACCGGGGGGAACAATTTTTGTGGAAACTCCGCATTTTTCGTCACGAGTGGCCTACTCTGAACCTGATCATAAGCGCTTTTTTTCGTACTTTATGTTCTCAAATTTACTTTCTAAAACAAAGTTTCGCAAAGCAAAACAAAAAATAACGTTTTATAAAACTTTTCGTTTTGTAGGCGTTTGTGCTTTAGCGAATCGTTTTCCGGATACCTATGAGCGTTTCTGGACATATATCTTTCCGGCTGAAAACGTTATACTTATAGCTGAAAAATAAAATCAGAATTAAAGATAAAATCTAATATGGAAGACAATTTTTTTATTAATCAACCGATTTTTCTAAAATACAAACGCCGTTTTGATTGGCGTTTATTAAAGCACAAGCCATTTATAAAAAAGGCGTTGCTTAATGAACGAATAATTGAAATTCCTTTTGTGATTGACGCTTTGGCTGGAATGGCTAAGACTAGCAAGGTTTTAGATCTGGGCTGTATGGAAAGTGTTCTGCCGATGTTTATGGCAGGTTTGGGATTTCAGGTTACAGGCTTTGATTTTCGCCAGTATCCATATAACGTGCCTAATTTTAAGTTTGTTCAGGGAAGCATTTTAGACCTTCCTTTTGAGAATGGGGCGTATGATGTAGTGACTTGTGTATCAACTATCGAGCATATTGGGATTGGTTTTTATAGTGACCCTAAAGATAACCTTTCCGCGGATGTTAAGGGAATGTTAGAAATTAAAAGAGTTTTAAGGCCTGAGGGGCGATTAATTTTGACCGTTCCTTTTGGGAAAGCTTTTGTTAATGATCAACAGAGGGTTTATGATCAGCAGGGTTTAGATAAACTGTTAGTTGGTTTCTCAGTAAATACAATCAAGTTTTTTAAGAATACGCAGGCGGTAAATGGGAATAATTTTTGGGAACAAATTCCTCAGGGTCAGGCGGAGTCTTTATCTTATACAAGTGGTACAGAATGTGTTTGTTGTTTGAGCGCCTCAAGAGATAAATAAATTATATGAAAAAGATTTTTTTGGTTTTGAGTATTTTATGTTTGGGTAGTTTTTACTTTTTTTGGCTTTCTCCAAAGTATACCGTACCTATTTTGATCTATCATGAGATCGGCTATGAGAAGGGGAGTTTTTTTGTCAGCCCGGAGAATTTTGCTAAACAAATGGAGTATATTAAGAAAAATGGTTATGAAGTTATAACTTTGGATGAGTTGGTTAAATGCACAAAAGATAAAAAGCTTTTAAAGAAGAATAAGGTGGTGATTACTTTTGATGACGGGTATAAGGATAATTTTCAATATGCTTATCCAATTTTAAAGGGGTTTGGTTATCCGGGAACTATATTTCTTATAAGTGATTTTATAGGTAAGAAATTCACCGGTGAAGGTAAGGAATTCATGAGTTGGGATGAGGTTGTGGCTATGTCTAAGAACGGAATTTCTTTTGGTGGGCATACCAAGAATCATTTTTATCTTGGGGACGTGAAAGATGAAGCGGTGTCGTTTGATCAGATCGCCGGATCAAAAAAGGCGATTGAAGAAAAAATAGGCATGCCAGTTGATTATTTTTGTTATCCTTCCGGAGGATTTAATAATCGGGTGAAGGAATTGGTGGCGCAGGCAGGATATAAAGGGGCTTGTACGACGAATCGGGGATTCGCGGATTTTAATCAGGATGTGTATGAGCTTAAGAGGATTAAGGTAACTAACGCGGATGGGAATAAGCCGTTTAGTTTTTGGATGAAGTTGTCAGGGTATTATAATGTGTTAAGGAAAGAGAAGAGGGGGTATTAAGCAGACCTTCGAGACAGTCTCCTGCGGAGACAGTCTTAAGGTACTCGCAATGAGGAAAAGGATTTAAAATGCAGAAGTTTATGAGAATAATAGAAAAGATTACTTATTGGATGATTATTTTGTTGCCGTTTTCGGTGGCGATTGCGCCGGGAGTTTCGAATACGGTTATTGGGGTTATGATTGGCGCGTTTTTTCTGGAAAAGATAATAAAAAAAGAGAAGCTGTGCACGCTTTCTCTGCAGGTTATAATTTTTGGGGTGTTTATCGTTATTGGCGCGCTTTCTTTTATAAATACAGTGAGCGTAAAAGAGAGCATTAACGGAATGGTAAAGATATTTAAATTTTTCTTTATCTTTTTGGTGTGTAGTGAGAGTATTAAAGATAGGGAACATTTTAAGAAAATTGCTATTTCCGTGGCCTGCGCTATTTCTTTGATTGGTATTGACGCGCTTTGGCAATTATTTTCAGGAAAGGATTTTATCCGGGGTAATGTTATTCAGGAGGCGATTGGTTTAGCGCGCGCGAGTGCATCTTTTCCGGGCAGTAACGCGATGGGAGTGTATCTTACTGGTTTAACGCCGCTGATTGCTGGGCTGGCGTTGTTTTCTACGCGGTTAAAGAGTAGGGTATTTTTTACTTTGGCGGCATTGATGGGAAGTATCGGTGTGTATCTTTCTTTATCGCGGGGCGCGGGGTTGGGGCTTTTTATAAGTGTGCTCTTTTTAACCTTGTTGAGAAAGAATAAAATTATAATTTGGGGGCTTATTTTATTGCTGGTGATTTTTCCATTTGTAATGCCTAAGAATATTAAAGTTTGGGCTAAAAGCGTTAACTATAATCTGGTGGATTTGTTTATTTGTGAGACAAGGTTGAGTCTCTATAAAAATACTGTACATATGATTAGCCAACATCCGTTTGTCGGAGTGGGAGTTAATACTTTTTCAAAGAATTATGGTAAATATAAAGTGGCGGCGGTTGAAGCGGTAACTAAAACCCAGGATACGATGTACGCGCATAATAGTTTTCTACAGATGGGTGGAGAAATGGGGTTGTTGGGATTGGGGACATTTTTGATTTTTCTGTTTTTTGTGCTAAAGAGTATTTGGTTGGCTTTTAAAAGGGAGAAAGATCATTTTTTGAAGGCTTTGTCGATATCAGTTTTCGCGGCGATTATGGCTTACTTAATTAATGGGCTTACGGAAACGAGCCTTTATTACGCGCGCTTAGTGATGATTTTTTATTTTTTAATTGGGGTAGGGTTGGCTTTAGATAGGAGAGATAAAAATGTTGTCGATAATCATACCGGCTTATAATGAAGAGAAGGCAATTGAGGCAAGAATAAATCAGGTTAATAATTTACAGATAGAAAAAGAAATTATTGTGGTTAATGATTGCTCAAAAGACCGCACGGCGGCGATTTTGAGTTCATTCGCGCTGAATAATTTAAAGGTGATTCATCATATTAGCAATCGAGGCAAGTTGGCGGCGGTGCACACGGGGGTTGAGAATGCCGTGGGTGAATTTGTGATTATTCAGGATGTGCATTCGGAACATGGGATCAGTGATTATTTAAAACTTTTAGAGGCAGTTAATCAGCCCGGAGTGGATGTGGTGCTGGGGTCACATTTTACTAAAACGCGTTTTAGTAATTTCTTCCTAAATATTATATTTGGTATTAAGTTAAATAATTGGTTTAGCCGGTGTCAGCTTGTACGCAGGGAAAGTCTCCTAAAGATATTGCCGGAATTAAAAAGCGCTAATTTTGCGTTTGATATTTTAACTAAAGCGATCAGAAAAAAGATGTGCGTAATGGAAGTGTATATTTAAGATGATTAAAAATATATTGCTGGTGCGGAATGACCGGTTTGGGGAGTTTTTGCTGAATATTCCGGCGGCGCGGGCGCTGAAAGAGAAATATCCGCAGGCGAGGGTGAGCTGGGCGGTGGATGCGGCGGTTTGTGAGCTGGCGGGGGCGTCGGAATGCGCGGATCAGGTGTTGGTCTGGGATAAGATTAAGGGCAATTTAAGGAAGTATAAGTTTGATCTTTGCGTGGTTTTAAATCCGACTAAGGAAGCACACTGGGCTATTTTCCGGGCGGGGATTGCGGTGCGGGTGGGGTATAATCGAAAATGGGGATTGCTGCTTACGCATAAGATAAAAGATACAAAGCATTTGGGGACTCGGCATGAGGTGGATTGTAATTTGGAGTTGGTGGGGCTGGTGGGGGCAAGGAGACAGTCTCCTGCGGAGACAGTCTTTGATCTTTATATTAAGGTTGATGATCGTTTGTTTAGGGAATTTGTAGGCCAGAAAATTGTGGCCATACATCCATTTACCAGCGATCCGGTTAAACAATGGCCGGTGGAGAAATTTATGGAGTTGGTGCAGAAAATTGCGCAAGACTTGAAGGTTAAAGTGGTGTTGGTGGGAAAAGCTGAAGATGGAGACAGTCTCCTGCGGAGACAGTCTCCAGCAGTGGTGATCGATTTAATTAATAAAACTTTTTTAATGGAATTGGCGGCTTTGTTGAAACGTTGTTGTGTGCTTGTTTCTTGTGATAGCGGGCCGATGCATTTGGCCGCGGCGGTAGGGACGCCAGTAGTGGCGTTGTTTAGAAATGATTTGCCGGGGAAGACGGCGCGGCGCTGGGGGCCGTGGGGCAAGGGGCATACGGTGATTGAGAAAGCTAATCTGGCACAGATAAGTGTGGATGAGGTGTTTGAGAAAGTGAAACAGAGATTGCTTTGTCCGCCTGTGGCGGGCTTGTAATGAAGAATAAAAGAAATAAACTGCATAGTGAAGCAAATGTTTTGCCGGATGATTTAGAATTAAATGATGAATTCTTAGGTACTTTTGAATTAATCGAGAATACGTCGGAGAATATCTTTGTTACCGGCAAGGCAGGGAGCGGCAAATCAACGCTGCTTAAATATTTCAAAAAAAATACCTCAAAAAATGTCGCGGTTTTAGCGCCGACCGGCGTGGCGGCGGTAAACATTGGCGGCCAGACAATCCACTCATTTTTCAGATTTCCTCCCCGTTTAATTCAAAAAGGCAATATTCGCAAAAGACGCAATAATGAAATTATCCAAAAACTCGATACGGTAATTGTGGATGAAGTCTCGATGGTGCGTGCTGATGTTATGGATGGAATTGATTACGCGCTAAGAATTAATCGGAATGAGATGAAGCTGCCATTTGGTGGCGTACAGATGGTATTTTTTGGAGATTTGTTCCAACTTTCTCCGGTGATAGATAAGGAAGAGCGGGATATTCTGGAGCAGCGCTATAGCAGTCCGTATTTCTTTAGCGCCAAGGTTTTTAATAAACTAAGGTTGCGCTATGTAGAATTAAATAAAAATTATCGCCAATCAGATCGACAATTTATTGATTTGTTGAATAAAATCCGGAATAAGACGCAAAGGGAAACGGATTTGGCCCAATTAAATAAAAGAGTAAGAACAATTATTCCTAAAGATTCTAAGCATTGTGTGATTTTGACGACGACCAATAGCCGAGCGAACGCGATAAATGAAGAAAGGTTAGCCGGTTTGTCGGGCAAAGAATATCGGTATGATGCCGCGATTACTAAAGAATTTAATGAATCCGCGTATCCTGGGGAGTATTGTTTGAGGCTGAAGAAGGGGGCGCAGATTATTTTAATTAGAAATGATCCGGATAAAAGATGGGTTAATGGCACGATTGCCCGGATTGTGGCGCTGTCGCCGGAGACGATAAAAGTTTCGATAGATGGAAATATTCATGAGGTGGGGAAATCAGATTGGGAGAAAATTGAGTACACTTACAACCAAGAGGAAGATAAAATTGAAGAAAGAACGATCGGGATTTTTGAGCAATATCCGATAAAGCTGGCTTGGGCAATTACGATTCACAAGAGTCAGGGGCAGACTTTTGATAATATTGTTATAGATTTAGGATATGGAGCTTTTACGCATGGCCAGGTATACGTGGGCCTGAGCCGCTGCACTTCGCTGGAAGGGATTATTTTAAAAAGGCCGGTAATTGCCAGCGACATTATTTTTGATGAACGAGTTTATGAGTTTAGAAACAGATTTCTGGATTTGATATAAAACTGCTCATTTTTTGGAGTTGAGTGTGGTATAATTAAAAACTATGACCTACGCGATTATTTTAGCTGGTGGAGTGGGAAGCAGATTCTGGCCGTTTTCACGGGAGCTGGAGCCAAAGCAGTTTATGAAGATTATTGGCCAGGAGAGTCTGCTGCAGGCGACGATTGGGCGCTTAAAGGGCCTGGTGGAGGCGCGGCAGGTTTATATTGTCACGAATAATATTTATTTTTATGAAGTTAAGGCGCAGATTGCTGGGCTTGGCATACCTGAGACAAACATAATCTTAGAGCCGCAGGGTAAGAATACCGCTCCGGCAGTGGGTTTATGCGCAAAGTTGATTAGCCAGATGGATAAAAACGCAATGTTGCTGGTTTTGCCTGCGGACCATTATATTAAAAATATCGAAAATTTTAAGCGGACGATTAAAAAGGCAATTGTTTGCGCCCGGGAAAATTTTTTGGTGACAATCGGGATCAAGCCTAACGCGCCGTCAACGGGGTATGGGTATATAAAAATAAATCCGAAAACATATGCCGTGGAGAAATTTCTGGAGAAGCCGGATTTAAGTAAGGCTAAGAAATATTTTAAGGATAAGAAATTTTTCTGGAATAGCGGGATGTTTGTTTGGAAGGCTGCGGTGTTTCTGGAAGAAGTGAAGAAATATTTACCGAAGTTGTTTGTAAATCTGCAGTTGATTAATTCAGTAGATGATATTCCTCGGGTGTGGCCGAAGATTGAGGCGATTTCTGTTGATTATGGGATTATGGAGCATTCCAGGCGTATCGCGCTTATTCCGTCGGATTTTTACTGGACGGATTTGGGGAGCTGGGATGCTTTGACTGAGATTCTACCTAAAGATAAAAAGGGAAACATTGGTACGGCGGATGTTTTACATTTAAATAGTGAAGGGGTTTGTGTATTTGGCCGCGGCCAACGCTTGATTTCAACGATTGGGTTAAAGGATGTGGTGATCGCGGATACGCCGGATGCTTTGTTGGTTTGCGATAAAAGTAAAACTCAAGAGGTAAAAAAGCTGGTGGAGATGATGAAATCTCTACAGCGCAAAGAGCATCATGTGCATTTGACGGAGCGGCGGCCTTGGGGGTCGTTTACGGTTTTGCAGCAGGGGG
>Ga0247841_10010517_pt1 | contig 12590 bp, 9 predicted proteins | sample LaCruzMarch2015__2_FD_192410 | JGI IMG/M metagenome (GOLD analysis project Ga0247841, IMG submission 192410) | Freshwater microbial communities from meromictic Lake La Cruz, Castile-La Mancha, Spain - LaCruzMarch2015_18m | ecosystem: Environmental > Aquatic > Freshwater > Lake | place: Spain... | reverse complement strand
ATTACCTAAAGATCTCTTGGATCTCGGATGAGGTATAATAATTTTCCAGGAGAGAAAGGTCATTCGGATTCAAATGTCGGCCGATAACCTGCTTAAGGTATAACCCGTAAGCAGATACGCCCGGGACTATGCCTTGGGGCTGGATACTCCCGAAATTTTCAAACTTAACGCTATGAGCTCGGGCTAAGACATAGCCTAGCGAATAGACCACTCCCAAGAATTTTTCCAGGCAATGCCCGTTTTGATTTTGGTATTCATGCAGGGTAACGCCGGGTACTTTTTTTACGATTAGGATTTTTCCCGACTGATTCTCATGCACGTCAATCACTTCGGCCGCTGGCAGGCCGGCTTGCTTGCGGGCGATTTCAAGGATTTCTGCCTCCCGCTGAATTGAGCGCGCCCCGCCAAAGTACATGTCTTCAGGATTTTCCATATCTGCCGGGACCCAACGGAGAATTATTTCATCTCCGTTGATCAATCTAATTTCTTTGTTGGCATTAGTCATGCCCACGCCAAGCCCGATGTCAGCCACATCGCTGGGGCTTTTTATCCTCGGCAATCCGAGAAAGCCCAACCTTTCGTTGACCATCTCGTAGGCCATCATATCAGATAATTTACTCATGATGTTTCCTCCAATGTTTCCATTATTTTTTTAATGTTCAATTTTTGATAACATATAAATTTAACATATTTTTTATTATCTGTCAAGTATTTTGACTTGTAAGTGTTTTTACTGCTATAATTTAGCTATGAAAATTGACACAGCCAAACCTAATTGGCCTTTAATCGGCAATGGCCATATTTTTGAGTTTTTAGCTAAAAGTTTGGCTAAAAATAATGTTTCCGGCAGTTATATTTTTACCGGTCCGACTGATTTGGGAAAAAGCACGGCCGCTTATTTTTTCGCTAAAAGCTTAGTTTGCGATGACGCCGACGGCTCTAGGCGGCCTTGCGGTAAATGTTCGGCTTGTTTAGAAGCGGCTAAAAATATTCATAGCGATATTTATTTAATAGAAAAGCCGGAAGACAAAAAAAATATTTCCGTTGACCAGGTCAGGGATTTTATCAGGAATCTTGGCATGAGTTCATTTTTAAATTCCTATAAAATCGGCATTATAAAGGGCGCGGAAAATTTGAGCGAAGGCGCGGTTAACGCCTTGCTAAAAACTTTAGAAGAGCCAAAAATAAAAGTAGTAATAATTTTAACCGTCACTGATTTTGAATCTTTGCCTAAAACCATAATTTCGCGCAGCCAAATTTTAAGATTTAGATCGGTCGCCAGCGATATTATCCATGACGAGCTAATCAAAAACTATAAAGTTTCAAGAAGCCAGGCTAAAAATTTTTCCCGGCTCTCGGCCGGACGGCCGGCTTTAGCTTTAAAGTTTTTTCAGGATAAAGAATACTATGAAAATTATGAAGAACTGGTGAAATCTTTTACCGGCCTTTTAAATTCTAATATAAATGAGCGTTTTTCGGCTATTGAAAATATTTTAGGGAAAGATGCTAGGGGCCAGGAAGCGGTTAACAGGGCGGCCGGCATTATTAATATTTGGCAGAATTTAGCCAGGGATTTAATGCTCATGGAATTGAATTTAGCCGACTTAATCCAGCATGAGGCGTTTGATAAAGAGTTGGAGGCGCTAAAAAATAAACTTAATTTAAAAGCATTGTTAAATCTAATTAATGTTTTAAAACAGGGCCGGGAATATTTGGCGGCTAATGTTAACCCTAAATTAGTGTTGGAGAATGTTGCGGTAAGCTTCTAAATTTGTCATTGCGAGCATATTTTTGTCATTCTGGAGGGAGCTTAAGCGACCGATAGAATCTCATCGAGATCCTATCGCTACACTTCGTTTCGCTCCAGGATGACAGAAAAAATTAAAAATTAATTTAGAATATATGCCTAAAAAACAATTTTTAAAAGTGATATTGTTGTTGCCGTTGATGGCGTTAACCCTCTCCGGTTGCACTTTAAGCTTTGGCACAAACTCAGGCACAAGCTCCACTAATGTTGCTGACGGCGGAGTTTTTAAATCTTTAAACAAGGGAGAAAATTGGGCGCAAAAAGTTTTAATTCAAGGGGTCAACACTAAAAGAAGTTTTTCCGGAATTGATATTATTTCCCTGAGCCTTGATCCGGGCGATAATAAAGCAATTTACGCCGGCAGTATTGGAAACGGCTTGTTTTACAGTTATGACGGCGCTGAAAGCTGGCAGGTTGCCACCGGCTTGGGCAAGGTAAGCATAACTAATATAGCGGTTGATCCGGGGAATAAATGCGTTATTTACGCCGCCACGGCTAACAAAGTTTTTAAATCCGAAGATTGCAGCCGCACCTGGTCGCAAGTTTATTTTGACAATGATTTAAAATCTGTTGTAAGTTCGCTGATAATCAATCATGAAAGCAGCAATAATATTTTTATCGGCACTTCCAACGGCGATATTATTAAAAGCTCCGACTTCGGGGCGAGCTGGCGCGTCGCGGACAGATTTGACAGCCAGGTGGAAAAAATTATTATTAGCCCGGTTAACTCAAAAATTATGTTCGCCGGCACAACGGCCAAAGGCGTTTTTCGCTCCATTGACGGCGGCGATAAATGGGAAAAGTTAGCCGATAAGCTGGAGGCTTTTGACGGCAGTAATCGCTTTCGTGATTTAGTTATGGCAAAAACGGAAAAAGCGATTATATTTTTAGCTACTAATTATGGTTTGTTAAAATCAGCCGATGACGGCAACACTTGGTCAAAAATTGAACTTTTGACCGCTGAAGATGAAGCTAAAATATACTCTATCGCGGTTAACCCTAACGACGCCGATGAAATATACTATGTTACCGGTACGGCCTTTTCTCATTCATCGGACGGAGGTAAAAGTTGGACTTCAAAAAAATTGCCAACCAGCCGCGCCGGCTTTAAATTATTGATTGATCCGAAAAATTCTGCTATCGTTTATTTGGCAGCCAGAAAAGTTAATAAATAATTTTTATTGTCATTCTGGAGGGAGCTCCGGCGCTTTGGCCGGAGCGACCGATAGAATCCCAACGAGATCCTATCGCTCCTTTCAGTCGCTCCAGGATGACGTTATATTTTATGAACCAATACATTCAAGCTAAACAAGCTGATTTTACTAAAGCCATTGATTTTTTTAAGAAAGATATTTCCAGTATAAGAACCGGGCGGGCTAATCCGGCCATGCTGGACGGTATTTTTGTTGACGCTTACGGCACTAAGACCGCTTTGGTCGGCCTGGCTTCAATCAGCGTGCCGGAAGCGCGCAGCATCGTTATTACGCCCTGGGATAAAACCATCGCCAAAGACATTGAAAAAGCCATTACGGCCGCTAATTTAGGCCTAAACCCGGTTAACGAAGGCGATAAAATCAGGCTGGTAGTGCCGCAGCTTACCGAAGAAAACCGCAAAGAGCTGGCAAAAAGATTAAGCGAAAAAATGGAAACCGCGCGTATCGCTTTAAGGCAGATTAGAGATGAGATTAAAAATGTAATAGAAGACGCTTTCAAAAATAAAGCTATAAGCGAGGATGATAAATTCAGGTTTATTAAAGAATTGGACGAAGAAATTACCAGGCAGAATGACGCTTTAAAAAGTATCAAAGAGAAAAAAGAAGAAGAGATAATGACGATCTAGGGGTAATTTTCAATGGACAAATTAATTAGAAATTGAGACATTGAATCATTGTTTAGAAATTAGAAATTAGAAATTTTTTCTATGCTGTTAACTATCATCATATTTTTTATAGTCCTGTCCGTCTTAGTGCTAGCGCACGAACTCGGGCATTTTATGATGGCGCGAAAATTCGGCGTTCGAGCCGAGGAATTTGGCCTTGGTTTTCCGCCAAGAATATTCGGCTTGCAAATTTGGCGCGAGCGAGAACTTAAAAAAATTGCCGAGTCGGAAAATATAGAGATGGAATTAAAGGCAGAGCCGCTCCCGGACGGTTCGGAAATAATTAGGGAAACCATCATTGATGAAAAAATAGAAGTTGACGAAGCGCGCTGGGTAAAAAAATTCCGCTTTATTAAAGGTTCCGCCGATATCAGCCGGGAAGAGCAAAAATACGGCACGGTTTATTCTATTAACTGGCTGCCCTTAGGCGGGTTTGTAAAAATTAAGGGTGAAAACGGCGAAGGCCAGGCCGAACCGGACAGTTTTGCCGGTAAAAAAATTTGGCAAAGAGCTTTTATGCTTTCGGCTGGCGTGGCTATGAATATTGTTTTAGCCGCGGTTTTAATCTCGGCCGGTTTTATGATCGGCTTGCCGCAGTCTTTGGACGATAGCCTTAGCGCCAGAGCGAAAATAAGCGATAAAAAAATTCAAATTGTGCAAGTAATAAAAAATACTCCGGCCGAATTAGCTGGTTTGCAAGTCGGCGACGCTATAATTAGCATAGATAATAATAGTTTTTTAAATTATGAAGAGTTGCAAAATTATGTAGCTTCCAATGTCGGCAATAAATTATCTTATGAAATAAAACGCGGCCAGGATTTAATTGAAGCGAGCATAGTTCCAAAATTGATGCCGGAGATTAACAGGGGAGGCGTTGGCGTAGCTATTACCGAAACCGGCATTGTCAGCTATCCTTGGTATTTGGCTATTTTTGAAGGCATAAAAACTACTTTATTTTTAACTTGGGCGATTGTTATAGCCTTTTACGAGTTGATTAAGGGTTTGATTTTGGGTGCTGGCGTGACCGCTGATTTGTCCGGGCCGGTAGGCATCGCCACTTTAACCGGCCAGGTAGCGCGCCTGGGCTTTGTTTATCTTTTGCAATTTACGGCTTTGCTTTCAATTAATTTGGCGGTTATAAACTTTTTCCCTTTTCCGGCGCTAGACGGCGGCCGAGTTTTATTTTTAATTATTGAAAAAATAAAGCGTTCGCCGGTTAAAGCGGAAGTTGAAGGCGCTATCCATAATATCGGTTTTGCCCTGCTGATGCTTTTAGTGCTAGTGGTTACACTTAGAGATGTGTCCAAATTTGGCTATGTTTTTAAGAATCTTTTTGAAAAAATATTTTAAAAATAAAATTTTTATGCAATTAAACATCAAAGCCACTAATTTAGAGTTAACGCCTAAATTAAAAGAATACGCGCAGAAAAAAATGGATATGCTGGATAAATATTTAGGCAAGCTTAAAATTATTAATGCCCATATAGAAGTCAGCAAAACCTCTAACCGCCATCTAAAAGGCGAAATTTATTCGGCTGAAGTTAATTTGTCGCTCGGCAGCGATTTATTGCGCGTGGAAAAAACCGAAAAAGATTTATTTAAAGCCATTGATAAAGTCAAAGGCCATTTGGAGCTGGTGATTAAAAAATATAAAGATAAAAAAATAGGCAGAAAAAAGCAAAAACAGAAGTTGAGTAAAATTGTTTAAGCATTGATTTTTTGTGCGTTTAGTTATATGATAAACTTATTCTAATCTATACCACGCTTGAGCGTGTTTTTTATAATATATGAGCATAATAGATAAAATTTTTGGTGATCCAAACGAAAAAGTTGTAAAAACTTTACGGCCGGTGGTGGAGAAAATTAATAATCTGGAAAAAAAATATCAGGCCATGAGCGATGAAGAGCTTAGAGGGCAAACCGCTGAATTGAAAAAGAAGTTGGGCGTGGATGATGGTGCCGTAGAGGCGAGATCCTGTCGCTCTGCTGATGCTTCGCTCCAGGATGACATAAAGAAAAAGCTTAACGAAATTTTGCCAGAGGCTTTTGCCGTGGTGCGCGAGGCGGCCAAAAGAGTTTTAGGCCAGCGCCATTATGACGCCCAGCTTATGGGCGGCATGGTGCTTCATCGCGGGCAAATCGCGGAAATGCGGACAGGCGAAGGCAAGACTTTGGTGGCTACTTTGCCGTCTTATTTAAACGCTTTAGCCGGGAAGGGCGTGCATGTTATAACCGTTAACGATTACTTGGCTAAGCGCGACGCGCAGTGGATGGGGCGGGTACATGATTTTTTAGGGTTGACGGTTGGCTGTATAACACATGAGCAAGCGTTTAAATATTCTTCAGATAATTCAGGCAATAATGAAGAAATTTCCCTAACCCCGCTTATTAAGGGCGAGGAAAAATTAATTGCCGTGCCGCGCAAACAGGCTTATGCCTGTGATATTTTATACGGCACGAATAATGAATACGGTTTTGATTATTTGCGGGATAATATGGCGCCGGATTTAGAGTCAATGGTTCAGCGCGGTTTAAACTACGCCATTGTTGATGAAGTAGATTCAATTTTAATTGATGAAGCCAGGACGCCGTTGATTATCAGCGCGCCGGCCGAAGAATCAACCGAGAAATATTATAAATTCGGGCAGCTTGTGGAGCAATTGATTGAAAACGAAGATTATAATGTTGACGAGAAAATGCGCGCCGCCACTTTAAGCGAAAACGGCATTGCTAAAATGGAGAAACTTTTGGGCGTGGAAAATATTTATGTGGCGGCCGGCTTAACGGATGTGCATCATATTGAGCAAGCTTTAAAAGCGCGGGTATTATTTAAGCGCGACCGCGATTACGTGGTAAAAGACAATGAAGTTATTATTGTTGATGAATTTACCGGGCGATTAATGCACGGCCGCCGCTACTCGGAAGGCTTGCACCAGGCCATAGAAGCTAAAGAAAAGGTGGATATTCAGCGCGAATCCCAAACTTTAGCCACGGTTACTTTTCAAAATTATTTTAGAATGTACGCTAAACTTTCCGGCATGACCGGTACGGCCGTGACCGAAGCCGAGGAATTTTCTAAAATTTATAGTTTAGAAACCGTAGTCATTCCGACCAACCGGCCGATGGTGAGAAAAGATTTAAACGATTTGATTTATGCCACGGAAATCGGAAAATTTAAGGCGGTAGTGGAAGAAGTAAAGCGCCGCCACGCTTTAGGCCAGCCGGTTTTAGTCGGTACGATTTCTATAGAAAAAAATGAAATTTTAGGCGAGATGCTGGAACGCGAGGGTGTTATCCCGCAAATTTTAAACGCTAAGCATCATGAAAAAGAAGCGCAAATTATATCGCGAGCCGGTGAATTCGGCGGAGTGACTATCGCCACTAACATGGCCGGGCGCGGCGTTGATATTATTTTAGGCGGTAATCCGGTTAATTCAGAAGAGCAGAAAAAAGTGCTGGCTGCCGGCGGCTTGCATATTATTGGTACGGAACGCCATGAATCAAGACGCATTGATAATCAGCTTAGAGGCCGCGCCGGACGCCAGGGCGATCCCGGGTCAAGCCAATTTTATGTTTCCATGGAAGATGATTTAATGAGAATTTTCGGCGGCGATAAGATGAAAAGTCTAATGGCTACTTTAAAAGTGCCGGAAGATATGCCCATAGAAAACGGCATGGTGTCGCGTTCCATAGAATCGGCGCAGCGCAAGGTTGAAGGCAATAATTTTGATATCAGAAAACATTTGGTTGAATATGACGATGTAATTAATAAGCACCGCGAAACTATTTATAGGAAGAGGAGAGAAATTTTAGAGTTGGCGGAAAATAACAATGTCATTCTGGAGGGAGCGGAGCGACCGATAGAATCTAGCGGGCAAGCGGAAAAGCAACAAGATGCTATCGCTACGCTCCAGCATGACAACAAAACTTTGTCCGGCATTATTTTAGAAATGGTTGAGAATGAAATTGAGCAGGCGGTAATTTTTCATACGGCCACGGAAAGCGCTCGCGACTGGAATGTTAATGAAATTTATCAGGTGACCTCGACTATTTTTAATGTTGAGCCTAAATTAAAAGAAGAATTGTCAGCGCTTATTAAAGACGGCGATAAATTAGACAAAGTAAAAGTCAGGACGAAAATTATAGAGCATTTAGCCGGTTTAGCTAAAGCTAATTATGAAAAAATTACTAAGTTGGCGGCTGAGGCCGGCATTAATTGGCAGCAAGTTGAAAAATCGGTTTTAATCAGATCAATGGACATGCTTTGGATCGAGCATCTAGAGGCTATGGATCATATGCGCCATGGCATCGGCCTTAGAGGCTATGGCCAGCGCGATCCGCTCATAGAATATAAAAAAGAAGCTTATATATTGTATAATGAATTAAATAATCTAACTCAAAAACAAGTCGCTTATTCCATATTTAAAGTGGCTGATTTGGGTAATTTTGTGGCGCCGACTATTAAAACGCGGCTGCAGAATTACATCGCGCCGGCTAAAACCATGGACAAAAACACCGGTTCGTTTTCGGCTTTTAAAAAAGACAGCGCCGGGAAAAAGAATGAGGCTGTTGATTTAGTGCATGAAAAAGTTAAAGACGCTGAAGGCCAAAAAGTCGGCCGCAACGACCTATGCCCGTGCGGCTCTGGCAAGAAGTTTAAAAAGTGTTGCGGGAAATAAAAATCTTTAACCTTAGCCATTTATTTTCCCTTGATTTTATCTGATTTTTAATTTAAAATGTAAAGTAAGAGAAATAACTTTATTTATACCCGAAGCGGTATTTTATTTTATGTCTGATAATAATATTTTACAGAATTTATTACATCCAAGCGCGCGCGGTAAAGTCTGGTGGGTTTTTGCTTGTATAATGGTTTTAGTTTTAGTAACATCGCTGATAGATTTTGGCGCATATTATAATAAGGCGGTGGATAAATTCAAGGCGCCTTTTCCTAAAGTTAAAGAAGTGCCTTTTAGATTGGGTTTGGATTTACTCGGTGGAACGCAATTAACTTATGAGGCCGATGTTTCGGCTTTGTCCGCCGCGGAAAAAGGCAATGCGGTTGAAGGCGTGCGCGATGTGATTGAACGCAGAGTGAATATTTTTGGCGTCTCCGAGCCCAATGTGCAGATTAACCGCACTTCTGGCGGCGATTACCGGATAATTGTGGAAATGGCCGGCATTAAAGATGTCAAACAAGCTATTCAAATGATTGGTGAAACGCCTTTGCTTGAATTTAAAGAGCAGAATACTGAAATTAGACAAATGACGGCCGAAGAAACCAAACAACTGGAAGATTTTAATAAAGCGGCTGAAAAAAATGCTGCCGAAATTTTAGGTAAAGTTATTTCCGGCGGCGACTTCAAGGCCTTAGCCTCGGCTTTAAGCCAGGATGAAAAAACTAAAGCCTCGGGCGGCGATTTAGGCTATATTACGGAAAAAGATAATCCGGGAATTTACAATTTAGCTAAAAATATCGCCGTTGGTAAAACCAGCGCTGATTTAGGGCGCGTAGCCGGCGGTTTTGAAATTATTAAAGTTGAAGGCAAGAAAGTAAAAACCAATGCCTTTACCAATACGGAAGAAAAAGAAATTAAAGCCTCGCATTTGTTAATTTGTTATACCGGCGTAACCGGCTGCGAAAGCGGCTTGACCAAAGAACAGGCTTTGGCAAAAATTAATAAATTAAAGCAAGAAGCTAACCCGGTTAATTTTAGCGATTTAATCAAGCAAAATTCAACTGAACCGGGCGCGCGCGATAATGGCGGCGAGTTAGGCTGGTTTGGAACCGGCGCTATGGTTAAGCCGTTTGAAGATGAGGTCTTTAAGCAGGCGGTAGGTACGATTTCTTCTCCGGTAGAAACCGAATTCGGCTTTCACTTAATTTATAAGCAAGAAGAAAGAAAAGTTGAAGAAATTAAGATTAGCCATATTTTTGTTAGAACTATGGCTGAAGAAGATATTATCGGGGCGCAGAGTGAATGGAAAAATACCGAGCTAACGGGAAAAAATTTAAAATCAGCCGCGGTAGAATTTAATTCACAGGATGGTTCGCCCGAAGTGTCGCTAGTATTTGACGATGAGGGAGCAAAGATGTTTGAGGATATTACGGCCAGGAATGTTGGTAAGCCGGTGGCGATTTATTTAGACGGCTATCCGATTAGCGTGCCGAATGTTAATGAAAAAATTACCGGTGGTAAAGCCGTAATTTCCGGGAAATTTAATATTACCGAAGCTAAATTATTGACGCAAAGGCTTAACGCCGGAGCTTTGCCGGTGCCGATTGAATTGGTTAACCAGCAAACCATCGGCGCAAGTCTGGGCCAGCAGTCGGTTAATGACAGTATGAAAGCCGGCCTAATCGGTTTTGTTATTATCGCTTTATTCATGATTCTTTTTTATAGATTGCCAGGCTTAATGGCGGTTTTGGCGCTTACGGTTTACAGTTTAACGGTTTTTGCCATATTTAAAATCGGTTTTTCCATGGCTGCCTTGCTGTTGGTCGGCATATTCCTCTTAATTGGCATTACGGTCAACGGCTGGTTTATTCTGTTTGCTTTTTTAAGTTATATTTTATTGTATTTTATCGGCGGCTTGTCGCCGGTGACCTTGACTTTAGCCGGTTTGGCTGGCGCCATTGTTTCAATCGGCATGGCCGTGGACGCCAATATTTTAATTTTTGCCAGAATGAAAGAAGAAATCGCCAACGGCAAGCCGTTAACGAGCGCGATTGAAGATGGCTTTAAGCGTGCCTGGCCGTCAATCAGAGATAGTAATTTTAATACCCTGATTACTTGTTTTATTCTTATTATGTTTACTACCAGCGCGGTAAAAGGTTTTGCCATTACTTTGGGATTAGGCGTTATTATTTCCATGTTTACCGCCATATTTATTACCAGGAATTTTCTAAATTTAATACCGTCAGCCTGGCTGGAAAAAAGGCATAGCTTGATTACCTCTGTAAAAAATAAAATTTAATATTATATGACTAATTTTAAAATAATTCAAAAGAGAAATATTTGGCTGGGCATTTCCTTGGCTTTATTCGTGGTTTTTACTCTGGCTTTATTTGTTTGGGGCTTAAAGTTTGGCATTGATTTTACCGGCGGCAGCTTATTGGAAGTAAAGTTTATGGGGACCAGGCCGTCAGTCAGCCAGGTTGAGGCCGGCTTAGCTGAGCTTAAATTAAATAGTTTGATTATCCAGCCGGTAGGCGAGCAGGACATGATGTTAAAATTTCAAGAAACCTCAGAAGAAATCCATCAGGCCGCTTTAAGCAAACTAGAAGAGTTGACAAAAAAAGAAAATAAAAATAATTTAGTTGAGGAACAGCGCTTTGAATCAGTCGGGCCGTCAATCGGCGCTGAATTAAAAATTAAATCGCTTTGGGCCATATTTTTCGCTCTTATAGCCATGCTATCATATATTACTTATGCTTTTAGGAAAGTTTCTAAGCCGGTTGCCGCCTGGAAATACGGTTTAGCCGCGATTATCGCCATGCTTCATGATGTGGTTATCACCATGGGGGTGTTTGCCTTTTTGGGGCATTTTTATGGCATAGAAATCAATACGGCTTTTGTAGCCGCGGTTTTAACTGTTTTAGGCTATTCGGTCCATGATACTATCGTTGTGTTTGACCGTTTGCGTGAAAATTTGCCTAAGAGCAATGAAGATTTTGAAGGCACGATTAACACCAGCTTAAATCAAACTATCGTTCGTTCGCTTAATACTTCTTTAACCGTACTATTGGTTTTAGCGGCGATTATTATTTTCGGCGGCGCTTCCATCAGAACTTTCGTTTTAGCTTTGGCTATCGGTATTTTTATCGGCACTTATTCTTCAATCTTCGTAGCCTCGCCGATTTTAGCGGTTTGGGAGAAATGGGGGAAATCTCGTAACGCATAACTCATAACGCATAACAATAACAAAAAATCCGGTCCGTGCCGGGTTTTTTAGTGCTTTGACAAACGCGGTAATTTTAAGGTAAACTTAGAGAGTAATAAATGACGAATTTAACATAATGCTAAACAAATTTTTCGGAAAATTTTCTAAAGATTTAGGGATTGATTTGGGTACGACTAATACCTTAGTTTACACGCCGGATAAGGGGATTGTGATTAACGAACCTTCGGTGGTGGCGGTTAATTTGCGCACCGATGAAATTTTATGCGTGGGCGCGGAAGCCAAAAAAATGCTGGGTAAAACCCCGCCCCATATTCAAGCCATTAAGCCTTTGGTGGACGGCGTGATTTCCGATTTTGAAGTTACGGAAAAAATGCTTAAATATTTTATTGATAAAGTGCATGCCGAGCATTTTACTTTAGTGCCGCGCCCGCGAGTGGTAATCGGCATTCCTTTAGATATTACCGAAGTGGAAAAAAAGGCGGTTGAAGACGCGGCCAAATCGGCCGGAGCGCGCGAGGTTTTTTTAATTGAGCAATCCATGGCCGCGGCTATCGGCACCCGTCTGGACGTTACCGGTCCCCAAGCTACCATGGTGGTTGATATCGGCGGCGGCACGACAGAAATCGCGGTTATTTCTTTGGGCGGGGTAGTCACTTGGAAAACTTTGCGCTTAGCCGGCAATGCCCTGGATAATGACATTATCCAATATGTGCGCGAAGAATTTAATATTTTAATCGGCGAGCAAGTGGCGGAAAACATAAAAATCAGAATCGGTTCGGCCACGGCGCCAAAAGAATCAATTGAAATGCCTTTGCGCGGCCGCGATTTAATAAATGGCCTGCCTAAAGAAGTAATGATAACCGATAACCAGGTCAGAGAAGCCATGCAACGCATTATCAGGCAAATTATAGAAAATATAAAAATAACTTTAGAGACCACGCCGCCGGAGTTAGTCTCGGATATTTATGAACATGGTATTGTTTTAACCGGCGGCGGGGCTTT
>Ga0247841_10010515_pt1 | contig 12591 bp, 23 predicted proteins | sample LaCruzMarch2015__2_FD_192410 | JGI IMG/M metagenome (GOLD analysis project Ga0247841, IMG submission 192410) | Freshwater microbial communities from meromictic Lake La Cruz, Castile-La Mancha, Spain - LaCruzMarch2015_18m | ecosystem: Environmental > Aquatic > Freshwater > Lake | place: Spain... | reverse complement strand
ACTTTTATTAACATCTTTTTTACTGCCAACAACGGCTTTAACCGTTGCCACCACTAAGCCTAATGTGATTATTTTCTTCACAAATTTTTTGATACGGTCGAATACCCCTACCTTCAGGACCTCGGGCCTCTCATCCTTCCTTATCTCAATATAACTTGTTTTATTATTTGGTGTATCAATGAACACATCACGGATTTGCCTATACTTCACTCTTAGCATAGGGTCAGTATCCATATAGCACTGGAGCAATGGTGCTTTCATACCTCTGCGCATGAGCACTTCTGCGAACGCATTGAAGGTCTCATTGATGTCTGCCTCCAATATCTGATCTGGATGTTGGAGTTTATCATAGAGGAAAAGCATCACTATGTCTCCGAACTCACTACCTGTCAGTGTTAGCTTTGCCATTAATTACACTTTTCTCTTATCAATCATTTTTTTAATCTCTTGAAACACCAAGGCCAGTGCCTTTTGTTGTTCTTCTTCACCAGCAACTTCATCTTGAATCATAACCTGTGTATCAAATATAAGATTATCATATGCATTGTCAGCAATTGATTTAATCATCCATTGTGCCATGCCTTCATTAACCTCTTTTGCTATTAATTTACTCATCGTTCCTCCATTTTCTTTATTATATCTGGTGTAACAATTTCAAAGAATGTTTCCATGTCATAAAAAATTATATTAGATGTTTCACCATCATCATATGTAACAGTTAATGACTTTGGGAGTTTAATACTGCACTCCAGTGTTGACCTCGTAAGACTATTTATACCGATAATTGGTTTTAATCCTGTCTTTTTAAAAATTAACATAGGTTGTTTCTTTGCCATATCTGCATCTGTACAACATTGTATCCAAAAGGTTTTGATAACATCATTCTTCATATCCTTGAAATGTTGGAAGAAGTCTGCATCCTTGTAACCTGTCTTAATCTCAACACTGAATATTCTTGTGAAGAAATCTGCTTCATTTTTTACTGAAATAATATCACCTGAAATATTCTCACTCCTAGTCACTGTAGCAACGGCACCTGAACTCGGGGAGCGATAGAACCGGTAAGGTGTTTCTTCACCTGTGAGCCACTTTGTCAGAAACCGTGATACCACTCTCTCATACCCAGACCCTTTTGATTTACCGCCACCTTTTTTCATTTATCCCTGTCCCCAATGGTCACATACCATTCTTGGTGATATAAGCACCTCAATATCATTAACTTTATATTTATCTGAAATAATTGATGTCCTGGATTTAAGTGCAAGTGCTTTAACTATCTTTGACTTACACTCCATATCACTTGTAGGACCACCGCTATACTTACAATTGGCACATGTTTCAGCCTCTCTGTAACCTAATCCAGGTGTGATGTCCTCTGCTGGAATTGGACTATCATATCTTTCTGTTATCAGTCTGCTCATTGTTATTCCTCCAATAGTTCCCAGAAATGCTCATCTATCACCTTTGCAAATTCAGGTGGTAAATCTTCCTGGTTATTAACTAGCTTCTCAATAAATTCTTTTAGTGTTTTATCTTCTGATGTATTTATATCATTCATAACACTATTTTGATTGTTCATCAAGAATTTTTTTAATGTTAGGTGCAACCCATCCCTCTGGCTTCAGCTTCTTGCCATCTTCACGGACAGGGCCATCTTTTTTTGCCATATTAGTTTTGTGTACCTCGTCCCAAATAGGTCTAACATCAATACCATATGTTACAGCAGTTCCCAATAAAACAACAATGGAATCAACTATACCATCAGCAATCTCAACCAGATCATCTTCTTCTATGGCTTTTAGTGTTTCATTCACTTCTTCTGAAATAAGTGATGTTCTTAATTTCTTATATTTTTCTGTGGGGATATGTGGATGTCTGTCATGGTTGTCCATGAGCACTTCAATGTGTAGATCACGAATGTCTTGATACCAATCCAATTGTTGTCTTATATCAGGAACCTCTTTTTTACCTTCAACTTCTGGAACAACACTTTTCTGTTTACTTCTTCCATCACCTGTTGTAATTGATGCCATTGTTGTGTCTCCTTCACAATTTATTTTAAATGCAATAACATGGAAAGATTCCTCAATCCATGTTATAACATTATATCATATTTAGATTAATTTGTAAACTGATTATTTAAACTTTTGACAATCTTGACTTAATTTCCTTGTAGAACCTAATCATACAAAGTGTTACAGCAAGAAAAATAAATCCAGTAAGAAATGTTGGTTCAGAGCCAAATAATTTATCGACTCTGAATCCAACATATCCAAAGACCACTGTAGTTATTACCATGATGAAACTCCAAGAGCTCATTGATAATATATCTAATATCTTGTGTCCCATAACAACTCCTACATCACGAATGTTTTAACAACATCAATCACCGGGTTAGTGAACAATGTAATAAGAATTGTGAACAATGCAAATGTTCCAATGGCCTCAGATAAATACATCTTGTCATGTTTCAACTTCAATGACACAATAATCATTCCACCAATCAACAATAGACCCAACTGAAAAAATGGAAACTCTACACCACTTGTTAATGTTGACTGTGCATAACTGAACACTGCTGTTGTTAATAACACAAATGCTGCTGTTGCCAATACTGATAATTTCTTTAACATGATATTTACCTCCTAGTAAATGTTTTCTATGGTATAGTAATGAGATTTCCATACCAAAATCCAATTTTTATGAAAAATAATTCACAACACAATAATAATGTTCAAGTAAATATTTTTCATCTTCTTTAGTTCTATTATAACACACTTGTAACCTATTGTAAACTAAAAGAATTATTAAATTTTCATTGAACGATATGTTAATCTGTTGAACGAACCATTAAGCAACAAAATGGGGTACCACTGAAAATGATACCCCATTCTAAGGAGGGAACAACACAACACAAATTAAACTACTTCATGGCCTCTAATTCAGCCAATAAATCATCATCTGAATCATCAACTTTTGGCTTATGTGTTTCTTTTACATCATCACCATGGTCAGGTACATCGGCAATATCTTGTTTTGTGTTTAATGTTGCAGGTGAATGTTTATCCCATTCATCTTTTACAAGGTCATACAACATTTCAGACTTCAACATTTCAACAATCGTTTCCTTAGGTGTTTCAAGACCCTGTACATATGTCTTGAGGTTGAACCTCGAATCCATAACATCCTTAATCTGTTTTTCAGTTCCAATGGCAGAGGACTTTCTTGAGAAATCACAATCTGCGTAATCTGGATATGACTTTCCATTGGGATCTGGTTTCGTGGACTTAATTCTCAAGATGAAATTATGCCCATCTTCACCTGGGTCAAATATCTGTGAACCAAGGCCTTCACTCTTATCAAGAAGCTGCATCTTCAACTTAGACTCAACTTTATCCGGGAACTCATAAATCTTTGTTTTGCCAGTTGCCTTCTTTTCAGCATCTGCAATCTTTGCATCTCTTGGGTCAGAAACAATAAAGAAATTGGCAACATGCCTTGATTTACGTTTCATTAAACTTGCAATTGATTTATCTTTTGCAGTGCCCATATACAACTTATTAGTAAGAGCACAAATAGGACAATAGTTGTTAAAGTCCCATGTCTTTGAACAGAACACATAATTCCATTTCTCACCTGCTTTCCACATATGATAAAAATATTTACTTGAAAATATATTATCAGGATCTGGTAAGAAACGACCTTCATATATTTCAGCTTGTGCAACTGTTCCAGCTGTGGGGTTCTGCCACACAACATCAGACTTCCTCACAAACGACTTATTGGTTTCAACTGCCTCTTTTTCCTTGTTCTCCACATACTTTTCAAAAAGCTCTTTATTAATCCATTTTGACATGCTCTTAGTTCTCCTTTTAATTTAGTTTTTGATTTATTATAACATTATTCTTCTTCATTGTCAACACCACTGAACTTTTCTTTTATCTGCTTTAGGTTTTTCTTTGCTTTCTTGGATTCGATTTTCAAAATATCCAACATTGCATATCTGACAAGCATCTTAACATCACTATCAGACAATTCAACCTCTGTAAGATATGTTCCTTTTACATCATAAAAGTCAATTATCATTATTGCACCTCCTTATCATAATATTCAAAAACTTCATCCAATTGTGTTCTGTCTTTAATGGTGAAGTTCCAATTGTCTTTCGACACTTCTTCCTCAATAACATCAATATAAAATGTTTTTGGAGTAAAAGGTAATCTGATATACTGTCTTGATGTGATTTCTTCTGCTGTACCACTCCATGTTGAACCTCCCTGTGTTCTCCATACAATAGCATCAAGATAATATGGTTTGCCATCTTTGCCTTTCTTGAAAACAGCTGAACACCTGTTATTCTGAAACACATCATTCCCTTGGTCAATCCACTCACTATCAACACATGTTATTGGTGATAATGGTTTATAATTGGCCAACTTTGAAAACATGTTAATACAATAAGGTGCTGATGTGCCTGAATGACCTTGACTTGAAAACACCTCAAGTAACTCAAGAACATTCTCACAAATCCATTTATTTGGATCCTCTTCCTTCTGATTCAAATCATATCCAAGTGCCTTCAACTCTTGTTCTGCATGATAAATTAGTGATGATTTTGGTCTTTTAACAAAACAGTATTTTATTGGTTCAAACACCTGTTTAAATCTCCACCATAAATATGATATTTTTGTACCGATTGTTGATTTGGGTTCACAACATTCACATGTTTCACTCATTACACATTCCTCCTTATATCACATCAAATAGAACATTGTTATCATTCCACAGTTTTTCAATAAATGCGGCTTCACGTTCACTTGTGATTGAATTTAATATCTTACCTTCTTTACTTGTATCAACAAACAATATTACAGTGAACTCAAATGCACCACATGCTGTATATGTAATTGCTTGACCTATGCCATCACGGATTGCTTCACCTGACTCACCACGTTTTATTTCAATTGCTATCCTAAGACTATCATCAAACTCAAGAACAAGATCAGGCCTGTGATATGTACCAAAAAACAACACGTTATTGATTGTTGTGTTCTTATTGCCTTCCCATAACAATGCCTTCCTAGCACGTTCTTTTGCATGTTTTGGTATGATGCCCTTGATTTGTTCATACATCAAAGTAACCTCATTAAGTAAGTGAGGATACTGTGCCAACTTTATTTTGTCCTCTGAAATCTCCTTATACTTAACAGTATTAAACACTTCGGGTGTTTTCAACTCCTTCATAATTCTCTGTGCTATATCTAACCTCTTACTACTCTTTGCTGCCAACATATTAATTCCTCCTACACCTTTTTATTTTCATTAAGATTTTCCTTATCATAACGATCTTTTATTTTCTTCTTGACCTCTTTACCATACAACATTTCCTGACCTGCTGATGGAGAATTACTCCACAATGGTGTTCCACTCTTTATTTTCTTCATTAGTATATCCTCAATGATACATCGTCTGGATTTTGTTTAAAATGTTTTACAAGACCTCCACGAACCTTATGGAGATGTTCTTCCAATCTATGAATTGCAATCATCATTGCCCTTGTATCAGTCTTTTCTTCAATCTTATAAACATATTCATGTCCTTCATAAGCTAGCGTTATGTTTCGTATCAACATTTATCACATCTCCTGTATTTTTTTCTTTACATCAATCAAAAAACCATCAATAGTTGCAAGATCATAACTCAAGTTCCTGTAATTGTCCACGATGATTGGAATATCAAGTTTCATATAATCCTGTATTGTAATCAATCGTTCTTTCATCAACCAGACAAAAAAATATTTGTCTATTTTTAACTGCATATAGTGTTTCAATGGTGCATAAGTATTGCCATCATACATAGATGAATACTGGACAAGTAGTGATATGTTCTTGTTCCGTCTATCACCTATCCACTTAATAACAAATTTAAGTGACTTGATGATGTTTTTCTTTGATAATTCAACATCTCGTTTGGCGTTCTTATCCTTAGTGATATACAGCTTCATTATTTTATCATCAAAGAATTTGTTGTATGAAAATCTTTTTGAATGTAGTTGGAACCCACAATCAAAATATTTTTCAGGTACAATATTATGATATACTGTGTTGAAGTGCTGTGTTATCTTTTCAAGATTGTCCCTGTGTTTATCTGGCATTTTAAGAATATGGCCAGATAAATCTTTCGGTATTCTATACGGACGACTCAATGCTCTTGCCTGTGCTTGCCTGAATGTGACATATATATCTTCTATTGTAACCATTACTTACTCTCCAATAATTCTGGATTCTCATAAATGTTACCAATAACTTCTCGTTTTTCACCACCAAAACAGAACATGAAGCCTGTTACATCATCATTCCATGTAACTGAAAAAACATTTATTTCCTTTTCACCGGTTGTTGAACTATATGATGTGTATTTAACTATATCACCCTCATATATCTCTTTACCATTCATATCTTTAAGGCCAGTATATTGTAATACTATCCAATATTCTTCTTCTAATAATACCTGTAATGGCCATTGAACGGGGTCAAGAAAAAGTATCTTTTTAAGTTGTTTATTATATGCTCTAAATTTCAATTCTCTCATTTTAAGACCTTTGATTTTCTATTTTTAGCACTTTCAGACATTTTTTGTCTAACATCATCTGACCATCTTTTTCCTTTATTCCATGCAACATGAACATTACCTTTATTACCTGCTGATATTCTTCTTTTTGTTTCATCAGAACATGGTCCATTCTTTCTGCCTGATAACTTTTCACTCATTGCTTTTTTTGATTCTTCTGTATGATATTTACCATAAAATGGATGTTTATCACCCGACATCATAATGCTATGTTTTAAATTTTGTTCCGGACTATGTTTTTTACCAATCTGGGCCAAGGCTATATTTATTTTTGCTTTTTCAGATTTTGGTTTCCTCATTTTTTGTTTTGATTCAATGGTGTGTTTCTTACCTCTCATTCCACCCAATTTCTTTCTTGTTTCTGCTGATGGATTACTCAAACCTTCACCTCCATCAGTTAAATTACACAATGGGCCTTTTTTCAAGTCATGTCTTCCAATTGTTGCAATCATTTTAATTTCAAGACTAAGTGAGTCTTGTTCCAATAACATTTCTTGATATTTAACAATGATTGGGTCAGTGTTACAGACACGTTGAATCTTTTTAATTACATTATCAAAATGTTTATTATTATTATCAACTGTTAAATGAATATTTGACCTATCACCATTACCTTTACCAACATAGAATGGATTATAATCGAAGTGATACTCACCATAATTATAATTACCTGGTTTCATTTGGTCTAAATAAACATAAACATAAAAACGATTATCCGGTTGTTCCATGGCATTCACCTCATAAATAGATTAGAGAGGACAGTGGTTTTCACCTCACCATTTCCAGTGTATTACAAGTACCTGGATTACTCTCTATCCTATTTAGTAAAACTTTCACAAAATCCTTTTATTAAAAAGTGCCAAATAACTGTTGACATAATTCTTAACATTATCATATGATTCCCAAAACAAATTATTTTTAACTGCCTCATAATCAAGTTCCCATGATCTCTTACATAAATCTGGATTAACTAACAAATTCTCTATATGGGCAATCATATCTTCATCTGTTTTAGCTTTGTTTGTCGTGTGTTTATATGGCTCGATGTCAGTATATATCGCTGGAACACCCAATGCCACATACTCCAGGTTCTTTATGTTAGACTTACTTTCATTGAACTCATTGTACTGTAGAACAGCAATACATAAATCAACATTCAGTGATTTAATGTAATCTGGATACTCAAAAATGTTCTTCCATCCATGATACTCAACTTTACCTGCCTTGATTAAATCATCAATCTCAAGTGGAAAACCTCCCATAAATATCCATTGATATTTGTCAACAGTCTTTCTAATGTAGTCCAGTATAGTGTTTCCAAAGTCACCGCCTGATAAACCTTTCTCACTTAGTTTCTTGGTGCAGAAATGATTGTCACTGCCCTGGTATAATATTCTTGGCTTTACACTGTTCCTACTTGACATATAATGTTGAAACCCTTTATATGTAACATCACCCCATAAGAACTTAGGCAAGTGATTTGGGATAACCTGAATATTATTGTTATATTTGGAGTATATCTCCTTCAACTTATTTGTGGAAACAGTGATACCATTAACAATGGACATTATCTGTTCTATGGAATTTTGATATTTGCTGTAATAATCAGCGGCCCTATTCCATTGTGGAATGCCAATAAGCAGATCATCTATTTCATAAATTATTGGAGTTTTCACAATCTTCTTGATGTTTGTCACATAATGCTTAATGATTTTCAGGTGATTATCTGTACTGGCCCTCTGGAACTGCACCATAGTGAAGTTCTTATAGTACACAGGGTCGTTAATGAAATGGGAGTTATAGGAAGCATGGAACTGGTAGCCCTGTAATCTCAAGTGATTCAGTAATAGATTGGGGAATATTATCCGTATTGTTCCGCATCCTTGGAGTCAAAGGTCCCCGACATAGCTATGTAAACTAAAGCTTGCCGGGGACTCAATTACCTTCAATTCCTTATTTATTTTGTCCAATATAATGCTCCTTATGTTTTGTATTCATTATAACACATTTAAAAAAAAATGTAAACTATTCTCATATTTTCTGTTAATTTTTACTAAATAGATATGAAGGTAATCCTGGTATTCGAGTACACAGGAAATAGTAGGAGAACTTACTACTGTCCCTTCCAATCTATTTATCAGGAGGACATGTCAATGAAATTATTATTTGAGTCTATAAAACAAGCAATAGAAGTAGAAGGCAACACTCTACTAACAACAGAATATCTGTGTCAAAATCAGAGATTGGAATATATTTGCGGGAATTGTAAACAGCATAAAATCACAACCTGGAGTAAGTGGCGACAAGGACAAAGGTGTTCATGTTTAAGTAAGCATAAAAAAATAACAAATGAATTTGCACATCAGTCTTTTGCAGCCGAAGGAAATATGTTATTATCAAAATTTATCAATAATAGTGTGCTTATGAAATATAAATGTGGATATTGTAAACAACATAAAAAAATATCATGGGGTAACTGGCAACAGGGCCATAGATGCACCTGCATGGAAAATAATAAACGAATAACAAACATGTATGAGCGCTTCAAACAAGAAATGGGCATAGAAAAATATATTTTACTATCACCAATATCAAATTATAAGAATAACAGGTCACTTATGAAATATAAATGTAACAAAAATCATCATAATAAAATGCATATGCATAACTGGACAATTGGTAATAGATGTCCAGATTGTACAAAAACAAAGGGTTCGAGGGGTGAAAGAGAAGTTGCAGCATTTATATATTATTACACACAAGAGATTAGACAGGGTATGGAAATATTGTTCAATAATAGAAAATTAATAAAAAACCCAAAATCTAAAAGATTTCTTGAAATTGACATATTAATACCAGAGTTAAAGATAGCAATAGAGTACGGTGCATCATGGTGGCACGGTGATAAAAGAAATAATATAATTGATAGCACGAATCGCATGATGAAGGACAATTATAAAAAGAAATGGTTAAAAGATAATGGTTGGAAATATCTAGTAATTGTAGAAGATAAATGGAAAAAGAATAAAGATTGGGATATGGTTGAAAATTTCATCAATAACTAACATATAATATTACTACGTTCCATACTCTAAAAACATCGTTATTTCTGCCGAGGATGACCCTGGATTCAATGATTTTTGACAATATTGGTCGTGACACAATAAAAACCCCGACACATTTCTATATCGGGGTTTCAACTCACGCTATCATTGATAGTTGAGATACTTACACCACTCCTTCCATCGGTGGTGATATAAGCTGTTATACTAATCCATTATCCTTTAACATCTTCCACATACCAGAATTTTTTAAATGCAAATGAATGAACTCTGTTATTGTAGGTGTGTGTGGCTTAACCTTCGGATACATATTTGCCTGTTTGCATGTTTTCATATCCTTCTTATTGTTACATGGAATACATGCAGCAACAGTGTTATCAAATGTAGTTAAGCCACCCATTGATCTTGGATTAATATGATCTATACTAGCATTATGTTTACCAAGATGTACACCACAATAAGCACATGCAAAATTATCCCTGATCAACAAATTGTGTTTGTTAAACGGCACTCTTTTTCCGTAAATCATACGGATATATTTTATTAAACGAATTACAGCAGGGATAAACATCTTGATTGTATGCTCAAAATTGTGCAACACAGCCTCTGAATATTTAACCACTTCCACCTTACCCTTACATTGTAACTTAATGGCTTTCTGCCATGATATAATACCCAATGGGGTGTAATCTGCATTCATTAAAAGCACATCATTAATCATCTTTTTTCTCCTTTACTATTTTTAAATCTATTGTCAACCATAATATCTCTACAATATGACTTTATTGATGTTTCTGGTATGTTTAAAATTTCAGAAATTCGTTTAAATGTTAGTTTATCAAACCTTAATTTCCTCATTTCATCAATACATTCAATCGTGTATTTTTTATGCGACTCACTTATCTTTTTTCTTGTTTCCGGTGCGTTTCTTCTATTCTTAAATTTTAATCTCGTTTTTTCTGTTATCGGCCGGCGGGTTTGCGCTGAAATTACCAATTTTAACTTATGTTCTTCAGTTTTTGGCACTCTCATTTTTCGTTTCTGTTCTTCTGTAAATTTATAACCACTTGTTCCACTGCCACCCCATGTCAGGTTATATCCACCTTCTGTATAATGTGAGTGATGAACCATTATCATAAATGTTTCCATAGGGCCTAACATCAATCTATTATTACATTCTTTCAACACTTCCCATGTAAAATTTTCATTACCATATTTTCGTAATGACCTATAAAAATATATCTGACTTTCAGTACATTCTTCTTTATTTCTTGCTTTATTAAGGTGTTGTAATAGTCTTTTTCTCAATAATTTTGTTGTTTGGCCAATATATAATTTTATGGTTAATGTTATTACTCACCTTATAGATTATTCCAAATGGTTTATCCATTTTACTCCAATATACTCTTTGGGACCTGTGAAGTATCACCTTTCATTGCATCCTTGAGTATCTGGTTCTTTTCCTTCACAATCTTCAAGAATATATCATACTCTTTGATAATTTCTTCTTTCTTGGCCACTTTTCTTTCAGGCCCATATACTATTTCCTTCTTATCCACTTCACAAAACAGACACAGTTTTTGTCCATCTTCAACATCAGTCATTAACTGTGGTGGTAAAAAACATTTGCACTTAACACATAGTCCCATATCACACTCCTCTACTCATTTATTATTTCATATCTTTCTTCAAATTCATCGGGCCTTAAAACATCATCGTCGATTATATAATCACCTGGATATACAAAATAGGTGTGGTTGTAAAATTCATCTATTAGTACACCTCTTGCACCTTCTTTATATGGTATATAACGCTTTAAATTATCTGGCACATCAACAACACATGGATGGTCGCCTAATTTAAACCACTGAACAACATCAATAATTTCTTTACTTCTAGCTTTCATTACACGACTCCTTTAGTGCCTTAATGAACATATCAACAAGATAACTAATTTCCTTCCATCTCTTATGATAGTCTTTTCCACCTATATATCTGAACTCAACATACTCGTTATCTGTACCTAAATGTTCTAGGTTCACTGCCATGAAGTGTCCAGCAGTAAAGGCCTTCATACCTCTATTTAGATTATCTTCCATGTCTTTTCTAATAGAAATTGCATAACCATTGTCTTTTCTATTAGGAAACAATTGATATATCAAGTCCTCATCAACATTAATAGCAAGTTTGTTTATATCCAACACAGGCTCCAGATCATCAACATCACTAAATGATATGGAGAAATGTATTCCACAATCATCTGTTGTGGCACCAAACTGATTAATACAATAAAACATCTGTGGCATTATTGTGTTAAACTGGTCCATGTTCATCAATGGACTCACAACCTCAAATCCACAGTCACCTATAGAATAATCAGGCTTAACAATCCATCTATCAGACCATTTGAAATCTGGGTCTGCTGTGATGATAGGATTAAAAAATGGCCATGTATGATCAATGTTCAAATATTTTGATACCAGACTCAAGAACTCGTTTTTTGGCTTTCTCATAACTTCATCTGGGTCTGGAATATCATCATCAACATCATACCCAAGGTTCTTTGCATACATTGGAATCTCTGGTGGATGTTCTAACTCACCATCAATATATCGTCCATACAAGTCCTCATATTGGTCGAACTCAAAATATGCTGTTGAAATCTCTGTCCATTTTGACATTGATTTTCTATCAACATCTGATATATTTGGAACAGTGAACTCAAACTCCACACCTATCCTGACATTATTGTTCATTAAATATCCTTTACAATTATTTTATGTCATATTATAACATATTTTAAACCCTTTGTCAAGACATTTGTTTATCAATAATATCAATTATTTAACATGTGCAAGTATATACTGATATGCAGTGTCTCTGTCAGGCGCCTCAAATG
>Ga0247841_10010512_pt1 | contig 12593 bp, 7 predicted proteins | sample LaCruzMarch2015__2_FD_192410 | JGI IMG/M metagenome (GOLD analysis project Ga0247841, IMG submission 192410) | Freshwater microbial communities from meromictic Lake La Cruz, Castile-La Mancha, Spain - LaCruzMarch2015_18m | ecosystem: Environmental > Aquatic > Freshwater > Lake | place: Spain... | reverse complement strand
CAATACCCATTTTCAAGATAATTATCTTTTACAGAGCTTAATTCTGCAATGGCGTCATATCCACAGTGGTGATTTGTAAATATTAGTCCGCTATCTGAAACCAATTCGCCTGTGCAAAAGCCGCTTCCCAAACGTAAAATGGCATCTTTAATGCTGGCGTGATTGATGCTATAAATGTCATCAGCAGTAAGTTTCATGCCCATCTGCTGCATTTTTTGTTCATTTAATTGCTTGATATACAAAGGTAGCCACATTCCTTCATCGTTGCCTGCAAAAAGGGTTGTGACAAATAACCAAGCTGGAATAATTATTAAAAGTCTCCTGAATTTCATCTCGAATAATTTATAAGGTTAATAAAAGTAATAAGACTAAAAAAAGGTAGGCAAAGTTACAATTTTGGAAAAGAAAATTGGTCAATGACTTTTAGTTTGGATTAATTAATTTTGAAAATGAAACATTCTTTTTCAGAACGTAATCTGAAATAGTTATAACTTTTTCTGGTTATAATCTGACAAAGTCATGTTTTGTGACAAAATCAGAGTAATTTTCCCTATTGATCACCTGGAAAACATGATTAGGATAAGTATCCCTGAAAGTTTTTGAAATAAAAGCCGTTTTTTTAGGCGACCATTTAAATTCAAAAGCATTTAGCACGTTGTTTTCTTCCTCAATATAGTCAATTTCCTGTTGTAATTTGGTTCGCCAAAACCATGTTTTTACCGATTTCTGGTAAATCTGTTGAATTTTATAACGCTCACTGATTAGGAAGTTTTCCCAAAGTGCACCTTTATCTGATCGGGTTTCAATAGGAGAATAGGTTCTTAGTATAGCATTTCGTATTCCGTTGTCATAAAAATAGATTTTCCGGCTTTTTTTCAACTCATTGCGCTGATTTCGGCTGAAAGATCTCAATCTGAAAATTACATAGGATTGTTCGAGCAGATTGATATATTTCTGTATAGTTTCCTGGTCCGCCTGTACTATTTGCGTTAATTCATTGAATGATACTTCTGATCCTAATTGCAATGCCAATGCTTCCAATAGCCTTTCAATAACTTCAGGCTTACGCACTTCCTGCAGGTTAAATATATCTTTGTACAAATAGCTGCTTGAAAGGTTTTTCAGTATCAGTTCTTCGGATCCATTATTTACTACCACATCAGGATAATAGCCATAAATAAGTCGATGTTCCAGCATCCTGTTTTCTTCCAAAATACCATTGACATTAGAAAGCTCGGCAAATGATAAAGGACAAATAATAAACTCAAACTTTCTGCCGGTAAGTGGTTCATTGATTTTATTAGCCAGTTCGAGCGATGATGACCCAGTTACCACCAGTTGAACATCTTTCAACTTATCTGTAAAAAGTTTTATGGTAAGTCCAATATTTGTAACACGCTGAGCCTCATCGATAAATACGGTTTTATTGTTTCCTATAAGGTTTTTCAGTTGGGTTGAAGTAGTATCCGTAAGTCTTTTCCTGACATCAGTTTCGTCACAATCAAGCCAAAGTGGTTTTTCATTTAATTCCTTTTCAAGCATATTCAGGAGTGTAGTTTTTCCTGTTTGCCTTGGCCCAAGCATAATGATAGCCTTTCCTTTATACAAGTTAGCCATTATCTGAGATAATATCATTCTGGGTACCATAGATTTTTTTTGCAAAGATATATATTTTCAGAACGTAATCCGAAATAGTTATAACTTTTTCAGGTTATAATCTGAATTTATTGGGCAGACGGAAATCCCTTTATTTCTTGGAATTTGGGGCTTATAAGGAAATGAACGGTTTTACACCGTTCGCAGTAATATGTTTTCAATTTCTGAAAATTCATGTAATTCGACTTTATTTCAATTTAATAAAGTGCAATTTTTTCCAATCTATTGATTGTGTATTCTATCATCAAAATTCAACATAACGTTTATAAAGTTTTATCTACATCTAATTTTTTATACTGATTATTATTTTAATTTTGAACACCTAATAATTTCTCATAAAATCAATGACCATACTCATCGCTGTTCATTTATTAAAATCCAAATAAAATATACTATCAATATTTCAATACAACACAGGTTATCAATCCACTAAAACTTTCACACATTCAACATTTTATAACATGATCTTAGAAGAAAACCCACAATTGCAGTTAGCCTATGATTATATGCTACAGACTAACAAAAATGTTTTTCTAACCGGAAAAGCCGGTACAGGCAAAACTACTTTTCTGCTCAACTTAAGAAAATCTACACCCAAACGCATGGTAGTAGTAGCACCAACAGGGGTCGCTGCCATTAATGCAGGGGGTGTTACTATTCACTCTTTTTTTCAGATGCCTTTCGGGCCGCATATTCCAGAAGGCATGCGAAATTTACGATCTTCTTATCATACCAATCAAGGTCCGTCTTTCACCGATTATAAAAAATTTAGCCGCGAGAAAATAAATCTTATCAAAAGTCTTGATTTATTGGTGATTGATGAAATTAGCATGGTCCGTGCCGATATTCTTGATGGCATTGATGAAGTTCTGCGCAAATACAGAGATCACGCCAAACCTTTTGGTGGTGTTCAATTATTATTAATAGGCGACTTACACCAACTTAGCCCAATCGTAAAAGAAGAGGAATGGAGTATCTTGAAAAACTATTACGATACTGTGTATTTCTTTAGCAGCAAGGCTTTGCAAAAATCACAATCTATTAATATTGAATTAAAAGAGATTTTCAGGCAGTCTGATCAACATTTCATTGATTTATTAAACCTGGTTAGAAATAATAATATAGACCAGGAATCACTAAGCCTGCTTAATGAAAGATATATTCCAGATTTTAAGCCAAGAGAAGATGAAGGATATATCGTTTTAACGACCCATAATGCTAAAGCACAGGATATTAATCAACATAAACTGAATAAAATTCAACATCCTGACTTTGTTTTTGATGCTTTTATTGAAGATGAATTTCCGGCAGAAATATATCCAACAGAAGCTGAACTGGTATTGAAGAAAGATGCACAGGTAATGTTCATTAAAAATGACATTTCCCATGACAAGCTATATTATAACGGGAAAATTGGGAAAATCACCCATATTGGAAATGAGGTAATTTATGTAAAATGCCCCAACGAGGATTCTGATATCCCGGTGAGAACAGTTACCTGGCAAAATGTTCGTTATAGCCTCGATGAAGAAACAAAAACAATCCAGGAAAAAGTAATAGGAACTTTCACACAATATCCGCTCAAATTAGCCTGGGCAATTACCATTCACAAAAGTCAGGGTTTAACCTTTGAAAAGGCTATCATAGATGCAAAATCCTCCTTTGCTTTTGGGCAGGTTTATGTGGCACTAAGTCGATGTAAGAGCCTGGAAGGAATGGTTCTTAGCTCACCTATTTCACATTTTAGCATTAAAAACGATCGAACTATATCCGAATTTACGGATGATATAAGCCGGAACATACCTGGTCCACAGCAATTAGCCGATTCTAAAATTGCTTTTCAAAAATCATTGCTTCTGGAATTATTTGATTTTGAAGGCATACAAAAACGTCTGAATTATTGTAAAAAAACAGTCCTGGATAACATCAGCAGTTTGGATGCTTCTATAATAAGTGATTTAAATGGAATTGAGACAAATGCAAAAAACGACATTTACCTCGTTGCAGATAAATTCAAATCACAATTAGTCACCATGATCAAAGACAAATTGCCTGAAGAAAACCCAGCATTACAGGAACGTGTCAAAAAAGCCAGCCTTTATTTTGTTGAAAAAATTGATAATCATATTTTTAAAATCGTACAAAATATTAACCTGGAAACAGATAACAAGGTAATAAAAAAGCTGATCCAGGATGCTGTCACAAACTTGCATAAAGATGTTTTCATCAAACTAAGATGTATGAAATACGGGATAAATGGTTTCGACACCATTGGATACCTGCAGGCTAAAGCCAATGCCGATATTGATTTTAAAGAGACGGCGATTTTGGGGATTACGGCTAAACCTACGGCGCCTAAAAATATCATTCACCCTGATCTTTATGCTGAACTAAAGAATTGGCGGGATGCCTTAGCCAACGAAGGCAACCAACCAACCTATATGATCATACCTTATAAAGTATTGGTTGAATTGACAAATTACTTGCCTTCTACCCTATCCGAACTCGAAACCATAAAAGGAATGGGAAAACACAAGATAAAACAGTTTGGTGAAAAAATCATTGACATAATTTCAAGTTTTTGCGAAACGAACCACATTGAAAAACCGGAAATCGATATGGCTTCCATTCGTAAAAAGGAAAAATCCATTAAAACAGATACAAAAATCCTGAGCTTCAAGCTTTATAATGAGTTAAAATCCGTCTCAGAAGTTGCCAAAACCAGGCATCTTGCGTTGTCGACCATCGAATCACATTTGGCTGAATATGTGGGTACCGGCGAATTAAAAGTTTATGATTTCGTTACAAAAGAAAAAGTAGATAAAATATCGGAATTTTACAGACAAAACAGGCTTTCTTCTATTACGGATGCCAAAGCCTCTTTAGGCGAAAGTATATCCTATATGGACATCAGATTCGTGCTGAAACATTTGGAATCTTTGAAGATTTAGCGCAATATCACGTATGTAAATGAGACAGTTTATTGAAGACACTAAACAATCATTGCTTGAAGTGGAACTGAATCAACAAGGTAAAATTGAATTAAAATCCTTATATCAGGTGCTCGATGAGTTATAAAATTCATACCACTGATTACCGATTACTGATTACCGATTACCGATTACCGTCTATCAATTACCTGTTTAAAACTATTTTGTCAAGACACTTTCTTGATTATTTCCCTTTAGCCCGAAGCACATTCCTCACGCCGCCGGCTGGATTTTCGACATCACCCTTATATCTCGGAATTAAATCTATATGAACATGTTTTTCGGTTTGCCCGGCTACAGCATTTATATTCACCCCAATGTTAAAACCATCGAGTGTAAATTTTTTCTTAATGATTTTTTGCACATAATTTAGCATGTACCAACAAGCGGATTGTTCTTTGAAAGGCAAATCAAAATAAGCTGCACAATGTTTTTTAGGAATGATCAAAGCATGCCCGTCGTTGGCGGGTGAATTATCGTAGATGGCAAAGGCTGTTGCCGACTCCATGATCAACTCGCTGTCTGGACTTGGATTGCAAAACGGACAAGCAGGGTTTTCTTTTCTTTTTAGCTGGTTATAATGTCTGTATTCGTAAATCTCCAGATTTTCATTGGCAAAAATGGAGGTAAAACCCAACTTCACATTGCAATGATAAACTTGTTTCTGATGAATTTTATGTGTCCTGAAACCTTCAAACTGGATATCTCTTCTGACAGAATAGTATGCTTTGCCGGTAGGTTTGATCAACTGGGAAATTTCCATCATTACATTCGATTGTTCTTCCTGCATCAACACATTCAATACATCAAAACAAATGATGGTATCAAATTTCTTAATCGGATATTTGGGAAAATAACAAGGATCATAACCAACAATGGAAATTCCTTTATCCTTTAAAAGTTCAACATCTCTTCCATACCCACAACCAAAATCAAGTACCTCGCCTACCAACAGATTATTGGTAAGCATATACTTGGCCGAAAAAGACAAATTATCTCTCTCTTTAGCGGTAAAATGGCTGTAAATGTTTCGTTTATAATTGTCCTCGACTGGGTCCATAATCCGTAAAAATATTTTTTATTGTTGATCGATTATTCCCATGTTTCTAATTATGTGTTTGGATAGTCACTGATTTACACATTATAATTATAAGCAAAGTTATGTATTATAATAATAAAAGTAGCTTTGTTATGAAACTAATAAGGAGTTACCGATAATAAATAATTACAAATTAGCAAGTTATTGACTATAAAATTTTATTTGCTGAATCCTTTGCAATAAAATCGGCAATATTAACCAAGTCGCCAAGGGCTTGGTCGGTCCAGTTCAAACGAGCCATTTAGGTAGTTTCTTATCAAGTTCCTCATCAGAAGTTATCTCTCCTTTTTTGCTTTGTTGAAGTCCAATTTCGATTTTTTCAAGCAAAAAGATTCTATCAATTACTTCCTCGATAGAAAATTTGACTGGAAGTTGTTTAATTGTTTCGAGTACTTTTTCTCTCGTAAGTATTTGTTATAGTCTTATTTAATTTTACATTTAAATTGTCTATAAACCTGAAAAGTTCAATTTTTATTTCAGAAGTACTCATTTCTAAGATAATTTTATTTTTTTACATAATAAATACATTCACAAAGATACTTATTAAAAATGCCAGATTAGATTATTTTAAATGGTTGTATTCAAAATTGTGGTTAGAAATATATCACTGAATCTTAGGAAGACAAAATAAAATTCATGTCAATGCAACTTTTCCCCTTATTTTTGTATCTATACACCAACTTCGTACCTTTGAAACCAGAAACCTTTTTTTAAATTCAATTCATTTTATTTAAAAATAATGAATACTTTTTACAAGTGGAAGGCTTTATATACGTTGCTTTTAGTTCAAATACCACTCATATTAATCGCTCAGAAAGAAATAAATCACCCACAGTCTCAGCAATTACTTAACAACTCAAATAAAAGCCAATTCTTCATAGAAAACAAAGGTCAGTGGCCGAGGCAGGTAAAATTTTTGGCAAGATTGGGTGGAATGAATTGCTGGATTACCGATTCCGGGGTAGTATATGATTACTACAGGATTGATCGTAACTATTCGCCTGATTCTGTAATGATGCTGCTCCCCCATGAAAAAGATGAATTTGAACGAACCCATACAAGCTGCACAGGACATGTAGTAAAAATGGATTATGAGGGTATTAACGTGAAAGCTGAAAAACAGGGAATAGATAAAAGAGAAACTTATTACAACTATTTTATCGGCAATGACTCCACCAAATGGGCAAGTTTTGTAGGCTTGTATGGCGAAGTGTTGGTAAAGGATGCTTTTGCCGGGATTGATATCCGTTATTATTTTGACAGCGGACAAATCAGGTACGATTACCTAATAAAGCCCAGGGCAGATATTTCTCAAATCAAGTTCAGGCTGACCGGTGCAGATGCTTTAGCGATAAACGAATCCGGGGAACTGATCATTCAAACCAGCCTCGGCGAAGTGAAACACGGTAAAATTTATGCCTACCAACAATATGGCAATGTGAAAAAAGCAATAAACTGTCGTTTTGAAAAAAATGAGGATGGCAATTTTGGAGTTATAGCTTCTAATTATGAAAAAAACCTGGCATTGGTGATTGATCCCCTGATATGGTCAACCTATCTGGGTGGAATTAGCAATGAAGATGTCCGTAGTTTGACAATTGATCAAAACAATAACACCTATATTACCGGAGGCACAATGTCAACGGTTTTCCCGACATCAACAGGTGCTTACCAAACATCTTTTCAGGGGCATCAACACGATGCATTTGTTTCCAAACTTAATTCTTCCGGCAGTTCACTTGTCTTTTCAACTTATTTAGGAGGTATTACTTCCGATTTTGGCTATGGTATTAAGGTTGATTCCATTGGGAATTCATATATAACAGGAAGAACGGCTTCATCAAATTTCCCTACATCAGGTTCAGCTTATCAGACTTCAATTCAAGGTTTTGAAAATGTTTTCGTTACTAAATTAAATTCTACAGGCTCTTCTATAATTTATTCAACATTTCTTGGTGGTGGTAATCGTGATTATCCAAATCACCTGTATATTGATTCCATTGGATTTGCTTATATAGCCGGCAGTACACAGTCTTTAAATTTTCCAACCACTGGCGGATCATATCAGCCGTCCTATGCGGGAGGCATTTATGATGGTTTTATCAGCAAGTTAAACCAGAATGGAAGCGGGTTGGTATATTCAACCTATTTGGGAGGTGCTGTTTCGGATTATGGTATGAATATTAAGGTTGATAATAGTGGGAATGCATACATTGCTGGATATACATCTTCAAGTAATTTTCCAACCACCGGCGGATCATATCAGCCAACATATAGTGGTGGTAACTCTGATGTTTTTATCTCTAAACTTAATTCTACAGGAACATCATTGATTTTTTCGACCTTTCTAGGTGGTAATGGAACTGATGTTTGTTATGATATTGTATTAATAGATACAAGTGGTTTTGCTGTTACGGGGAGAACTTCATCCGCAAATTTTCCAACCACTTCCGGTTCATACCAGCCAACCTTTAATGGTAACAATGGTGGATTTATTTGCCAATTTAACACAGCAGGGTCATCAGTGACCTATTCCACATATATTGGGGGGACAACTGGTGGAACTTCATGTTATGGAATAACAACGGATGCCTCTGGTAATAAAATAATTTCAGGATTTACCTCTTCACTAAATTATCCGGTCACAGGTTGTTCTTTTCAAACCAATTATTTAGGAGGTAATGGTGATGCTTTTGTAACAAAATTAAGTTCTGATTTATCTTCACTTTTGTATTCAACTTATATAGGAAGCATTTCCCTTGAAATGGTATTTGTTTCTGATGTTGCTTTAGATACAGGTAATTTTGTATATATTGCTGGCAATACAAAATCAGGTTCTTTTCCAACTACTCCAGGTGCCTATTCTACTTCAAATTCAGGTTTAGATGATGCTTTCGTACTTAAGTTGGAAATGACTCATGTACTTATCTTAAAAACAGGCACTGTTATTGGCAGTCCTTTTTGTGCAGGGTCCGTAGTACCTGTTTCTTATTATGCCCCATGCCAGTTTGATTCAGGAAATATTTTTACCATACAGCTTTCCGATTCAAATGGTAGCTTTGGCAGTCCGATAACAATTGGCAGCATGTCTTCTGCATTATCAGACACAATAAACTGTAAGATTCCAGAAAATTCACTTTATGGTACAGGATACAGAATCAGGGTAATTGCATCAAACCCATCTGATACAGCAACCGACAATGGAACAAATCTTACTATAGCGCCTTTGCCAAAGGCTGGATTTTCTGTTAATGACTCTACACAATGCTTAAGAGGAAACAACTTTATATTTACCAATACATCTTCAATAAGCTCTGGAAATTTGTACAATAGCTGGAATTTCGGAGATGCAGATACTTCAATCCTCACCAATCCAGCACATTCCTATACAACAGCGGATTCATTCCTGGTCAGGCTGATAATTTCATCCAATTTTTTATGCAGGGATACTTTTAGCGACACAATGATAACGTATCCAATGCCGGTTGCAGGTTTTATAATTAATGATAGTACTCAATGTTTGAGAAGCAATAGTTTTATCCTGACCAATACTTCCACATCTGCCATCAGTTACAATTGGAATTTTGGCGATGGAGACACATCCACTCAAATTAATACAACTCACTCCTACACTACAGCAAATACATTCAATGTAAAACTGGTTGCCACGTCTGGCTTTGGTTGCAGCGATTCAATATCAAAGCCGGCTTTTGTATATCCCCAACCGATAGCAAATTTTTCTGTAAATGACAGTACACAATGCCTTAGAAATAATATATTCACTTTTAACAATTCATCTTCTATTGGATCAGGAAGTATGACCTACCTTTGGAAATTTGGCGATACCATTACTTCGACAACAGCCAGTCCCAATCACACTTATACGACAAATAATATTTATGGTGTAAGGTTAATAGCTACATCAGATAAAGGTTGTACTGACAGCATCAGTAAGTTGCAAACCGTTTATCCTCAGCCCAAAGCCCGGTTTTTAAATTATGATAGTTCGCAATGTCTGGAGAGAAATAATTTTGCATTTTTAAATGATTCCAAAATTGCAGGCGGCACAATGACCTATTTATGGAAGCTTGGCGATGGAGATACTTCTACAACCTATAATCCCATTCATGCCTATTCAACTCAAGGCTATTTCACCGTCACTTTAATTGCTACTTCAGATTATGGTTGTAATGATTCATTTCAGAAAAATACGCATATTCATATTCATCCCGAACCCCGCTCACAGTTTAGCGTAAACGATACCACACAATGTCTGGGTGGAAATAACTTCGTTTTTACGAATAATTCTTCAATTGCTTCAGGAACCTTTACACAAAAATGGGAGTTTAATGACGGCGATACAGCCAATACCTATAATGCAAGTCACATTTATGGTACAGCAGATACTTTCAGGGCAAAATTGTTGCTGATTTCAGACTGGGCTTGTAAAGACAGTATTTTAAAAACCATTATAGTTTATCCAATGCCTGTACCTGATTTCAGTACAAATGACTCCGTTCAGTGTTTTAAGGGAAATTCTTTTAGTTTTACCAATAAGTCGGGAATTTCATCAGGGAATCTTACCTATTCCTGGGATTTTGGAGATGGAAATAGCTCGACAGCAACTGACCCGGTACATTCATACATCCTGGCTGATAGTTTTGAAGTTAGCCTGATTGCCTATTCCAATTACAATTGTATTGATAGTGTTAAAAGAAAGGTTTATGTTAATCCAAGCCCGGTAGCAGATTTCAGCATTGATAAAACTCCGCAGTATTTGCCATACAATAAATTCACTTTTACGAATAACTCTATTGTCAGCAGTGGATTGAATATTTATGTTTGGGATTTTGGAGATGGCAACATATCAACAGCCACAGATACTTCACATTCCTACAGCCTTGCCGATAGTTTTGAAGTAATGCTTATTGCAAATTCCGATAAGGGATGTACCGATACGATCAGGAAATTCGTGTATATTATGACGGCATCAATTGTCGCCGATTTTAATGTAACAAACGTATGCGTAGGTGATACTGTGTTTTTTCAAAATGTATCGCAGATCATCAATGATACCTTCCTGAATTTTATTTGGGATTTCGGAGATATGTCGGGAACGGTCATCAGCGATAATCCTTATCATATCTATAAAGATACAGGAACTTACACCGTTAAGATGATAGCGAATAGTAAAAACGGATTTAAAGACTCCATATCGCATATTATAAATATTCTTGCTGGTCCGCCATTGAACATCACTTACTTTAAAGATACTATCCTGTATGAGGGGCAGAAAGTTGTTTTAACCGCAAATGGAATTTTCGATCTGGTTCTGTGGTCAACCGGTGAACAAACATCCAGTATCGAAGTAGATAGCCAGGGCATATACTCTGTGGTAGTAATGGATAAAAACGGATGTAAATCTTTTGGATCGATACGGATTGTAGTCCTTGAAAGGACAACGTTTTCGTTTATAAATACCATTACCCCAAATGGGGATGGTATAAATGAATTATTTAAAATTGATAATATAAAGCAATATCAACCCTGTAAATTGGTCATATACAATCGTTGGGGCCAAGAACTATACTCTGACAATGATTATAATAATGACTGGAATGGCATGTACAAGGGAAACCCACTTCCCCAGGCAACCTATTATTTTGTATTAGAAACAGTTGATCATAAAGTGTATAAAGGGGCTGTAAATATTGTTAGATAGAAGTTGAATTTTTAAATTATAGCCACTAATATTTAAACTGAAACAAAAAAAGAATTGGGACATATCATCCCTGAATGGTTAACCTTTACAACCCAACCCGATTTAAGTTTTGACTTAAACTTAATGACGAATTATAATACGTTTGCAAAACATCTCCATAATTCCTACCTTTGTACTAAACAAAACAATATGAAACCACGGGTTTACATTGATACATCCGTTATTGGTGGATATTATGATGAAGAATTTGAGGAGGATACTAAAAAGTTTTTTAATAGGATTTTTAACGAGGATTTCATTATCTATTTTTCAGAAGTAAGCGAAACCGAATTGTCATTAGCCCCTCCACGTGTCAGAGACTTGAAGAATAGAATTCCCAAGGTATGTTATAGGTTCATTGAACTGGATGATGTATTAGTTAGTTGGAATTTTAAGCATATTGTAAACTTCGATAAGATTAAATTATTCAATTCGGTAAACTTAAAATTGGGTTATCCGATTATTGATATTCGTTCACCTTTAGAATTTATTAACCATGAAAACAATGACTAAAAAATCATTTGATACCATGAAATATTTTCGTGAAATAAAAGAAAAATTGGGAGAAAAATTATCCACAATGACTCTTGAGGAACAGAAAGAATATTTACGTAAAGTGCGCGAAGGAAAAATCAAAATAGCCTGATCGGCATATTCTGCACCGGCATTACATTGAGTGAAAAGTTTGTAATTTTAAAATAATAAATTCAAAAGGTGTAAATTATGGACAAGTGATTTAATTCTAATAAATGGACTGACTGAGAAAGGTTATAAACGCCTGATAAGAACAGAAGAATTATACCAAGATTTTATTAAAAAGGAAAATATTAGGAAATAAAATACCGGTGGCAATATCGCATACAGCCAATTAAAAGGACAAAAATATGCTATTTAAATGAAAGAGCCATTCTGCTTTTCTTGGATTTTGGGATTTGAAATTCGGGGCTAGGAATTTAGTTTTGTAAAAATGTAACAGTTATTCCGTATAAACATAGATTTTCACGGGAATATATTACCGTAAATTTATTTCTCAATTTGGCTCAATAGTACCACGTATTACATTGACAACTATTATATTAGATCAATA